>Ga0247782_1000457_pt1 | contig 25808 bp, 13 predicted proteins | sample UWRJL019104C5_FD_179928 | JGI IMG/M metagenome (GOLD analysis project Ga0247782, IMG submission 179928) | Plant litter microbial communities from Arlington Agricultural Research Station in Wisconsin, United States - UWRJ-L019-104C-5 | ecosystem: Environmental > Terrestrial > Plant litter >...
TTTCCCTTTTTTTTCTGAAATCTGAGAGGTTTATACTCATCACATTGGCCAGTCTACGGCGCTGTGTTTTGTGGTTGTTATTTATCGTACTCGTAACACCTTCGATTCCGGCATTGCGACAAAGAAACGTGTCAGGCACTGTGTATAGGTTTTCTATTAAATTCTCGTTCTTGAGAATAATAATAATAATACTACTACCTTACGGCTTCCGGTCCGGTTCTCCTCGATTTCATCACCGCTGTGTCAAACACTTGTTGAAGGCGGACGAGTTTCAGCCTCTTTGTCTAAGACTGAAAAGTTTTGTGGATAGGGGTCATATTTCTTTTTCTATATTCTACTTGTTATTATCTAGGTAGGTGAGCCAGTTGTTGACGAGGACTTCAGGTTGCTTAAATTTACTGCCCCGAGGTTGCTACCCCGCAGGGGGAAAGCATCGCATGGATCTTTTCACCCATGATACAAACCCCCAATGCCATGCTTCTAAATCTTTGACATAAACAAGATCTGCCTTGGATAGATTGATTAACCGGCCATTAAATCATTATTAAGGTACATGACCGCAATGCCCATGAAAATGCCGTGCCGCACATACACACAGACAGGCCCATAGCTTACCATCGTCCACCACTCCGGAACCTTGCTTGCTGTCCGCGCATCTATACGAGCCTATCTTCTTCCTAGATCGATGGTGTCGCCGCTAGTTGATCCCAAGGCTGCAAGTAAATCGATAAGTTTCCAAGGCCACAAGCGCAGGCTCCGCCCTGCCTCCGCACTACTTATCCCCAAGTAACACACAAGGTACATCCGTACCGTACATACATATATAGATTGGTTTGATGATTGTTGGTCATGATAAAAACAATCTCCGTCCCTTACTAGGGTGTGGGTATCATGTAGGTAGTACAAGCTGGTGATGAAGATGATAATAATTCGGTCACCGCTTTAGGTCGCGTCGAGGGGAAGCAATTGTAAATAAATACACAGACCAAGCCGCGATTCGACCTAGGCCGAAGTTTTGGGCCTGGCGCAGTCGTAAATTACTCCGGGCCCCCTCGTATATTCGGAGATAGGTATTGTAGTAGGTAGGCGATGTCTGACATATCCTACATATTTTGATTCTTGGCCCAGCGCTGACGTAGCATCATGAATCGACCCCATTGTTGACTGCCGTCGTGAGGAGCAGCAGGGCTCGAGACTATCCTACCCTACCTACATCATAGGGTTGTAAATTGCATTCTCCTGTGCAGTAACCGTAGGATGACGTATTGAGTCGTTGGGCCGCGTAACGGTCCTCAGCATCTGAGAGACGTGTCGTTTCAACTTCATGCGTACTTGTTACCGTGGGTAGGGAAAGAGTATCATGGACACATAGAGCTCCAGAGTGTAAATATAGATACGTGAAATAATATCGTCGTAGCACGAGAAATGAAAGGGCACACGGAGCTCAGCTGTTTCTGCTGATATACGGGATACATTCGTTCCAAATATGGATGCCACTGAGGTTATCATGAGCCCAGCCCACGTAGTTCCCGCACCAGGGAAGCAGTTAAGGGCCATGGTCACCATACCACGACCTTGTATCACGGCAGCAAGCTTACAAAGAATCATTTTCCGCTTCAAGGTATCAGCTCCAACTCGCGTAGAGAGCAGCTCCTTTCCCACGGCTGGTATGGAATAAAAACGAACAGCACTAGTCTAAGCATTGAATGCTAGGATGGTTTCCTTGGGTAGTGAGGAAGAGTTACTAAAAGATAACAAATAAGTAGTAGTACAGAGTAGTAACTCAAGTTCGTCGATGTCGGCGCTCCCATTACAAGAGAAGACACCCCAGCTGCTGTATATGCTATCAGGGCCTTAACCATCGTAGGCTACCTAGCACCCCTAGGTCCCTGCTGATAACTCCAGCCCTCTCTTGCATGTCGTGGGGGGATATGATAACCCAGATGTGTTAGTGGGATGCCCTTGAGAATAAAGGATGTTGGACGTCAGCCACTCGATCGTTAAAAGCATGGTATATAGAGGTCTATCATGACGTGGAAAGGAGATAAGAAGTTAAGAGTTAGATGGGGACGTTGTCTTACTATATGGGCTGTCTCGTGTATCATCAAGAAAGATTCTCATCCCCTACTTCTTGCTTCTCAAGACCAAGTCCGGCATATTCCCCGCAACACCATAGCCGTGTTGCAGGAGTAATACTATTCCCCTAGTAACCAACGGGTCTCTGTTTACAGTTCGAAGCTGGTATAGATCGAGTGCAGTCTAGCAACAGCTGTGTAGCGATAGCAACCTCTCGCTTGCTGCGAGGTGAGTGTTGCAAAGCGCGTCGAATGCCATTTAGTCTTGCAAGAGTGAGTGTTGCTTAGGGCTGGTAATGTATAGCTTTGAGTATGACGAGTATTCGAGCCGCCAAATTTAGGATAACGACGAATAAGAGCGGGCCAGGTGATGCCGCCAACCAGATCGGCGAGAGTCGAGGAGTAAATTGAGTAATCAAGCAGGCAAAATGCAAAGCTTAAGGCTAGAAACTATGAATTAGGTCGAATGAAGATACGCTGATATATGAAGATGCTGATTACCCGCACGCATTAAGGTGCGTGTGTCGAGTTGTGTTGGTAATAAACTGATATACTCGAGATCCTTACGTTCCTATGACAGCGCTCAGCACTCGACTGTACTAGCTTCCCAGTTATCATCGGATACTTCAACTGACTGTATAACTAACAATACCTACATGGCCACAGAAAAGGACAGCAGTCTGAGAGGCCCTATGAGTATCAAATAGCTATGAAAATCGTCGCCTTCAATATCTTCTTCCTATCATAAGGTTCCATCTTCGCAGGCGAGGTGTAACACTCTATTCTGCTACACGTCATACCCATATCGTAAGCGTTTTGTCATCTAGTAAATTGCACCCTTACGTAGACGAAATTCTGACCAATAACTTCACGTCCTCGTGAGCGTTGGACCTTGTCTGAAGGTTCGTTATAAAACATACACATGATAGGATCAGGAACTATGAGATATGTAGCATACCAAAACGTCAGGTTAGCCGGAGAGAATATGCTGATCGCCTATCTAATACACTGTAAAAGTTGTAATATGACTTGAGATGGTAGATTCAACCGTGTACAAGCGATATACTGTACAATACGTCTACTTACCTAAATATTTATATTTATCATTTGGATGTAGCCCGGCGATGTTAAGGTGTTTTAAGTTAAGATATATCTTAATAATAATTTCTGGTCTTAGAACAAGGTGCCAAGATGATCATGAAATGTTAATAGCAGGAACAATAAGAAACCAGGCCATAAGCCCAACTCAAAATCACTAAGTCGGAATGTCTTCGCTGTCTATGACCCTGTGATGACAGGATTGTTACTCCTAACCGATGACTTCACCATTGACCTACTTTAAGACGGGTTGAAAAAATTTGATGAAGGTTTACATATTTGATCTTACACTTACTTGTAGCTATATATCTGTCTCATTACCAATCTCTATGCCGGAGGCAAAAAGGACGCGAAAAGAGCACCTTGTATGGTAGCGTACATGACCATGAATATTATGACGTTCTTTCCAAAGCTTGCCGTTTTGCTGTGGGAAAGCATGTCTGCCAGCCACCAATACCAGAGAGGATATCCAGAGGATATCCTCGTGATGATTTGAACGTGGTAGTTTGTGAGGGCTAGAGCTGCTAAGATGACCTGGACGGATGCCATCGAGCGAAGCAATGCCACTGTATTGTCAAAAGTGGGTGGGCTCACTGTCCCTTTACATAAGATACGCGGCTTGGAAAGAACCTCGGTGCCCGACTTGAGTAGGAGATACAACACGGGAGCAGCTAGGAGGAAAAGTGGCAGATTTGGCAAAGTCCAGTAGCGGAGAAAGCCGACGTTCCTATCTGAAGTTAGTAACATATGGAGAGGACGGACCGCTTTACTAACCAGTAATGTTCTTGGACAAAGGAGTATATGGTAGGGAGGCGCCTGGTACACCACGGCCTCAGGTCGGAGTCGGGCACACCATGGCAGTAAGTCAGGTAGGCGACAAGTTGGGGCACAATAAACCCAATTGCAATTGCAGACCCTCCCACGATCAAAGCCAGCCGTCTTCGGATGCTAGTAGCAGTGGGGGGCAGAGACAACTCCCGGAGAAGTTCGAAGGCAAAGGGGATGCCGTTAAGCATTCCGTTGCTCCGAAAGTTGACGGCAAAGCCGAACCATAGGCCCGACGCCACTAAACTCACGTCATGGGCCACAGTGCGCCGGTCACTGAGGACAGCCTTTGCAAAGAACAAGTAACCAGTGAAAGCAAGGAGAGAGTACGGGCTCTCGGAGAACGGTGCAGAGAGGAACAGGCCCGCTGGCGATATTATGTGAAGCACAGCTGCGACAAAGGACAGTTGCGACTTCTTCGTCACAGTCACACCCAGCTTATACAGCACTAACGCTGACAGTAAATGCGAGACATTCGTCACGATGATACCTATAAGAGGCTCAAGAGTATCTCTCTGCTGGACACCCAGACTCGTAACCACTAGGAGCTTTGATTAGCTAAGAAGACATATTCATGAATCAAGAGGCCCTATACATTTTGAGAAAAAGGAGATGACCATTGGCAATCCGCTTGCGAAAGCCCACTCCTGCTCAAACAGGTAACCACGCCGGGAGGCCTGTATATAATAAATAGCATCCCATCTTGTCAGTCTTGTGGGCAGGTCGAAGGCTGATTCGTGGGGTGTGGCCCTGTCGTCTGAGAGCAGTGTGCTCGATGTATCATATGCCGGACCAACACCGCTGCCGATTGCGACCGCAAACAAGTATGCTTTCCAAGCGAGGAACACGTAGACTAGCGATTTGAACGGGCTTTTATTATCAAGTAAAGGCATTGTGAAAAGTCAATCGCGTAACCCCAGCACGAGCAGCATTCTTGCCTTGATATGTTCTGATGCACCGAACCAAGGATACGAACCCCTGGAATGTACAGGATAAGGCCCAACCTCCAACTCTGAGACTACCCACCTAGGTACCTACCAATTGTGGCATGTGGCTGGGAGTGGCTGGAGTGAAATGTCATATGTGGCTGGTGAAGTCTTCACTTTTTATTGGTAAAGCTTGCTTTTATGCTTCTGCGGCCGCGTGTCTCTCCCATGTTGAATTGACGCAAACCTGGCCGTTAAGAGGCGTGCATTTTCTGTCTGTCGCATTGGCAGTAAAACGGCCAGAACCCTGGCAAAGTTCCTACTTTATTTTTCCATTCCTATGTAGAGAATGCAGTTATATTTCACCCGCTCGTTAGCCATACATACACTCTTAGTATTTTTCCTTTTTGGTTTGTATGGGCTTGTATTAGCCGAAGATTCACTACTGATAGGTAGAGCCGGTGTTTATAGTACATACGTAACAGTGTGTTGGTATGTAGGGAGGACATGCTATTGTATTTGTTTGACATCACACCATTACCAGACCATTGACGTTGCACTCTGGATCTGCCTTGCAGGAGCCGAGGCTCCCGTTCCCGAACACGACTCGGACAAAGCAGCCACTAGGTTAGTTTCAATGTTTTTCAACTGCATACTACAACAGCCACTCAACATAGAAGCCAAGCCACGTCAGCTACTATGTAGATAGAAAAAGTATTGCTGGACTTTTCACAAGAAATACATACATTGTGCTACATTATATTAATGTAAATACTGCTAGTAATACAGATGTGTATACACGCCCTAGTATCGGATGGTGGACCCGGAGCGTGCGCAGACGGGTGCGACGGCTACTTTATTACTAGTACTATCTAGTATACACCGTCATATGATAATTCGGGCGACGGTGTGGTTATCGGTTATTACCTATTAGTCCCTAGATTTGCCTAGGTACCTAGTTTAGCCACCGGGTTTTTCTTTCTACGAGACATTTTCGATTGGAGATTGGCTGTGAGAGGAAAATAGTATTACTGGACTCAGAAAGAAGGGGGCGGAAAAGCAAAAGGGTTCTGCATTGTTTCGCTCAGACTGACATGGCGTAAGACTATTACCAGCATATTACAACTTGAAGTAGGTACATGACAGCAGTACATAGAGCTGCTTGCTGTGCAGCAACTCTAAAACCCCAAACGTCGATCTTGTCAGCTCAGCTCACCCTCTCCAGGCAGCTGTCAAACCGTCCAATCAGCGACCTCTCGGTATTAAACACTGGGCGGAATTGGGCCTATACCGCGTGGTGGCACCTTGTTTGCTGTAAGATAGCGCTGTTTAACGATAAGTTAGGTTAGCTTACTTGGCTTAGGCCCCGCCTGTAGTCGAGGGTGGTAACTTGGAGTGGACCTGCTCACTATTCCGAGCTCCCGTGATAATGCCTGTGAATACGGATACGCGGGTCCCACTCTAAGATCCAGGGTTCTCTGCCAGACACCTCTATGTTCGTCAGTTTGATATAGACTGCTATGAAAATAGTTGTTTCCTTGCTTCAACTTGTTTAGATACTCTTTCTTTCCCTCTTTTCGCCCTTCTATAGACCGACTTAACAGCGATATATGAAAAATTGTCTGAACCCTAAAGTTTCGAACGCCGGTTAATTCTTCATATCTTTCGGCGTGACATAACTCGCAGCTGGGGTGTCCAACTTACGACCCTGTCTGCCACGCAAGACCCCTGAAGATTTATTCCAAGGCCTTTTCCTTATTACGCTTGATGGTACCTACCTATGAGACGTTATCATTCCATCTGATCACTTCTCGTGCTTACTTCTCGATCATCCTTTGTCCTTGTATTACGATTGCGACGACGGCTATATCCGGATTGAATACCTAAAGTGGCAGTCATCGGTGCCAGACATTGTACTGACCGCTCATGCTGTATCGTCGCTGACTTGCTGCTCTTCGTGATACCTCTGACCCGTCTCTGTACATGGCAACAACGAGACCAGTCACAAGTTGGCGAAGAAACTTTGCACCTGTACCGTCTTCTCGGCCAGCTTTAGCGTCATACCAGACAAGTACAAGCTCACTACGGTCAACAAAGAACTTGCGATTTCAGCCCTAAATTAGTGGCTCCCGCTTCTAACCATCGTACTATTGTTGGTTGTCTGTCACATGCGAGAGCTGATTTATGCACTTGTGCGGCTCACATCTCTGAGACTGCTTTTTCACTTGGTACCAATATTAGGTCACCCCTCCCCTCTCTTTCCTCAGAGGAGGAGAAGAAGAGGCAGACTTCGCACTGAACTTCTCCAGTCATTTTATTAATCGTTTCTTTTTACCCTTTGGTGTAACGGCCGTGGGATCTTGACGTTCCCTATGCAGTTGAGAAGGATTCGCCGGCATTAGTGTCTTTCGCTAGTTAGGACGTATTGCTATATAGATTCCTGAGAGAGAATCGGGCTTCACCGCTCAAGAAAGCCATATCCTGTACAGCTCCGGACTACAACTTCATGTCAATGATCGGATGAAGGCCCCGAGGATACTTTATCGACATGTTCCTTCACTCTGGTGCCAGCTTACACGGTCACGAATTCTCGAATAAACCGGCGCAGGCTAGTAGTCCGACCAACCGACGCAATTCTCTCTTGCGCTCCAGCCGTCCCTCACCAGTAAACAGAGCAATAACATTCCCCACGGGGCCGCCGGTACTTCCTGACTTCAACAATGCCTCCGAGGTGAAGAGGTGTGTTTCTTTCCCGGACTCCAGAGCTCGGAGTCCAGACAACGCACCGGTGACAGAAGAACCCGAACCCGAGCTCCCGGCTTCTCAAGTAGAAGCTATGAGCGAAGATGAGACGTCCATCATCACTGGTATCGAAGAAAACCCCATATCTTCCCCAGCTCAGATACGCCGGACCAACAACCGAAGACGAACTACATATATTCTCGCCCACCCTCCTCCCAAGCTCCGTACCAAACAGAGAATCCTTCACATCCGTCCAAATCTCGTGCTTCAGGTACAACAGGTCCTGCCTGGGGTGCGCCCACAACCTGTGATTGATGTTTACCCATCGTCCGCGATTGCTAGTTCGATCATTGCGCCGCTGTTAAAACGGTTCCCACGGATCGCCCCTATCAAAAATGAGCTAAGCATCCACGATGTTATGTTGGTCAGGAGTGAAGACTATACTTCAAGGAACTCGGGTTCTGAGAGCGATAATGATGAGGAGAACCTAATGGCGCGCGACCTTCTTGCGATATTGAGTTCATCTATCAAAGAAGATAGGGCAGAGATCGTTATGGCTGACGGGACGGTTTGGGTAGCCACAACTCGAACTAATAAGACTACCTATTCCTATGAGTTTACCGCCGCAGATCCCATAGGCACGATCTCCACTGCACGATGGGTTCGTAAACGGGTGGTTTCGAGTTCATTGCCTGGCACGCCAACGTCGCCAGTTTCAGACCAGCCAAAGCCGCAGCTGTCTGATTGCAAGTTTACTTTTAGCTTTATAGACCCTGACTCCCGCCGCCATCCAATCCTCGCTACACTCACTAGCACTTCGCTCAGTATATCAGATACATACACGACCGTTGAACCTTCTGCGAATCAATGCCAGCCAAATCCCCATAGTTTCTCCCCTCCAACCTCACCATCTTGTGGCGACGAACATAAAGGAGAAACCTTCGCCCAATCCGTGGAGGAATGGCAAAGAGCGTTCATATCGGTCTCAGCTGTGTGGGTGGCCCTTCGACAGGGTTGGGCAACCAATTTTCGACCTGAAGATCTGATGCCGTATCGTTCATCAAGCATTTCACAGAACAGCGAGCGTGACATACATGGTCGTAAACGGTCCCAAAGTGTTATAGTGAGCCCGTCGCCGACTGCGCAGACTTCGCCACATGCCGATACGATTGGGCGGCGTAAATATCCGATTGGACTGCGGCAAAATGAGTTGCGCTCTGCGAATAATTTACCTAGGCGTGCAACGTCGACGGGCGCCGCTTTTATGCAGAAACGAAGGGCAATACAGCCGGAAAATGATGACCAGCTTAACGATGACAACCGGATAACGAAGCTCAACAGACGAGCTTTTAGTGGAGAATGGAATGTTGGACTTCTCAAAGGCGGGCATGAAAATAGTCTGGCTGAAACTATGATGGACAGTTCTCGTGGCTCTGTGGATACACCGCAAGGCGACTACGTGATAGCTTCGCCGCCATCTTCGGAATCCGCTAGGCGTCGCGTTGTTTCGGCATATTCGACTCTTCGCCCTCTATCGACCGGTCTTGATTACACCGATGTTGCTGCGGTCGGCAAGGAACTCACGAGTGTAACAGGCGAAATGCCAGAGCAGGGTGAATTGAACGAATCCAATTCCAAGGGCAAACGTCGGAAATGGAAAGGCATGGCAAATTGGTTTCGCAAGCTGTCTAGGCGATAGTATTGCTGTCATCTCGATACATGTACAGCCAGCAAGAAGACCCATGCGATCAAAGAACACCCGGGGTGCCGTAGTATAACGGATTAACTTGGACGGCCGTTATGACATTGCGAAGAGAGGACCGTTAGAGCGGTATTGAGCAGCGCCGAGGAGCATGTCGTCCGCCATAGTTGCAACGCTCAGTCCCGGGCTTGCAACACAATGGCAAGTGTAATAAAACAAAAGCGAAAATCTGTAACAATATTGCATTAACAGCGGCGAGGGACTCGGAATCATGGGCTTGGGAGTCAAGGTTTGATTGATTAGTCGGATTAACACTTTGGTCAACTTTCCGATGAAATAGGCCGGGAACTATTAGACCTCACGGCACTTGTGTATAATAGATACAGGGAAATACTAGAAAGGATTGGTGAGTTCCGGTTTCCTGGGAGGGGAAAGGAGGACTGGGGAAATCATAGAAACTGGTACCTGGTTCTGCACACTTTCTCATCTTTGCCTACTAGGGCTACCATCCGAAATATATTTATTAACAAGTCCTTGCCTTGTCTGTTGGCCACATTGATGGGTCATGTTTAGCATTCAGTACTTGTGAGAAGTAGGAGAAAATGGGCTTCCATCCAGCATAGAGATAGATCTTTCATCCAGGAATCATCTTGCTTAACACCATCGTCTCCCCACTCGGAACAACGGATGAATCACGTATGCATCCAGGTAGGTAGGTAGTAGGAGAAGGGAAAAAACAGTCTTTTGGTTATGTCTATCACACATACACGCGTATACGATGCATGGTATGTAGGGAACTTGAACTGTTACAAGTTACTAAGCCGAACCGTAAGAGGCCAATCCGCATAGGCGGAGTTTCCGATTACGGTCTACGGTTGAGAGGAAACCGGTATGCTATCTATCTAGTTAACCTAGTTCCGGAGTCGGTAGAAAGATAGAGAGAGACCCGCGTGGGGAAGCCAAGTCGAAGTAGAAGTGACCTTGTAGTGTAGATGTTGGAGCCTTCCGATATTCTACCAGCATATGTATGCGAGGCCGCTAAGAACACCGAAGCCAAGAGGATGAGGTTTTCCTAGGCTGCTTAGTTAATAGTTGCTTCTGTGCAGTAGTTGGGTTAAATTGGGCGAGTTACATGGCTATCTGTTCTTTCCCACTATTAAGCATACTTACCGCTTTATCTTTTGGTGGACTAAATTACTACCTAATGCTCGCACCTAGGCTGGACTGTCTAGCCATCCTAGCGGTATGGTTAAATCTAGTTTCTCCGTCTCGTGGGGAAACTCTTTTCGCAACGTAGTACCTCAACATAGGTACATACCTATGTAATTGTGTATATATAAGACGAGACACAATTTGTCGTCCTTGTTGAATGCTGGCGTTGTTAGTTTGTTTAGTTTATTTCTAATAGTCATATTGTTGCTTCCTCATCCGTCTACTTAAATTGAAGCGCGAAGTTTGTTGTTGTGCCGTCATAATTGAGAATTCTACATATAGTATTATATACCTAAGTACCTAGGTAAGTACATATAGCGCCGGAGCCGATCGATCACCGATTTGTTATACGCAGTCCCACAACACAACAAAGGAAACTGGAGTATCTCTCAACTACCCAGGTACACAGCACTATCCAAATACTACTACCGGTTGAGGCACTGGAAAATTAGCGGGGGACACAGGTACTAGTAATTAACACGAGAGAAGTAAAGGAAACAAGATGGCTTCTCAGTTCCACCACAACGGCGGTGGCGGCTCAAGCACTGCCGTGCTGCAGATAGAGCCCATCCCTATGACGCCGCTGAATCTGAAGAATAAGAGCAGCGGAGCGGATGTCTCCTCAAAAACAACGCCAACGCGGCCCGACTCGTTGAATCCAATCCGGAGAGGCAGTACCGACGAAGAATCCGTGCCGGGACCGGGACTAGGAACGGTCGCGGAAGTCAAGGAGCGGTGGAATTACCCCCGGACGAACATCCCGCGTGTCAGCGCGTGTTTCTACTCGTTCATTGTTATGGGCGCCAACGATGCGGCTTACGGCGTGAGTTATTGTCCCCCGTCTCTTGTTCACTGAGATGGGAAAAAAAGGAAAAACGATTGCTGACGAACATAATAGCCTCTGATTCCATATGTATGTCACCCGCAAATAAACTGTTCGTTCGTATTTCTACCACTTCTATATACTAGATACTGGTATAATGAAGGTGAACAAAAATGACTAACCTAACCCGACCAAAAAAATAACAGCTTCAAGACTTCTACCACCTCTCCTACATCATCGTGTCCCTTCTCTTCTTGTCCCCCTTTATAGGGTACACCGTCGCCGCATTCTTGAACAACTTCATCCATATGCGCGTCGGTCGGCGCGGCGTGGCGATGGTGTCGTCGTGCAGTCACCTAGTCGCCTACGTCGTCATAGCCCTGCACCCCCCTTACCCTGTCCTCGTGATCGCGTTCGCTCTCGCGGGCTTCGGTAACGGCGTCGCTGACGCGGCGTGGAACGCCTTCGTGGGAAATATGGACCGCGCCAATGAGATATTGGGATTCCTCCACGGTCTCTACGGCGCCGGCGCCGTCCTCAGCCCCCTTATCGCTACAACTATGATCACCAAGGCTGGGTTGCCTTGGTATGCGTTTTATTACCTGATGGTGAGTTGCGCCGACGTTTTCTAAAATGCCTTGCCTGTTATTTTATAGATGCGTTGTATGTAAATGAGGTGAAGCTGACGTATGGGGAATAAATAGATCGGCTTAGCGGGCCTGGAGTTAGTCCTCACGGCCGCCGGCTTCTGGACCGCGACGGCGCACGAGTACCGTGAATCCATCGCCAGAAGCACCGGATCCTCGGGCGGCGGCGGCGGGCTGAAGGAGGCCATCTTCAAGATGCCCGGGGCCCGCGTCTCGTGGCTGTGCGCCATCTTTCTCCTAGGCTACGTGGGCATCGAGGTCGCGCTCGGCGGCTGGATCGTCGAGTTCATGATCCAAGTCCGCCACGGCGGCGCCTTCGAGAGCGGCATCACGGCCACGGGCTTCTGGCTCGGGCTGACCATCGGACGGTTCATATTGGGGTTTATCACGCCCAAGATTGGCGAGAAACTGGCTATGATGGTATGTTTTTTCCATAGATATTTTCTAATTTGACCAAAAGTATTATATGATAATTGACGCTGAGCCAGATATACCTACCCATCACCATGGGCCTGGAACTCCTGTTCTGGCTCGTCCCACAGTTCGTCGTCTCGGCCGTCGCGGTGGGATTGCAAGGGTTCTTTATCGGCCCCTTGTTCCCCGCCGCCATCGTGGCCATGTCGAAGCTGCTCCCGCGCCATCTCCACGTCAGCGCCATCGGGTTCGCGGCCGCGTTTGGGGGCAGCGGTGCGGCGTTCCTGCCGTTCGCCGTCGGCGCCATTGCGCAGGCCAAGGGTGTGCAAGTGCTGCAGCCTATCATCCTCGCCTTGCTCGCGGCCATCTTCCTGATCTGGTGCTTCTTGCCGAGGATCGAGAAGAAGAAGGAATAAGTGGGGAGTTGACGGGGATGCAAGGAGACCGATGCGGATCGCCGAGATATATAGAAAAATATGATAGATCTGACTTTTTGTCATGTGATTGAGCATTGTCGTATACACCAAGGCTTTATACCGCACGCTTGAGGCGCGTACTAGTTTACTAACAAGTATTCAATGCTCAAATACTATTAGTTGGATTACGAAGCACATCATTAGGCCCGTGAAGGTATCAAGATGGAGTTACCTCTCGATATCGAAGGCGGTCCGGTAACTGCACCCCTGAATTCCTGCTGCCCGTTCAACCGACATGCCACATGACATAGTCTCGGTCTACGGACTTCAAGTCATCGTCACCATAAGACCATTGCCGCCCAAAAGGGCTAGCCGTTGCCGATGGGATCGGACGTGCGTATATGTTCCCAGCGTCAGTGACCAGTTGCTTGTATATTGAAACCTGCAAGTAGCGGGGATGGGCTGAATGCGCTAACGCGCATTTCGACATGCACAAATACCTAAAGCGGCAGCTGTTGCGGTTCGTTGAGATAACAATGAACATACACCAATGCCAATTTGTTGAAATGGTTACTTGGTTTGGCAGGTTATGCCGCTCTTGAAGTGATTGCGGTTCACAGGCTTGCAGAGGGCCTCCAACATGTGTCAGTATGGCAACTGCAACTGCAGCAGTCAATAGGCCGAAGTCGAGTAGAGGCAGAATTAATGCATAAATGCAAGGAGTAAAGTAGATACCTAGCTCCAAGTCTTTCGAAGGACGCAGCCATCAACCAACACTCTGGGTTAGACTAAAGCCGTTTGTATCTGAAATGACTTAATTTTGCTAATCCTATGCTGGGAAGTAGGTCATTTATCTTCACAAGCTGGTAAACTTATTTTCGACACGTGCCCGTGTGTTGATTTAAGACACCCCGAAAGCCGGTAGGGTGTTCCGGACGATCCGTTGTATAGTAGACGTAACACTCCGGGGGAGAAGACTGGCCGCTTGAACCGGCAAGATCATTTTTGGCAGAAGAGGAGACAACCAGGTAGGCACGGGGGGGTTTCTTGTGGCTTGGACTCAATGCGACTTGATGAGATAGATATTTTGACCTTCCTGCAACAGGCGGGAGGTTGTGGAGCTAGTGCCAGAGGTGATATGGTGGTTCGCTAAATGCAGAATGCCGTGCTACCTACTACAGGCATTGGCCTGCAATTGCGGCATATGTACTTAGGTAAGGAACTCGTCATGCGCGTATGACTGAGCCACTACATATCTACCTACCGATATGTATCCATGCACCCATATCGAGCACGCGACTCCTCGTTGGGGGTTGTACACGGCAGGCCGAGATCTGGGAGCCCGGGGATTCGGAATCTGGGCGGCCGCGCTAGTTTTGTTCATTTATATGATCATTCTGCGTGAGAGGAGGACAGCAGCCATGCATGCTATGCGGACGGGTAACTGCTGCTTCCGCTCCAAGACGAACATGATGTGAACGCAGCCCGCGCTTCGTGTAGGTTGTGAGAGGCATACTCTAGCCCGGTCCTGCACTTGGCTTATTCGATGTAAACTGCCTAGGCACCTACCCATTGCTCGTTCCTCATGAGTTGCCCTACCACTTTCACGTTCAAGCCATATCTTACCGTGCCTGGCAAGGATGAATGGTTGATAACGTCGAGATATGGCAGGGCGATTGCCAGTATCTCTGTTAGAAGAGGTATATATCTTGATAAGTACGGCTGTTGATCAGGTGATACCTTCTATAATGCGCTATTATAAAGCCCTTGCGTTCAAAACGCTCTCAATCCAAGGCGACCAACAGCAACTGAGCAGGCCCAGGAAATCCTTACGTTATTTGTGGTATAACATGTCGTACCTATGAGATACGAAGTAGACTAGAACCCGGAAAGGCTCCCGTCTGATTGCGTAAGCTAGTCCTCTTAAATGATTACTAAAAGCACTAAATAGTTATTAATCTACTTACCCTAGGTTCTTATCCGCACGCTGTTACCTATGTACCTATGGTATGCGCACGCTAGAGGAGACTGGAGGTCGTCAGTTTATGTCCTATTCGACAGATGAGCCAGAAGTGACCCTTTGCCGTGCTGTTTGCTTTCTGCCATCAACACTCTATAAGAGCAAGGCGGGAGTAAATGCAGCAGACCCAGCGACTTTAAGATAGGCTTGTAGGAGTTACGTAATCAGATCGGCCCCTTGTCGAGATCTAGCATGCTGTATGAAGGTAAGTATGAAGTAAGGCCTTAAGCATATGATGGTCTGTAGTGTACTACCTACTGCTGTACGCACTCAGTGGGGTTGGAGTTGTAACCCCCCTGCACCATAATTGCAGGTACCTACTGTCCTTACCTAACGAAAGGCCAGCAACAAGCAGCGACAGCCACTAGCAGCTAGTAAGGAAGCGTACTACTAGTAGGCATCTGCGGCATTACGATTCAAGCTGATACCTGCGGGCAAGGAGAGCTCCAACTACTTCCCATGATAAAACGCCCCAGCTCAAATCTAATTCTCTCGACGCAATCATTCCCCAAGACGTCAACCTAGGAATTCGCTGGAATGTGGCTCAGTGTTCTGCATCATTTGTTACTTCTCAGTTTACGGCTGCATATCACATAGGTAAAAAATAACCTTAACTCTATATCAGAAAGTGTACCTAGGCAGGTAGTTATAGAGCCTCGTCCCAAGCTGGTAAAAGGTACCCTATATCTGCAAGGTACCAGTCAAATAGGTCGGTATAGTCTCAGCTTGTTGCTGTTTTATTTTCTTCTCTACGCTCTCCCTTTCTGATCTTTTCCTGCTTTTAAAGCTTGTCTGTGTAACATAAGTTGACCGACTATTTAATAGAGACGTCAAGCGGAACCACAGAGTTGAGGCGACTTCCGGTTTTATACAGGACCCCTACATACGACATAGCTAGGTTAGGTACCTTACTCGCCCCCACCGACTTCCATACCTCCGTCATCCGTCGCGCTGGATTCGTAGCTTCGCCCGCAACAAGCTTAAGGCGACCTTTCACCAGCTGTCAACTCATCCACATCCTATCGGTCTATCAGCAAAGTCGGCTGGGAGGTAGGTTGCCCTCAAGCGGTTGGACTTGTAATTAGGCTTCGAGCAAAATAGAAACAAGAGGGACATCGGGACGTTGGGACTGTCTTGCTTCTTCGTACTCCTAACAATCCGTCATAACCTCCAGACTGTCCGTGCATCACCTTTCATAGCTTTGATGCGACCTTTGCGCTTCGCCACCTGTTCCCTTCATACAGTAATTATCACGGACAGCCGAGCCGAAAGTCGTCCCTACTCATAATACCACGCGCAAGCCTTATCGCCGCATTTTCCCTTCGATCTCGAGCCGGCTAGCATAGCCTCCACTCCCACCACAATCACATATTGGCCATGGATGAGGGCTTTGATCCGTCATCGGCGCCTGCGTTGAATTATGCCTCCCAACTCGTAAACTCCCAGGCTATTGGCGAGACCATATCGCGGGCGACGTCGCCGGGGTTGCCCTCCTCGGCCAGTCCAGGCGATGCCAAACGCTACCGACCGCGAACATTTGCTTATTTCGAGCTTCTGCCATACAAAGTAGAGGAGGAGGCCGAACGGGATGCGGCGTTGCATGGAATCCTAAAACATCTCTACATAGCCGTCAAGGCCGAAGACTTCTCTTCCGGCGTAGTGCATTGGACGCGTCAACTGCAAGCATGGCTGTCTTTAAAGTTCGATATGTCGCATGAGCTGCGGGCAAAGCTGGCAAAGCTTTATTTTCACCTCGCGCTAGCTCCGGGCTTGGACAACAGCGAGGCCGATCGGTTTTCGAGGATGGTTGTAACGTTGACTAGGTTCGTCGCGTACACCCGGTTTATCGTTACCCTTTGCGTACGATTTTGAGCATGCGGATTAACATGATGTTTTAGGAAAAAACACTTTCTCAAACCCCAAGAAGATTTGATCCTCGACTGGCGGCCGCTCTGGCAGGAAATCAAAGCCATGGTTTTGCCCAGTGAGGTCCCAGCGCATCGATCTTCGTTAAGACGCGGACTCAAGCACCTCTGGAAACTATGCCTACATTCCCAGTCATATTTCGACCCGAAAGAGCGAATTACCATGTTGGAGGAGATCCTTCCGTACTTTAGTACCTCCGACCTTTCAGACGCATTTATCGTCATCGGTATCTTGAACTTCTTGATGCCCACAACCCCCGCCCCGCCGACCGAACCCCATTCTCAACCGTCCGACTTCCTACCTACCTTCTTCCACTTATGGTCGCTAGTTTCGCGATCCAAGGCCGTTGATACGCACACTCTAGATATTACATCCAGATTAGCCCGGGATTATCTATCTTGCCTACATGTGCCGTTTGGCGAGCATGGTATATTTACGCGCGAGCAGTCAGACGTCATCTTCACGGCTATTCTTCGTCTGACTGATATTCCCGTTGGTCAAGCCAATTCGCCTTATAGTAATATAGACTATTCAGCCGGTATCGCTGTGTTTCTGGAGAAAGACAAGAAAAAACATCCAGTGACCTATATTATATCTCGCTGGATTGTCTCGTCATTGTCGCCCCATTGCCTCGACAAGGAGAGCTCTATCCTGAATAGTCTTGAGGGCTTGCTGGAGTCTGTTGAGACTTTCTTTCACCCGTCCAATCATGGCTCATGGACCAGAATGCTGTCCCAACTGGTTTACTATCTCTCCGAGTTATTTGTGTCTCGCTGGAATAAGGAACAGAACGGAGAACTGGAACCCCCCGTTGACAGACGGATCAACGCGGCTTTGAAGAAGCGATTTGTACTGTGTTTGCGAGAAGTCACCTTCATGGGACTGTATGGCAAGGGCACCTCCGTCACCAGCATGTACTTTGCTGCGCTCCAAAATTTGAGTTATCTGGAACCTGAGCTGATGCTTCCCGGTGCTCTCCAACGCTTTTATCCTAGTTTGCAAGGTCTTGTTGAAGTGCACCGAACCACCTCCAGTCTCATCGGTTTACAGATGATCGCCAATGTTATGACCCAACAGAAAGGCTTCAGGTGTCATGTTACTGCGCTGTTAGCGCTTGCATTGCCAGGCATCGATGCCAACGACCTGAACAAGACTCAATACACCCTCAGCTTTATCCAAACCGTGGCGTATAGTATTCCGTTCGTGAATCTTGCCAAAGAAAACAGCAAGATCCACGATACAAGCCTAGCTATGCAGTGGGTACAGGGCGAAATGGAGCGAATGGAAGCGGAAGGTCAAAATGTCGAGATTGACTACAAAAACGAGCTGAGCGACGAGGACGAAGCGGATATCGCCCGATCGTCCACGGCTGGCTTCGGCGAGTTTGTCATCACCCTCCTAGGAAAGGTGTTCACGCTGTTGGAGAATCTCCCAGACGCGTCGCATCTGAGGTCAGGGTCTCCGGAAGATAACATTATCAACGGGCTGCCTGCAGCTTTAACTCCCGTCTTTGCAACTCTCTCTCCCGAACTCTTCGATATTGCCCTAGAGAAACTAGCAACCTTTGTATCTTCCCACGTCGTGCACCAGGCGCGTGATGCCATGGCGTGGATCTGCAATGCGCTATGTAAAGTGAACCCCGCGAAGACGCTAAAAGTCTTTATTCCGATGCTCATCGTCAACATCCGTCATGAGATTGATTCAAATGGCGCTGCTTCTGACCGGAGCAGTGGAACGGAGATTCTCCCCCGTGATAGGGCTCTTGTGTGGCACATAAGCATCCTGAGCATGTGTGTTGTTCACGTGGGAAAGGAGGTGCTCCATTACAGGAAAGATTTGTTTGACATTGCTGAGTATATGCAAGAGAAATGCCGTGGGCTTCCGACTATCCACATTAGCAACTTCATTCATCATCTTCTACTTAACTTAACACATACCTATCCGCTTGATACTGCGCTGTACGAGCCTGAGGTCATCAAGCGTGGGGTAGACATTGGTGATTGGGGAAAGACGACGAAACCAAGTGACCTCACCATCCGCTGGCATCGGCCTCTCCCCGAAGAAATCCAGTTTGCCACTGAACTGTTCGAATCTCAAGCAGGGGGCGCCATGCGCCGGTTGGAACTCCTTATGAGCGACGACCCACCTGTCAGCAGGAAGGGTAAGAACAAGGAATGGTCCGATGAGACGTCGCGCCAGTTAAACCAACTGCGGCTGGTGCTTTCTGGTGCTGCGACTTTGTTCGACCCCAGAAGAGCGTCGGGAGAGACGAATGGTCATGACGCTGATGATGTGACAATGAAGGATGCCGGAGACGAAACAGCAGCGGATGACCCCTTAGCAGACAGAGACGAAGAAACCAGACCCCAATTCAAGTATCAGGCCGGATACGTGCTCACTCCGGGCACGGCCCTTTATAATCGTATACACTCTCTCCGAGATGACATTGGGAGATTGTTATCGAGAACACACTCTTTCTTGAATACGCACCAGGAAGACGATGTGTCCTGCTTCACGGCGCTCTACACAGCGTATCGTTTCTGGATCACCGACGTTGGCTTCGAACGTTCGGCGCATCCGCTGGATCGTCTTATCCGACTTTACAAAGCGGACATCGCTCCTTTCAAGATCAGTGGTCTACGGAAGCATTATCCTCGTCCCCTCCTCATCAAACGAGCAGATGGATATCAGCAGCAGCGCGTCAAACACAACTCGACAGTTCGCCGTAGAAGTGAGTTGGACATGCAATTACTCCTCGATCTGGCCGAGTCATCCGTCTCCTCGTACGCCGATGTCCGGAGGGTGGCACAGAGCGCCCAAGACGCTTCGATTAAAGCACTGATTGGAGGGCCGCGACAGGTTATCCCCGTCATCCTAGAAAGATTCCGCAAAGCCCTCGATGAAATGGATCATGACCGGATCAAAGGCGCAATGTACACGTTGCTGTTTACCAGTCTCATCAAGGAGATCGCCAAGGACTGGCGGTTTGCTCCGGACCTGATGCGTCTTTATATTCAAACGGCCGGGGTAGACAAAACTTCGATCCAAAGTCTCGGGGCGTCGGCAGTGTATCCTCTCATCGAATTTGGTAAACGGTCCGACTTGATGGTCATTGCAGACGACAACATTGTGGACTCGATCAAGCCCGACGGGGACTATTCAGGAGCTATCCAGGCGAGGCACGATTTCGTTGTGAGGCGCAGGGCCAAAGTCGAAGAAGAAAAGGCGAGTTTAGGGCTGGAGCTTACAAAATTAGCCAAGGAATCGCACTGGAAGACAGCGAGTCGCTGCGCCATTTTTGCCACCAACCTCTCCGTACGATTTGATACCATCGCGCCCCCCGAATTTGTCGAGCTTGTTGCTAACGGGACCAATGACCCCCACCCTGGTTTGAGGGCTAACTATCTGTCGGCTTTCTCTCTGTTATTTTCGTCCGTCGACCAACGGGCGATCTATGACCATAGTTTCCGCAACTTTCTGCTAGGCAAGGAGCACGAGGTTAATAAAATCATGATACCTGTGCCAAAGGGCGATGCGGAATTCACCAAAAAATATCTGGATGGGTTTGCTCACCCCGAAAACTCAGAGTACCTTGTCGACGCCGACTATCCAGGCTGGTTGGTGTGGGGGAAAAAGTTCCAAGGCTATAGAGCAAACCCCCAGAGATTTGACGAGTATGACGAGCTCGAAAGGGCCACCAGGAAGCAGATCGGCGGGTTAATAACGCGAGACTGGCTCACAAGATACTTCAATCACTTGAAACAAGAGCCTAGAGACACTTCATCGGACAGGTTCCGAACCTCGAACGTCGTGTTGCTCATGCATGTTTTTGACCTCATGCATTACGGCCAGACGGATATCAAGTTCGAGGACGTCAAGGAGTTAACCGCCCAAGTTTATGGCGATGGCAGTGATAAGCATCAACATCGAGCCACAGCAGAGATACTGGGCGCCTTGCTCGCCGGTTTGGCCGACTCTCCTGCAGAGATGAAGGCGCCGGTGTGGGAATTCGCACTACCGATGCTGAACAATATTTTTGGAGACAGCCTGACGCCTGAAAACCAGTCGTACTGGTTTACCTTCTTGCATTTCCTCATGGATAGCAAAGATCCGCGCCGGGCACACGACCTTGTGATCAAGCTGAGCTCTTTCCGGCTCGATATGAACTCTAATGCAGCTTTCAAGGAGTCATCCAAGGTCCAACTTCTGGAGTACATGATCAACGACGGCGGTTGGCACTTCAGACATGAAAAGCCCATCCTCGATGACTTCCTCGCCCACATCGACCATCCCTACAAGTCGGTCCGCGAGGCTATCGGGCGCGTAATCGCTACAATATATCGAACCCGGTATCACGAGTCCTTCGAGAACGTCAACACGCTGCTCGAGCAAAATAAGGCAGCATCAAGTATTGGTATCCGACCTTATCAAGCGAGCAACGAGTTCGCGGCGACGATTAGGGACGTATTTAACCGTATTGAGACTTGGAGGCAACAACGTACGCCTGGTCAACAAACCCCTTCATCGTATACGTCTGGATCGAAAACGGTGCTTACGTGGCTGGATAACACACTATCATCGCAAGAATGCACCGAGCTCATCCCTTTCTTCCCGGATCTATTCCTTGAACAGCTGTTGCACATGATGGATGTGAAGGAAGATCCCGAGTTGATGCGACTGGCTTATCACGTCTATCGTCATTTGCCCAATATACCGTTCCGGGCCGGAGAGGACGGTCCGTTTATTGCGGCACTGATTCGTCTTGGCACGCAATCGACGAGTTGGCACCAACGTCTGCGTGCGCTCGTCAACATGCAAGTGATATACTTCAGACGTCTGTTCCTCATGGACTCTTCACAAAGAGAGGCACTCTTCGAAGCGGTCGGTGATATGCTGTCAGATTCCCAACTCGAGGTGCGGACGGTGGCGGGTGCAACACTTGCTGGTATGATTCGGTGCTCGCCCGTGGCTATTCGCAACCCGATCATCGCTACCCTGAAAGCGCGTTTTGAAAGACAGTTAGCAAAAAATCCAAGGCCAAAGAAGAAGGCTCCCGGCACCGACACCCCGTCCGGTGACACTCAAATAGTAATCAAGAGACATGCTGCGGTCTTGGGTCTCGGCGCGTTGATCGAAGCTTTCCCTTATGCAACTCCGCCACCGAGTTGGATGCCCGAGGTTTTGGCTCGCCTGGCAACTGCGAGTGACCCTGGTGTCGTTGGGAAAGCTACAAAGGGGATCTTGTCCGAATTCAAAAAGACGCGACAGGATAGCTGGGCAGTAGACCAAAAGGTTTGTGATTTCCTACCCGAGCCATTCTAACACTTGCGCTAATATATCTCTAGTATTTTACTTCTCAGCAACTTGAGGACCTCGAAGGCGTCCTCTGGAAGAGCTACTTCGCATAGAGCATGGGCAACACAGGGAATAGGGCATACACTCCGGAACATTGGATCAGCCATGTTCAGTCCGCAAACGCAGTGCTTGAATTGCAACTACAAGCAGTGAAGACGATGGGCCCTTCGACACGAGTGAATTGCCTCGGGTACGCCAACTGGCGGAGTATAGTGAATAGCATATCCCTAGCGGCCAAACACTGGTATATAGTGCTAGAATTGCTGTATGAGACTAGCGTCGATTTTTACGGTGTGTCTATCTGGACAAAGCCGACACGGGGGGGATATTTGGGCATTGCATAGATAGAAACTGGTTGTCTTTCGGCTCTCGGCTATAAATAGGTATGCATGTGTTTGGTAGATGTTCTTGTAGACGAATATAGTATAGAGATGGTCAACTGTACTTTCTCGCCTTCGATACTCTTCCAAAGTGAACTGATTTAACCCAACTTTTTCCTTCTCACGGGTTCCGACAGGGTTAAAGCAAGGTTATCAATCATGTCATGTATTTCGGCGTCAGGAGCTGCCATGTCCAGCAATCAACAGTTATTACACTCGTGAGAATCAAGCTCGTCATCTTTCATTCAGCATGACATCAACACGGATTGGCGAGCCATGCGGTGGTAGCCTCGGTACCTACATAGTAGTAAATTATGTAACTAACCTAGGTAGTTCCCCCCTCTCCCGTTTTATGAATAGTTTGTTCGACTACTATCTAGCCCAAAACCATGTATAAAATCTCTTTTAATACAACTCGAGATGTGTGAATAGGCCGAAAAAAGGATTCCGGATGACGAGGCCTCAAGTCACTAGTGAAATCACCAGGGGTAATTTAAGTCGAAGTCTACCTAGGAGGTTAGCTAGTTTAGCAAAGTCAGCTTGGATCAGGCCAGGTCAGGTTTACTCGCCGTAGAGGAGTAGGAAAGAAGGAAGACTTTCGCGGTGAAATAAAAGAAAAATAGAGAATATTCGTTATATATATATAAGTGTATAAATACACCTACAAATCGATTTAACTTACAAAGATTCTCTAAGGATGCCCTTCTGCCTTCGTAGTCGTGTACCTAGTACGTGCAATCCGTGATATTTTTTTTTTTTTTTTTTTTTTTTTTTTTTTTTTTTTGGGTTCTCCCTCTCCTACGTTGTGTCCCAGCTAAGACAGACACTTGCCTGCATAGAAAGACTCTATTTAGAAAGCACTAAGAAGGAAAGAAAAAAAAAGGAGGGGGGGAAAGACACACAGATAGTTCAGTCCCAGTCTCCTGCTCGGAGTCCAAGCCCAGCTAGGGGACTGCTTGCTCACCAAGAGAGTTTAGAACACTAATAAAGGAAGGAAGGGAGGGATGTATTGGTTGACCTAGTGAATTCGATATCTATCTCAATCCTGAGATAAATATGTACATAGAGACGATAATTACTTTATTTTGTCGTTAGCACATACTGTCTTCAGCGAGGATGGGGAGCATGTATATATGTAAGTAGCTAGAAACAAGAAATGAGCGTCGTCAAGCCTACTAGCTTGATGTTCCTCCGGTCTGCCTTGTAGAAATAGTGTGCGAGTGCGAGTGCTAAGAAAAGCAGATTAAAATTAAATAAAAAAAAAAATAAAAAAAAATAAAAAAATCACTGGATAGCGTCGTGAAAACCGACCTGATTTTTTATTTTATTTTATTCGATGTCGGTGTCTATCTACCAAGAAAGGAAGTAAGCAAGTATACCACGCCATGACCGATCCCGTAGTAGAAGTAGAAGTTTCTTCCCCTGAGATCATGCTGTCTCTGGCCATCTTTGGGAATATGTGCGTGTGTGTGTGCAAGTAGGTAAGTAGGTAAGGTATCTCAAACTCATCAAATCAGCATTCAGGTCAGAGCAGGAGGACGACACTTACTAGATAACGCATAACTAATTACCTAGGTACCTATTCCATTTCCCTAGAACATACATACATACATAAACTAGAGCAATCCCCGACAAAACTACCATCGAGAAAGAAGTCTTTTACGATGACGCGCTGACAGACTCATCTCGCTAACCGTTCTAATATATCTTCCTAAGGCACAGCCACCTACATTTTCTTGCAGCAAAGTTGTTGTTGTCTTTATTCGTCGGTGATCCTCACTGACTGGGCGTTGTTGTTGATGCCACTCGAGTCAATCAACGTAGAGGGCTTCGCAGCTCTCGCCCTAGAGTTGAAGATTGTATGTATGTAGGTATTCCAAATCAAAGCGTGCGAGTAATATATACGTAATCTTCATTTCCCTTGGGTACAAATGTATGTATGTTCAATTAGGCACGTATATGGCGTCTGGGGTGATCTGTCTTGTTAAAGGTCTCGTGATATAATCGACTACATGACAAACCGCTCGGTTTCAGCAGGTAGGTTTGTGGTCTGGTCCACAGATCTGTCCGTAAGTATAGTCATTCGAAGGTCTACGTAGGGTATGACAAGTAGCAATGCATGGGGTAGCCACTGAGAATCAGACGGAGTAGTCACTCATTTCGCAAGTGTACCTCGAGTGAGCGGACTTTGGGTTTGATTCGTATGATTCTCTCATCCTCATCTACAAATTTCCATAGCTACTTACCTGTAATAAAGTTATTTGCTCAGGAATTGACGAACATATACTAAAGTCGGCGATTTCTTCCCACTTTAATTTCTAATTCAACGTTTGTGGCCCTTGGTAGGTATGACAAATTGACTCAACGTTGCACCCGGGGAATGACCCAACACCAGGTCTTCATCCAATGTGGTGTAAGTAAAACCTACCAAGCGGACGGTCGACGGCTTCTGGGTTGACTACCAGACCAAGAAAATAATGAGGGGCAAAAACCTGGGCCGCAGCAACGAACAAAGGAAATGTACTCTTGAAGAAAGGAACCTGTTCTCTCTGGCTCATGGGTCCGGGTATCTAGCCTAGATGATAGATTACCAATTTGCCCAAGCAAGGGCAGATCGTCGAGTTTCATCGGTTCTTGTGCGTTGTAGTATTATGCGGGGTGCGCAGACAGACAGGCACCTGGTTGTCGAGCGGCATTAACCGGGAGAATGAGAAAGCAGATATCCTTGCCGGAAAAGTCCGGATGTTACTATTCAATGCAATAATAGCGCAAAACCAAGCGCGATTCCGTCTGGTTTGGATATTTACCAACTCACCGCCCTGCTATTAACCCAGGTTTGAGAGTATGATAGAGAGCACAATTCCAAACCCTGAGCTTCTTCGCAGAAGGAATTCGGGAAAAGCGTGCTGAGCCAAATGTAATATAAAGTCTAGGCAGTTAACTGGAAATTGTTCTCATCTTTACATGTTGTGGGTTAAAGTGGACGGGTAAGGTATTGGACCTTGGAATACCACTACAGTAGGTATTGCATGTCGATTTGGTTCTGAAATTGGAGCGTGTAAGCGAGATGGGCGAGGTCCGATCGCAGGCGGGTATGCTGTAGTGCAGTAAGTGGGAAATCGGTATTGCAGGTCGTTACTTGCCCAATGCTGCCCAATACAGCGTTTCCTAGATCGTCGTCGTAACAAGGCTCGTTTCCGTTTTCTGCCAACAACAACAACAACAAAAAAAAAAAAAAAAAAAAAAA
>Ga0247782_1000458_pt1 | contig 25748 bp, 23 predicted proteins | sample UWRJL019104C5_FD_179928 | JGI IMG/M metagenome (GOLD analysis project Ga0247782, IMG submission 179928) | Plant litter microbial communities from Arlington Agricultural Research Station in Wisconsin, United States - UWRJ-L019-104C-5 | ecosystem: Environmental > Terrestrial > Plant litter >...
TTTTTTTTCGGGATGGTCTGTTCGCTAACAATAAGAATTTTACACACATAGTCTCCATCTACACGGACACGGAGTGCACCGCTGACCAGAAAAACACCACGGTCAATGTCTGTAACAACTCTCCCGTCCCCGAGGTGTGGAAGTCATGGAAGGTTACTTGCAAATCTTAAGGCTAGAGTCGGCAGCGAGCTGTCTTGAACCTTGGGCGGAGAAATGGGAGGGACAGACAGGGAGGAGAGGAGGAGAGAGGAGAAGAGTCACTGTCGACTAGTACAGGTACTCCCATGTTCCTTTCCGCATTAGCGGAGGTCTGCTGATAATCGTAATACACCTTCCAATGAATATGCACTACTTCATAGATGTCTCCGTGATCTCTCGAGCCGTTATATCTAAAATGCATATTCAATGTCGCAGTGTGTGTAAGTAGTCCCTTGCCTTGAAGGTATCTGCTTCATTCCACCCTTTCCTCGCATTGTATACTCCCGGATAGGGATCATTCACCAGAGAGGCTCCCCATCATCAGGCAGTTGATCCAACAGCTCGTCCAGGGGCCGACCAGCTAGTAACCTCTTCATGTTCTCCTGGACACTGAGTCTTATATACGGCGAACCTCTCTTGTCCTTGAGGAGACCTCCGCCCTGGCCTCTGATATTCGACACGGATGCACCCCCTCCTCCCTTCTCGGCCGCCGCCCCTGCCTTTGCCTCTCCGGCGTAGTGATGGCTGATAAGCGGAGGCTGAACCGTGAGGCAGAGGGGAGGACTCTCCCCGTCGTCCTCGAACAACAACTGCCCCATGCAATAGTCCCTTAACATGAGGTCAAACTGTTTCGTGTACCCGTCGTGCGTAAACAAGCCCAGCAGCTTCCGCGCGCCCTCCCGGCTAACCGCGTACGCGAGACTGCACACATTCCCATCCGCCGCGTGAACCACGCGCGTGTGCGGCGGGTATAAAGCGGCTAGCCTGTCCGGGAGGGCGAAAGGGTGCGGTTTTAGGTGTTTGGGCGCGGGCACGGTCACATCGTCGAGGACAGAGATCTTGAGCGGCGAAGAAGAAGCGCCATGAGATCGGTGTTGCGGCAAGTCTGCGCCGCAGTGACCTATCCAGAGGACGTCCCAGCTGTCGCCGTACTGGCTTACGGCAGCCTTGCTTCTTCCGCGCCCGCCACCGTGATCGTCCGGAGGTGGCAAGGGAACAGTGTCTTCCTCGAACTGCTCTCTTATTTCTTTTTCACTATCGAATTTTAAGTCCAGGTCTAGATCCGAGTTTAGATCTTCTGCTATTATCGGTGGGCGCTGTCTAGGTTCCGATAATTTGCTTGTATGCTGCTGCGAGCTCTTGGCCTTGGCCTCTGGTCGTATAACAACCCCTTTCATTCGTTTTGCCTCCATGTTGAGCCAGGTCCGCGATGCCATCGCAAATATCCCCATCTGTGCTTTCAACCGCACATCCCAGTCCACGTCGTCTTCTAGAATAAGCGCACTGCCGAGTTCTTGGTCGACGACGGCCTGTAGCGCGCTCACGTGCGAGTGCCATGAACCTCGCGCCCCTGCCGATGGCGGTGGAGGCGAGGACGCTGTACTAACCCTACTTCTTCCTCCTCCGCTTGCGTCATCCGCTGCAAATAGTACTGCTGAGGATGTAGAGACGGCGCCTGTTGAACCATCCAGAAAGGTGAGGCTCAGATTGCTGCAAGTGGTACGTTTTGTAGGTCAGCTTCTGGAACATAATAATCACGGTCTACACGTTCGTTCCTCAAACTGCTTTTCCCCATTAATTTCTACTACCACAAGACGAACCCTTTCGACAACTGCTAACTGACCTTACACCGGCAGCCAAGGCCATCGCTTCTCTCCTATCTGTCCGGGAGGGTAAGTTGATGACAAATATCCTCTCATACTGCGAGAAGGAAATGTTAGAAAACCAGATTTCTAGTAGCGCCATCCAAAGTCCGAGGAAGTGCAGTAATCTGGGGACTCACACCGAGAGTAGCATTCGACACATTACTGTCTCGGGAGACGTGGCGATGAGGCCATGGTGTTGCCTCCCGGCCACTGAAATCCGAGCACAGATTATAAATAGAGACTAGGAACGAAATGACTGCCGCAGCTGTCAGAGCCCGTCGGTATTGTCTCATCGTCTCGGTTCGATCCACTGGGCGATGCCCGAGATTGTGACCATCCTATTAGCACGGTTAGAGGTCGCCACAGAGGTGTCTTTTCGCTAAGTTCATACTCATCAAGGAAACAAAAGGACAAGTTAATGTTAATTAGATCTCGGAGCCCCGATCACATGCAGTGATTTATGTACTTAGGCCAAGCAAATTGGGTAGGTAGATAGGCCTACCTGGGGACCGGCAAAAATGCCCGGATAAATCTGCCTATCAACATGCAACTTGCAGAGCGATGGAGGAATGACAGCCAGCACTGCTTCACAGTTCAGTTTTCATCTAACAGGGCTCAGGTTGCCTCATGTTTCGTATTCCCACAATGTATTTCTATACTGGACTAGATGCTGTTCTATGAACCTGGTAGCTGACTCGATCCGCTGAAATCCAAATTAATCCCGGAGCAGGCCATTTTCCCCATTACCATCACTCCAACCCAGTCTATATTAACGCCGTGAAAGAAGAACCTCTATGCATCTATGATCGTCATCCTAAGCGTGACCCCTTTTATGTGTCGTCTATACCAGCAAATTGCTCGTCAGCTCGTGGTCAAACGGCTGCCCTCTATTCTTCATCATCAGTATCCGGTGGGTGAGGAGTGTCCTTGGGGCTGCTGAGCCACTCGATATGTCGTAGTCTCCGTCGGACCTCCTGTTCCTTGAGTTCCTTCTTGGTCTTCTTTCTCTTTTTCTTCGCCTTGAACTTCAGCGGCGAGCTGTCTTCAACCTCGCTATTCATCGCGCTGTTCACCACGCTGCTCGCGGCAGTGCTAGCGATACCACTGTTAAGTCCACTGCCAGGCCTGCTATCTTCGAATCGGTCCGACAAGATGGCGGCATTTCCCTTCATCACCATTCGGCCGTCGTTGATATGCCACTGTTCATTGGCCAGGGCACCGACGAACTCCTCGTTATGTGAAATCATGACCACACCACCCTTGAAATCTCGAATGGCCACTGCGAGTCCACCGAGGGAGTCACGGTCCAAGAAATTGGTAGGCTCGTCGAGGACGAGCAGATGCGGATTGTTCCACATGGCGCCGGCAATGACAACTTTGACCTTTTGACCCCCGGAGAGACTGCCTATCTCGTTGTGGTTTGCAATCTCGGGATCGAGCCCAAGATCCTCGAAATGCTTCGAAATAATAGTAGGCTGAAGCTCGCGATAGCCCAGACCCTCTCGCGACGCCTCGTGATCATCAAACTCTTGTACGAGCTTGTCAAAACCCCACTCGAGCAGTGTCTCGCGAGACACTTGCGAGTTAAACTTGGGAAGCCAGCCTTTCCATTGACTATTGACATGATTAGTTAACCTGAGTCTCGGTCACATGCTGGTACCGCACTTACACTTCATATTGGAACGTCTTTTTCCATTTTTGACGACCTACAAGGGCCTCGACTTGTCTTGGGCCCTTGCCATCTCCAAGGTCGATCCTTCGTTCCATGGTCTCTCGATCTTTGTCTGACAGAATACGGGTCTGTTTCAAAAACACTTCTCGATCGTCACCATTAGCATACCGCCACTGTAGGTACTGGTTCGGTGTCTTCTCGAGATGCATCTCTACGTGTTCGAGCGCATGTTGCTTGATGTACCCAATACGTAAGTTAGGGTGCTTCTCAACCTTGCCACTGGATGGGGTGACCTCGCCGGTCAGGAGTTTGATAAGGGTCGATTTGCCCGCACCGTTGGGGCCGATAACAGCAACTCTCGACGATAGAGTCAGTTGGCAAGTGACGTCGCTTAGCGACGGCTTCGGTGCCTTCGGGTATTGGTATGATACGCCGCTCATGCGAATAATCGCTCGCGTTTGGGACTTGACGCCCGCCAAGATGCCGGGAGGTGGGAATTTGAATTGCACATTGGAGGCCGAAAGGGTGTAATAGGCCTTCGCTTCAGGACGAACTTTGACAAAGGCAGCCAAATTGCCCTTGAAATGCCCAAGCTTTTTGCCCGGCTCGTAGTGATAGATATCGGTCGTGACGTTGTCCAGGAATCCAGAATCGTGAGACACAATCAGACTAGTAATGTCTGGGTGAGACTTCAAGTAATTTTCTAGCCATGCGATGTTGGCGACGTCCAGATGATTGGTAGGCTCGTCCAGAAGCAGAACATCGGCCTTCTGGAGCATGGCCCTAGCCAAAGCCAGCTTCATCTTCCAACCTCCGGACAGGGATCCAACCTTCTGGGACTGCCGGCCTTCTGGTCCGGCGGTGAAACCAAACTCCGCCAGCACGGCCGAGATTCTTTCCCGGCCTTCAGACGCGATCGTGGGATCCTTGACCATAAAATCAAGGATACTGATATCGGCATCCTCGCCTTGGTTGTGCTCGACGTAGCAGGTACGGAGCACGTCTTGAGGAGGAAAGCCCTCAAGCTTGCCTGAAGCGATACTCTTCATGAGTGTCGACTTTCCAGCTCCGTTTCGGCCGCACAGACCATAGCGATGACCCTTGAGAAGTCGGAGGTTGGTGTGAGATAGGAGAAGCATACCGCCATAGGCCAGAGAGAAATCGGCATTGACAATCTCAATCTCGCCATCATCCTCCTTCTCCGGCACACCATATTTACGTTCATCTTCTGCCACATAGCACTGATGGATAGCAGAGGCGACAGCATCACTTGTCCCCGGCTGGGACATTAGGTCCTTTAAATAAGGACCCACCCTCGCCGGAATTCTGTTCAGGTGGCGATAGTTGGCGTCAGCAGCAACCATTTCACAGATATACGGACGAGCCAGCTTGTACAACTCTAGGTCGCCAGATAGGCCCCCGTTCTTCTTAATCTCGGAGTCAAGAACTTGGGCGACATCATCTGCAGAAACGCGTTCCACAATACCTGCCTCATTGTTCATGGCCTTGTCCATGACGGCTAAGGCACGCGTGGCTAATTCGCGAACCTCGGGCAGGGGTGCTCGGTCGGCTACAGACTTGACACCGGGTTGAAGCTTTGGCAGGAAGGTTCTGGCCTCGATGGGGTCATGTACTAGTTTGGTCAAGTTCTCAGTAATGACAGAGGCCTGTCGCAAAACCTCTTGAGCGGTGCTAGGATTGTTCAGTGTTCGCTCAAGGAAGGGAGTGAGGAGCGCAAGAACGGGCGACGTAACGACAGCGACGAAGGTGGTCTGGGAAAGAGCATGGATAGCCTTCTGAAGCGACTGGGTTGAGGGATGATGGAGGGTGTCGATGAGCAGTGGGATACGCGGGGCCACATCGTCGTTGGATAACAGGGTCGTTAGGGACTGCATAGTCAAGAGAGCCTGTCTTTCAACTTCCGACTTAAGATCGTGCATGTTGTTCTCGGCGATGGGGATCAGAGTGGCCAGCTTTGTACCCATAGCATCCCTCAGGAGATCTTTCTCCTGTGCCTGTTCTTTGGTGCAACCTATCTCCATTTGGGCCTTATCGGCCATCCTCTGCATCAGCTTTAAAGCGCCGACGGTGCCCTGCCACTTGCCGGTCTTCTTAGACAGGTAGGATACAAGGGCGGGCAACAGACTAGCAACCAGCGCCTCGGGACTGAGATGGGCGAACAGGGCGTCGAGCCCGTACTGTGCAGCATCACGAACGACGGAGCCTTTATCGGCTAAGGCATCTAGTGCGCAGGCGACGAGGCCCCCGTCCTGTATTAGGAAGACAACTTCACTGAGAGGTTGACGCGGAGGGAACTTTTCAAATATAGCGCCGAGAAGGTTCTGTGCGCTTTCACGGCGCAGGCCGCTTTTCTTGTCGGCGGCAGCCTTCTTGATCTCGGCGATAACGCCATACTGATGAAGGCCGAGCAAGCCAACGGAGTTCAATAGGAGCTCACAGAGGCCATAGGCAGCATCTACGGAGGCACCGGAAGATGTGGCAGTGAAAACGGTATTGAGCATGTCAGAGACGACGGCCTGTGGCGGGGGAGGGGCCGCGCCATTTGTGGCCACCATGACTGGTGGGGATAAGGAATGAGGCATCGCTGGTATTTGATGGATCGTTTGGAGGTATTCCGGAGGGAATGTCGGTGGAAAAGATCGAAAGAGACGAGGCGGTCGTGCGCGACTGGGCGATGTTGTGTCGGAAAACACAAGGAACCCAGCCTGACGGTCAGGTACGAAGGACGGGCGATCGGGTACGACGCGCCTGATGTTTGGTTAGATAGACACAAGCGCAGGATGCGCAATGGTCCGATGAGGGCGTAGGCGGGACAATGCGTGTGTATTAAGACAAGGCGCCAACTTCCTCAATACAAATCCAAGGGGGAGGGGGGGAGGACAGTGAGACTTTGAGGTTCTCTCTGTCAGACGGATAATGTTGGATGGCAATAGGGTACTGTAGGAATTCTCTCTATCAGAAAACTTGACCCCTCTAATTTTTTTTTCTTTATCTAAATTTTAACATGCAAAATCTAAAGTGGATGGTCCATTGTAAGACCCACACGGGCCCACCGGCACACAGAAAGACCCTTGAGCAAATCTACAACCTTATCAGATAACTCTAAAAGCCATACATATATGCATAGGATAGGCACACACACGGCTGTACTGCTACCAACCTGTATTTGGCAAGTTTGTAGAACATATAAGGTGCGCTTCAAGGAGTAGGTGGTACCTAGGGCACCAGGGGGGGTTTTTATTATCATGTAAGGGGGTTTTTTCAACTAACATTGTGGTGTATGTAGAAAACCATATTGGCCCCATAAAATAATAGGTGCAGGTTTGTGTAGGATTATAGTGTTTTTGCCCAAGGCACCACAATAAACTTACTATATTAGCAACTCTACCCTTATGGTCCCTACAGTGTTAAGTATGATACATTTACTAGGTAGGCAATTATGTTGACCGTACCATAATGTTGGATAATGGGCTAGGCCACACTTGCGCCTTTGGCCACTCGCACCTCTAGGCCACACTTGCACCTCTAGGCCACACTTGCACCTCTAGGCCACACTTGCACCTCTAGGCCACACTTGCACCTCTAGGCCACACTTGCGCCTCTACACATAACATGGCAGTTGCGATAGCTTCAGTCCTTATGTTAATTGAAATAGAAGCATGTACATATATTTAGCCCTTATAGTTAGCTTAGATAGCTGTATATAGTTAATATAAATAATTCTAGTGTGGTTTTTAACCGTGCTAAGTATTCTATATAATAATGCGTAATGTAACTAATATATATAGTAGAATAAAACAACCTGCTATATAATTTGTATAGCAGGTTATTGTTTTATATAAGCTAACCTAATAAACTATAATATTAACTTTAAACATAATGTTAGCTATAATGTTAAGGTGTAAAATTATATTAAAAAATAACTATGTTTAAAAGCAAGCATAATGCATGTACCTTAAGCATAGAAATACTAGCTACACAGTAAGAGAATAATAAAAAGTGACCTATAATATGTTTTAATTAAAACCTATACTGACCTAACATTTCAGTGTTAGTCTTCTAGACCGACCATTATTTCTCTCTATACTAACGCCACTGACATGATAATGAAAACCCCCCTGGCGCCCTAAGGTAGGCAGTGGGTAGTGGGTAGTGGGTAGTGCGCAGTGGGCGGTAACTTAGGTAGCTGGGTAGGCAGTACAGTGGGCAGTAGGTACGTAGGAGGTAGTAGGCAGTAAGGGCCTAATTAGGCAGGGCTAAAAGCTGTGTGCATGGTTTCATACCTGGTTTCATGTGCAGTCACGTTTTTGTTCTACATCACAACCACCACGTCTTAAATCTGCCTAGCAATGGATAATATAACATATCTCACCCCAAGTCAGCTCGAAGCATATGCGTATCGAAAGTCAAGAATTGTCGACTACACTTTGGACGATGCCGATCTTGAAATTGGGTGTCCTCTTGACAATGGACGATATCTCATTCCACCGCAGGATTCGTTGGGGCAACTAGACATGCTTCCTCTGGAACTTCTTACATGCATATTTCTGACACTTGATCTGCCGTCGTTGACGATCTTTCGCCGCGTGAATCGCCGCGCAATGGGTCTTGTTGATTCACTGCATCAATACCAAATGGTGTTGAAGCATTGTCCCAATGTTATTCGTGCCATCATCAGCATCAACGCTCGTTACTTTGATTGCAGAACTCTGTACAAGACACTCTTTACCACCAAGTGCGAAGCCTGCGATCGCTTCGGGGGCTATCTTTACCTCATCACCTGCAAACGCGTATGTTACTTTTGCTTCACATTGAATCCCGATTACTTTCCTGTATCAGCTACACGTGCGGCTAAGCACCTCGGCCTCCCAAGGAAAGACATCAAGCACCTACCTCATATCCTCAGTCTCCCTGGAAAGTACACCACATTCTGCAAGTTGTCAAAGAAGAGAATCACGCTATTCGACCGGCAAGCTGTACTTAAGAGTGCATTGAAGACTTCCACTTTGACAATTGATGAGAGCATCCGACAACAAGACCTAACCACGAGAGAGCCTCGAAGACACATGTCAATCATTTCTGCTCCCTTCTTCGGCTCTTCGGGTCTGTCGGCTGATTGGGGCTTCTATTGCGCTGGCTGCAGAGAAAGTAAGGCGCTCGAGAAGAATCTCAGGAACAAGTATACAGCAAATGGCATTGTTGATCACATCCGACGGTATGGAGCAGTAGCGGTGGTGGACCAGCAAACGAAACATGTATAATACTACGCTACGTCGTACCTCAACTTCTTATAATTTCCACCTTAACCCCTGATAACCTGAACTCCCCCCCTCCCCCCCCTTTCCCCTTTCCTCCATATATCAGCGGACGAAAAACGATGCGCAGATGAAATAACAGTACCAAGGCCTCTGTACTATCTGTACGTTCCATGTGGCCTTGGAAGCTGAATGAGCGCCTCTTCAGCGGCGGCTCATCTCATCCTTGCCTTCCTTCACCATGTGTTTCTTGCACATGTGAGCTGACGGATCCAAAGGTACCCAATTCATTGGGGAGCATTTGACATTGGTTCCCAGACGCTCCTCACACTGCTTGTACTCCTCCTCCTTCTTGCACCCACAGGTGTACAAACGATAATACTGCGTGCACATAGCGTAAGGTTTGCGATAGCAGGATTGCCTTATTATAGGTTAGAATTTGGAACCAATGTGGGTACTTGTATAGATATCTTACCCGGATGTGTGTACTTAGTGTTCTAATAGGACCCAGGTAGCAGGTTTTTGACTTGAGTAGATTAGGTTGCTCTGAGAATTTCTTCGTGGTTCGGATGAGATGGACGGGTTTGATCTGAGGATCTGACCTGGTATGGAAGACTAGCTAGATATTATATACTCCATCGAGACTGCAAGTATAATCGGGCGAGCCTTGTCCCATCATCATGGTGAACAATAGGCAGTTCCGCGATAAGCGCTCTGTGGTCACAAAAGCAATTGTCCTGCCCCGATGGGACGAACTGTTGGTTTAGAATGATCCAGTTCCTCTACGCGCGGCCATGTGAAGCCTATGGAATTGCAGTGTTAAACGTGTTGGTGGAGCATGTGCCTCGATTCGAAGCCCAGCCTTTAGTACGCGGCCAGGTAATTACATGGTGATCTAAGTAACTCTCGAATACCTGTCCTTAACAAATAAAAACACTTACGAAGCATATCACGCACTATTTCTCCCTCCTTTCCTCCTACTCTATCAGGTCTACTCGCCTAGGTATCCAGTTTCTATGCTTGCTGTCTAGCTCCGAGGCGCAATGAGTGGGTTGAGCGGCCAGCTGACAAACTGGTGGATCCGGTAGGCGTGGGAAATAGGCAGGAATGTAGGCGGACTGGCTGTAGGTCTGTTGGTTGTTAGCTGCATGTTGGGCAATTACATAAATTTTCAGATACTAAACTAGGTATTCATGGTAAGGCACACATGAGTTGAACCCTTAGTGCAGGGGTACACGGGCTGAATGCCCTGTTACTAGGAAATTGTTGCAAATGAGTCACGAAGGAGACAAGGCTTCTGAAGCATTGACTGTATCTATTGCTAATAATCTACAGTTAAAAAAGAAAAAAGGAAGAACTGCTAATAGAGGTATGCAAGTGCGCGAGAAGTAGGTGTAAGGTGTGAGTCCATGTCATGTGACCCACACAAGGTCAACGAGACCCCATTGACAGTTGGCCTGTAACTATAATCTACGCATTGCGCGGGCCATTCACCAACATGCTAACATATTTGACTATGTATAAGTAGGTAAGCCAATAGAGATACACATATTCACACGCGCGTGTCTACTCCGCCAAAGGCTAGGCGGATACCTTCCAATTGATCTAGGATTGGTCCACGCTATGAAACCACGGCGTTTGTGCCCAATACATTTCTATATGTAATTGCAAGTTGTACTGCTATGATTTGGCTTCAACAAACGTGGCCGCTCACATTCCCATTCATTCTGTTCGCTTCAATTTCATCTTCATACCTAATGTCCTCAAATTGCACGGGAACCTCAGCCTTCTCACAAAAATCACACCCTTGTTCATTCCTGGCCTATCTATTTACACTTGATTTATAGAGCTACAAGCTACGAGCTACAGTTCAGCATCTTTCTTTATAAACTAGGAGGGCTTGCATCAGGACCATATTTCGGCATTAGTCACCATAATGGCAACGACAACGAATAGCAACGTTCGTCTCTTAGCAGCCCTGGTTGACTCCAACGACGAAGAGGAAAGCGAGTATCGCTTTTTGGTCGATGAGGAGCATGTCAAGTATGTCACCGTTGACCCGGGTGTATTTCCAAAGGACGATCGGACCTTTGCGCCCGTCTTCATCCCTATGCTGCCACCTTTCCCACCTGGTAACTGGAACGAGGGTCACATCTCTAAGGATCCGCTTACGCAGCACCCAGTTTTCTCTCGTGTTACTTATAGCGACCTTCCTAGAATCCGAAATACCTGGCACGACAAGCGGATTGACCATCTCGAGCTAAAAAAGTTGAATCGAGTGCGACAAAACATCCACCACGTTACATGCCCAGGTTTCGACTTTCCGGTGCTCGTGAAGTTTGCCGAGTTCCCCTGGCAGATGCCGTTCTTTGAGGCTGAGACCACTGCATACGAATGGATTGAGGGTAAAGGAATTGGTCCCAGATTCCTTGGCCACTTAACGGAGGCCGGCAGGGTCTTCGGATTCGTTATGGAAAACATCGACGGCGCAAGGACGGCAGAACCCCAGGATTTAACAGCCTGCCAACGCACCCTGGCGAAGCTGCACGCGCTTGGAATAAAGCATGGCGACATTAACAAGCATAACTTCCTTATAAAAAACGGAGAGGCGATCCTTATTGACTTTGAGACGGCGCAGAAATGCAGCGAGAAGGCGGAGCTTGAGTTAGAGTATAAACAGCTGGAGTTGTTGTTAAGAGATCCTTCCCGTAGAGGTGGGGTAGGAATTCCTGTGGTAAGCGATCATATTCCTGGCTGGCGCCCTGTTGAGCACCGGGTAGATAAACACTGAAAAGCTGCTTTATGATCAAAGTTAAAAATGCTCTATTTTCTGTTTGTGCTATTTATACCTACATAGTACTTCCAGAAAGATAGCGTTCTATTGTCATGCAATTATTGCATTATTGACTTGCTATATTACATCCACCAATATATTAGCAATGACATAAGGTTGTTCTTGTTGACTACAGTTCCAGAAGGTGCAGGCCCAGGTCAGGTCGATCAATGGCTCGGGGCTACTATGCCATGCGAATAGCTTCATTGAGCTCAAGTACTCATTGACCTGTAGTCACCTGACCAGCCCTTCTGTAGTAAGAAAATCCCACAATGGCCTGTATTGTAGAATTTCTTTCCTTTTACTTCCTCATCTGTAGATCTTGGGCAATAGATCAATCATACCTAGGAGCCATGTTTCCTCTAAAGTGACACACTTGCAACTACTACCGTTGCAGAGCACAGTCCCTTTAACCCCTCTAAGAGTGACCAAGAGTGAAATACCAAACTTCATTAACTCTACTGAGTCGAGATTTAGTAGAATTATACTTGTAGAGGATACTTAATCCTAATTGATCAGTTGCCTTAGTGAGACCCTAGATATATTAGACTCTCTCTTCCCTCTAAGGTTGCCCAAAGGAGTTATTTTCCTATATACTATCAGTAAGTATTGGATCCTAGAAATACAGAAGATTTCCAAAACTCGGCATACGTGCTCAAAACGGATTCAAACATCCCTTACAATGTCCGGTAACTAGCGGGACGGAGTAGCAAGAGCGTCACTTGAAAGGAAAACAAAGCTCCCGCAGTTGACTGGTTAATTTGCTAAAAATCTACGGATAAGGATGTAAAAGTAAAGAAACTCTACAATATAGGCTATTGTCAAGCTGGTCCTCGACACTAGGAAAATGGATCGATGCTGCTAGAGTAACAGCCCTTTAACATGTAGCATTTTATCACTGTTAAGGATAGAGTCACATTGTTAGTGATAATATAAGGGGTAGTAATTATAAGTTGCAAGTGTGCCACTTTAGAGGAAACAAGGCTCCTAGGTATGACTGATATATTGCCGAAGATCTACGGATGGGGAAGCAAAAAGGAAGAAACTCTACAATACAGGCCATTGTGGGATTTCTTATTACAGGAGGGCAGATCAGGTGACTACAGGTCAGTGGGAGTACTTAGGTTCAATGAGCTTATGAAGCTATTCGCATGAGGCATTGTAGGCATACGTAGCTTTGAGCCATTGACCTGACCTGGACCTGCACCTACTGTAACTATATAATATATGTAGATAATAATAAAAAAGACAATGCTATAAAAAATGTTGGCAGTATATATATAGTAGTATAGTATATAGAGTGCGAGTATATAACCTGCATGATGCGTACGTATAGAGAGGCACTATAGGAGCTAAAGCCTCTCTTATATAGAGAGTTACTGGACACGCATCCCTCCTTTTGCTGCACACGTATCTATCGGTCCGTTTCCGCCTGTCAAAAATTTGCCGGTCCGTTTCAGCCGCTGCCAGCCCCGCAAAGTGCGAGTTTAACTGACCCACCTGCCCCCCGCCCCATATTTTTAAACAGCTACTTATGTTAGGAGTCAAATCACAATGTCAAGTTTGACAGTAGTGGTGTTGGGTATGAATATATTGATGATTAGGTTCTCAACTAAAGCAGTGCACTAAGAGACAAAGGATAAGTATGTCAGGAATGACATAATCCTTGCCAAGCCTAACTATGGGGTTGGAACCCTTAACAACTTACCTACATACTTACTTACCTCCACCCTTTACTTACCTAACCTACCTACTTACACCTACACCTTTAACACTTACCTTTATCCTCTACATACTTTATCACTATTACCTTTACAACAACTAATTTTTGCATCTAAAATACTACTACACTATTTGCACCTATCGCGACTACGCCGCCAACAAGAAATAGGTAGCAATAAAGGTAATAGTCCTAATTAAAAAGGTGTGCAGCCCTTATAGCCTTGCAAAAAAGGGCTAAAAATGCATATAATTAGCTAGTCTACTTAATTAATATAATAATACTAAAAAACAGCGTTTTATTATATGCAAGTATATATATATATATATATAACTTTAAGTAGACTGTTAAAGGGTAGGTAGCAAAGAGAGAATATTAATGCACAGTGCTAGTAGTTTTAATAGGTTATTTATTAGATCCACTTCTTAGTCTGCCAGGTCTTAGGTATTTAAATCGGGTAATAGATGCGTGTGTAGCAAAAAGAGGGATGCGTGTTTAGTAACTCTTCTTATATAGATTAAAAAGCCTTGCGCGGCCCTATAGGCCGCATACATTAGTTAATTTTATAGGCCTGTAAAAGAAATATAGCTTCTTTTTCTTTTATATTATTAATACTAGTACTTTTTATTATATACCTTTTAAGTGCATATATTATTGCATTATTAATTTTATTCATTATTATAATATAACTAGTTAAATATTTACTACTTTATAAAAAGTTAAAAAAAAAGTTTTATGTTATAATAAATATATAACTTTTAATTATATATTAAATAACTAAATAAAATAATAATAATAATAGTTAAACTTTTTATTATATTTTAATTATTAATATAAATTAACTAATTAGTTAACTATTTATAATAAATTATTTATGTATAAGTTAATTATTTAACTAACTAAGCATAAATAAAATAAGTTTACTTTATGCTTAAGTTAAAGCTAATTAAAAGCCGCAAGCGCGCTAGGTTTAATCTATACATTTAGATTTCGCAGGTCAAACCCACTACCAACATGCGTGAAACAAGGTAATGGTGGCAACAACTGTTGAACACTGTCTAGCTCCGATAATTTACTATGGTAGAGAGTAGGTTTAGGTTAGCAGTATATTTGAATTCAAGCTAGGTATACCTACCTTAGGAACAGTCTCACTGCGGCCAGACACCTGCAGGTGAATCAGAAACTGCTTATAGCCTTAGAGCTCAAGGGCGTGGCGTGGCGTTTATATTGGAATCGTAAACATGGGACTACAGCAGTATGCGTACATAGTACTACATAGGTAGAATCTTGCCAAAACGACCGCTATGAAATGCATGTACCCTTCAGCCCACATAACAGTATCTTATCTACTACCAAAGACTTGTTAAACATCTTCCCAACTGCCCATTTACGAACAGATATACAGACCAGTCTAGAGACATAGAAATGGCATATATTTGGTGCAGACTTAGGAAGTAGTTGGAAAATACAGAAGCAATTTGGAAGACGAGAAGTTGTAATTGCCAGCTACGTGAGATGACGGCGGTGGCAGCTCAACTTAACCAAGGCAGTCTCGCTTTGTATGACCAGTATCTACTCAGTAATAACGGAGATCTGGCTACAACACAGTTTACAGGTGCGGTAGGCTCTTGGTGCCTTGCCAATCGAGACAGACGCGACTCGATCGGGACGGATGGTTGCCACCTACGTATACCACTGCAAGGCAAGGGCATCCACGTGGTATTCTGGATTCTGGTCTGTCTGTCTGTCTCTCTGTCTGTATGCATGTAGGCATGTATGTATGTGTGTATGTGCGTAATCGGTTGGATAGAGCGAGGTAGATGCTAGTTGTGCTTTACCTGGATATCACGATCCTCAAAAGCAGGGGATTGGGTATAGAAAACGTCATGGTTCTACAGCAGTTGAGTATGCAGGCAGGTAGGTACTCGCATATTATGTCTCTGTGTTCATCGGTGTGCGGAATGCACGCGTACGTAGCACCACGACAACGGTATATAACAATGTTATAAGCTGAAATCGGGGCGACGAGCCCAGTCCGCTTCACCGGCAGACACTCGATCTATTTATGGGTCTTTGTGATCATGACTAGCGGCTGACATATGCTGTACCAGCGCGAGGTTTCTCTACCTTCCGTAGGGTTATAGCAGTACCGAAGCCGGTACATGTAGGCAGGCCAGTGGGGGCGAGGCCCGTGCTCGCCCACCAGAAATCTCCGTATTAGGAAAACGAGATGCCATCGCTGGTGGAGTCTCGAAGCCTGCAGAGGCTTGCACTTACGTTGACTTGTGATAAACTATGGCGTGCTCTTGTTGACTCCGCCACAGTTGGCGCTGCCGGGAAACAGGCGGCAAGTCTCTCGTCCCGGTTCAAGCCCGGTTCAAGGCAACGTTGGTGTTTTACGTCTCTGTACAAGTAGTCAGTAGCTCAAATCGGCAGTGGTTTCATATTGTTCTAGCTAGGTGCTTGTTTACCAATGGATATACCTATTACCAGCCTTCGATCTTGGCCCCTTGTGATCTGTCCATCCCCGCGCGCTTGTGTTGTTTCGACGACAGATGAGCTGTGGCGCAGTCAGTCCACAGTAGCCTGTACAGATGTAGGTAGTTCGAATCAAACCAAACACTGATACCAGCACACGGTAAACAACTATGATACATACGTATAGAAACCCGGAAACCGCCACAAGCGACGGCCGGATGACCTTCATTGCATCCCGGGCAGGGCCCTACGTACTCATGGGGACTCTGTTCCCGGATTTCACAAGAATACCACGGAACTGCTAGCTGTTTCAGGCCTGGGGATGCGGTTAGCATGCCTTGCCAGGTACCTAATTAAAGCGCGCCCGTACTGGACCCCACGGGCCCCCAATTTGGAATGGGCTCTTTGTAATCTCAACTGCTCGTTAAACCACTCTCATAAGCGCAGGTGACGGACACAAGCGCAGACACAAAACATGTATGCTGTAGGTTAAGTAGTAGAGGCTACCTACCGCACTTAAACCAGATAAAAGTCCACAGCCGGAGTTGCGCAGCTCGAGAGCAACTTTCACACACCATCAGCCGCGACCCCTGATCGAGATTCCCTCCGTTTTCCAACACCCTACGCGTACTACCAGCCATTCCCATAGAGTTACACCCTTGACAGGACGCGCATTTCGACATGGTGTTCTTGCCTTTGGAGGCGCTCAGCATCAATTTCATTTAAAGAACACATCTATCTAGGCGAACATCACTCACTACCTGTGTAGACTAGAGGCATAACACCACAACTCCAACTGTATCTATCTATCTATTTACTTACCCACATACATATCCCTCTCTGTCTTTTTCTCTCTCTCACACACACACACACACTCTCTCTTTAGCGACTCGTTCTTTTCATTGCTCTATTCCAGTCGCAATATCCTGTCAATTAGATAATCAGTGGCCATGCCGCAGTCTACGAGTTTTCAATTCATTACTTCTATCAATACGGTCGCCCACGATGAGGAGACACGCCGCAAGGTTCGGTCTCATGCGAGACGGCAGAAGCTCTCAAATGAGACTTCGAACCCCCCTCAATCGAGGAAATCAAGTACGCAGAAAGAGCGCATATCAAAGTTCAGACTAAAACCTTCGGCTCAACCAAGCGATGGCGGTCTCAAAGAGAAAAACAGCAATCGTGGTGGGGACGGCAGTGGAATCGGTGGTGGGAATAGCAGCAGAAAGAAACCGCCAGCGCCGCTTCAGCTTCATGGACCGATATCCCGAGCTCATGCCGGGGACAAGAGCGGGAGCAACAACTTCACACCCACAATGCTATCGCAAGAACTTGGTTTGGTTGTAGCACGGGAGCTTCCAACTTTCCCAATGCTCCGCATCGAGACCACCCCTCTGACGGAGAACTTGCTCAAATATTGCTTCACAGTATGCCTATGCCCGCGGGAGGCGATGGTGGAGAAGTGGTTCGACCGTGCCGGAGCGCCAACATACATGATGACATGTGAGTAGATGTCCATATCTCTCTCTCAGTCCCTCACTCCCTCAATTGTTGCTGACTCTGTTAGACTACTCTGGCTTCCTAGCCAACGCTTTCGCCATGAACCCACAAGGAAATTTCTTCGATACCGTAAGTGTGCTCGTCCTGCCATGATTATTATGTCTCGCCTGACATTAAGATGCACTCTAGTTGCACGTGGATACTGCCATCACTCACGCATTCATGGCACTGGTCGCCTCTATGCAGTATGTACAGGAATTTTACTTTGGACTCGGATTTATTGCTGCTAGTTTCGATATCCTGGTGTCTGTTATATTGCTAGACATATAACGCGCATTGGGACGATTGCGATTTGTTGCTCCTAGGAGTGCCTACCGTGGTAAGAAGCACATGCTAACAGACCATTCGCTACATAGTAATGCGCTAGCTCGATGGGATGATACAAGCACATTCGACTTCCACCGCCTTCAAGCTATCAAGGCCATTAACAAACGGTTGAATATAGAGGGGAAGAGCCCAAGCGTTCCAATCTCAGACGGCATCACTATGGCGGTTGCATTACTGGTCAACAATGAGGTGAGTAGTGTACTCGTTGCGCCAAAATACGCGTTCAGCACAACTGACCACCGTAAATCTAGACTTTCACTGGATCCATTGAAGCAGCGGCAGCACACATGAGTGGGCTGAAGCGCATTGTCGACTTACGAGGGGGTGTAATAGAAGGATTCAAATATGCCGACGTGATCCAGCGGGCATTGGTGTGGTAAGAGAAGCCGGAACCTTCAATACGCCCGAGGTGACTAAAACGGATAATAGGGCAGACTTTTCTTATGCGTATGCTGCTGGGAAACCGCTGATGTTCCCATTTGTCCCACAACTTGCAACTTCTCTCGATCTTCACGATCGGTTCCAGAGTCGATCGCTAGGAACTGCAACGGGACGTTTGGAGCCACAAGGTCTCAGTATTCGAAATGAAAAGGTGATTGACGTATTCGAGCTCATACATTCAATCACCCATTGCCTTGGATCCTTCGATTATCTGAACCTAGCCAATATGTCGACTGAGCGAGTACAGCTAAGCGACTCGATATATTTGGCAGAATGGCAACTCTTCCAGCTTCAAGAGTCCCTGAGAGACCCAGTAACGCCGGAGGGACAAGGCCCGGCTCCTCTAGGGGTTAAAGACCGTGGTAAAAGAGCAGCAGGAGAGTCGCCAACGCTAGATTTGTCTGAGAGTCTTATCTATGCCGGTCACCTATTTATGCATCTGGCCCTTCGCGGCCAACCGCCAACCGCACCTCGACACCGCACAATGGTAGAAGCACTCATGTCGTCACTGTACGGCACCCTTGCGACACTTGACCTTCTTTCCAGCCCTGAACCGTACGGGAGTCCCATATCCTACCACAGTGTGGGCAGCTTCGGCGACTCTTCGGTTGAGAATTGGTCGTCCACAGCATCGAGCACTTCAGTGCTCCGAATCCATCCCATAAAACCTGTGGACGACTTCACTCAGAATACTTTGCTTTGGGCGCTATTTGTAGGCTCGTGTGTGCGAGTCTCCACCATAGCGCCCGAGTTCTATTCCTCTCATCAGGCTATTTTTTTCGGAGACCATCACCGGTTCTTCATTCATGCTTTCAAGAACTACTGTCGTATGAGACGCATATTCGACAAAGACGCCCTTGAGATGAAACTCAAGGATATTCTTTGGCTTGATAGTTGGTGCGAAAACCAAGTCAACCTCATCTGGGAAGAAATTGGGGATTATCTCATGCCTTGATTTTGAACCTACAACTGGACTATTGCTCGACTTCGGAGAATTACCAGAGAAGTAATTGGATAGGAACTGGACAGAATCGGCCGGACTTAGTCTTGATCGCAGTCTCGGGGCCATCTTACCCTTCCAGTCATTAGGACCCGACAAATGCCCTGGATCCGCATATCAAGAATGGAAAAGCGCGACAATCGTTATCAAAACCGCACCTAAAAGAAGTAGCAACGGGTAATCTGCGCTTGTTTCGTGGTCATCGACACCCCCATGCACATGTATCTGTGAGGAGCTTTCAGCATATCAAGGCTTTAGAGACACAGTCAGATTTGGCTTATTGGCGGTCGACAGCACCATCGTCCGCGTTACACTTGCATCCTTCAGCGCCCCACGAGGGACCGGGGCGAATTGAAATAAGCGTGGTATCCGTTCTCAATCCAGCCCGCTTGGTGTCAAGCACGTTACGGGGCGGGCGTATGGCATACACCGGTAGCCAATTCACGAGATGTGTTTTGAGTAAAGACAAACTACCTGACTAGGCAAGACAGAGCAGAAGTTATCTGCATATGGGATCTATGGCCGTTTACAGTCCGGAATGTGCGATCAAGCGCCATGACGCCAGCGAACACCCTCTGACGATACGATAACTGCACCGCTCCTAGCTCCTCCTATATGCGGAGACTATTCCGCACTATCTTACTTACTATTTGCTTTATGTTTGTAACTTATCAAATCATGTTACTAAGCGCATATCATTGGAGCTGCACATGGGTTACGGACATCACTAGTAAGAAACACAGGGGGGGAGGGTAACATAACGAGGGGATGGATTATGTCTTACATGAGACGATGCGACACCAAGGACACTAGGGACACGTAAGGACTTTGTAGATATTTAAGCATACTTACACGTACATACAACTCTAATAATTGTGTAGTAAAAACCGACTGCAGGAGGAAGCTTTAGACTCACTTAACTAGAAATAATACAGCTTGCATGGTAGGGCATCCTTCGGCACTCTCCGTATCACGTAATGTCTCGGGATCTATTGCCAAGAAATTCTCAATCTCAAACGGAGATTCAATGAGGTCCGTATTTATAGATTGCTGGCAGTGCGCGACCTAGTTCAGTGCGCAAAGCGTTATTATTATGGTCTTGTTGTCTTCACTACGTACGATTTGTGTGATGTGGACAAGCGGCGCCGAGAATGGAGGTTCGGAACAACGTTGGACGCCGGCGCGGACGGACATTTGATCCGCGCACTTAGAACTACGGCCGCTTCCATACTAGGTAGGTAGTTGGGATGCAAGAGTATAGGTAATACAGTCAGTTGCGTAGGTAGATAGATTTTCCGCTCCTACATATCATCTAAGCTGTTAAACTCCGCCACTACCACCAATGATGCAGTCATCGTATTTATCAACGGCTTTACGACTTATTTTATTCGTACACGAGCTTACCTATTTGGCCAGAATTACTTGATAACCCTGGCACCTACCTTGTCTATCTAACGTCCAAGGCAACTTGCGTGTACCCAGTGAAAGACACGAGCATTTCAAAAGAAGGACATGGGTGATCCTCACCGCGAGCACGTCCTACCAGGGACCATCTACGCGGGTGTTCCCCCATTACCCATATTGCCTCAGTTTATTCCCATACCAGGGGAAAAGCAGGATTCGTCGAGGGGCCCGGAAGAGAAGCCTTCCTCCTCACCGCAGCCTGCCGCGGCCATGGACTGGGATACGACAGTTGTAGTGCATGGCAGGGACTGGCCCCAGATCGATGCCGATCGTCGACACAGTGGCTGGGAGGAGGTCGAGAGAAGGTGGGCAAAACATAAGCAGGACCAGCAGCAACAGATGAATACAGCACAAGCCAATGAACTGTACGTCGATTCGACTGGACATTACTTTAACGCGAGGAAAGCCGTCCCTTATCCCCCCCACCCCCGAGCGTGCGAAATTAAAACTTTGTATTTCCTTCATATGGCGGGATTCTGACTTTGCAGTTTACAGTAGCAGCAACAGAAACAGCAACAGAAACAGCAACAGCGCGCATCTTACTAGGGGAGATAATGCGGAGAGCACTACGCCAACAATACCAGTCATTCTGCCATGCCCTCATATCTCGATCGCGACACCGGGTCTCGAGTATGACTTTCGGATGCGGGTGCGACTGAACTCGCAGTCGGTGACGATGGCCGTTGGCGACGGCGGCTTTAAGAAATGGACCACGTTCACCGAGGGCGAGTGGTCTGGGCGGTTGGGACATGGCGTAGTCGTTGTAAGTAAGAAGTCGAAACAAAACTTTAATAATTTCATAAGCTCCTTCCTACTTCCCTTCTTCAGGGTCTGGTGCGAGAAATAAATAAATAAATAAAAATAAAGAGAAGATGAAGAAGGCAGAAGGCTAATGTCAGGCGTAAAACAGAGTGGTGGCCAAGATAGTCGCGACTTAGTCTACGGCAAGACGCTTGCGACTCAAGCCGAAGCTACACATCGTTTAAAGACGGCCGATTTAATACCGGCATTGTGAGAATTTTCTTTTCTTTCCCACTTTATATACGGCAAAACGTAGACTAGCAGCGCTAACGTATTTTGCAGTATAGAATGCAAGACTAGGGGTTTTCTCACCGGCCCTCCTGAGTTGATGCGTGCGCTCCAAGACCCGGAGAAGGCAGAGTCCGTCGATGCGAGACTGCTGCAATACAGAGTGACATTATCTATGAAGACTACGGATGAGCGGTACGCGGAGAAGGTCAACGCCAGCCTGTGGGTGGGGAGCTGTTTTTGGAGGGGAGCGGAAGTGATCTATGAGTGAGTCGCGATATTACTCAACCCCCAAAGCTTTCAGGAATGTAGAATTGACGAACGGCCATTGAGCAGTGTTTACAAGATAACTTGAAACGAAATGTTCTCTCTCAATACGCAGCATCTGGATGTGCCATCTACATAGGCAGAACCTTTTTCGGGCTGTTGATCGGTAGGGTTCACTTGGCATTTCTGCATTGCTGCATTACTTACACCTACATACTGTACAATGCATGTCAGCGACCGTTTTTGCAGTTTGAGGAATTGTCGCCCAAATATGACCAACATTTCCAGCTTGATGCGCAGCAATCTGTGCAGCGGGGATATGATGTATTGTCTCGATGCAGCTCAGACTGGACCCCTAGTATGTAATCCCTGTCTGGGATCTCCCCTGCGATCTCAAGGGTCCAAAACCCCCAAACCAATTTCGTCACCACCTAGCCCCCATTGGTTAACTCAACTAAGCTTGTACGTCATGGGGTTGATCGTCCTCCGCTCCACCACTTCTACTGTACATACCAAGTACTTGCATGACGAGAAAATGTCCATGGGGCCTTGTATCGTAACTTGTAGTCTCGCGACTTTATGGGCTGGCCAGGTAGACCAGAACAGGTTTTTCGTCCCTGTCGATGAATGTTGGCGTTCTTATAATGAATGACACAATGATAAGAGTGAGTGATCAAAGTGTTGAAATACAGGCAAAGCTTCCCCCTTTTTCCCCCCTACTCTTGCTCTTTCTTTCTTCAATTATCGTCGAATTTTACTGTAGCGAAGAAACTAGCGTAACATATATCGCCTTTGTCTGAGCCTAGCCTAAGCAAAAGCATCATAACATAAATCAAAATGCCATTCTTCACCCACCGAAGGCCCGAAGAGGAAGTATTCGAGGAGCCCGCTCCCGTCCAGCCAGAGAAGAGGCATGGCCTCTTCGGCTCGCGGCACCGCACCCCTTCGCCAACATCCACTACTCCTGCACGGACCAGCACCACTAGCAGCTCACGGAATTCTGGTATATACAACGGTATGATCCACATCCCTTCTTTTTTTGATTATTTCGTACACACATAGTAGGAACAGCCTTACTCACACACCCCTTCCATCACAGATGCCGCGTCCAACCCGTCCCGGCACCGCAGCGTGCTCTCACGCACCTTCGGGCACGGAAACAGCAGCAACCCGGACATTGACCCGTCGATCCTGCAAGCCAGGGAGCGCGTCATGGGCGCCGAGAACGCGGAGCGCGAGGCTGACCGCGCCCTAGCCGCCGCCCGTATGCGCGTCCGCGAGGCTCGCGAGGAGGTCAAGCATCTCGAGGCTGAGGCCGCTGAGGAGGCACGACGGGCCAAGATCAAGCAGTACCATGCGAAGGAGGTCTCGAAGCGCGGGAAGCAGCTCGGACGTACGTTCTAAACCCAATATAGACTCATTCTGCGTGTGCTTGAGGCTAACAGGTTGCTGATTATAGGACATGGTATATAAGCGGCTCGTGGATCTGAAATGCCTTGCTTGGTAGGAGGTGGAGACGTTGAGAATAATAGAGATAAATATCACGCAATAGCGATCGACGGGAAGCGAATGTGGATAGGTGGAAAGGTAATAATACACTGCGATGGGGTCGTAATGAGACATGAAAAGCTATCGGTTTTCTCTTCATGTATAACTAGCGCCGGGAGTATTTTGTCAAACAGATACCAGGTTTATACATTATATAAACTCCTTTTATCTTCCTGCCCTAAGCGCCCTATTTATGTCCTGTTCAAAAATTCGAAACTCAAAATAGAATATATATATATATGTTATTTGAGGAAACGGGGAAGGAAAAAGAAAACCCAATCTCACAGTCGGTAACTGCAACGTAGGTAGGTAGTTGTTGCCAATATACTACCCTAGTTAAAGACTAGAATTGCGTGTCTACTCGGGTCTCTTTCTCACCTCCGGATGCGGCCTGCCACACATACGATAGGTATCTTTCCGGGTGCTGCAGCAATAGCGCTGGCAAACCGGGTTCATGGCGTTCCTCTTCTCCGCGTCACGCAGGTACTTGTAAGAGGCACCTATGATCATCGCGATATCTCGTTAGTAAAAAACCTATACCACGTATTGTACTGTATTTAAATATAGTGGGTTATTGGTTGTATGTTACTTACCACCGACTTCCGTATTTCTAATCTGGCGAGCCACGCCCGCCTTACCGGGCCCACACTTCTTTGCCAGCCGGTTGACGACGTGCTCAAGGTCCGCGCGATAGATTCGGTTCCACCCGAAGGACCGGCAGTTGTACATCTACATGACGGCATGCCCTTCGGAGCTGGCCCAATGCTAGTTCTACTCTCCGACGTAGTAGACTTGGCCCCAGGCCGCGAACTCCTCCTTCGCCGCTTTGATGCTCGGACCCGCGTCAGAGCCCAAGCACTTGATCTTTTTGATGCGGCGGTGGTGCTTCCGGTCGGCCAATGACGTGAATTTAGGCGCCGTCGCGTTTCCCGGGCTAGATTCACCTAGCAGGCCGTCATCTTCGTCGCCATCGTCGTCGAATTCTCCCTCATCGTCAGCTTCCACGTCGGCTTCATCTGCTGCCTAGTTTGTGCTCTCGGCAAAGTCGACTTCTGTTTTTTCTTTGGCGTTCTCCAGACAGTTGGAACTCATGATTTCATTAGACGAGCACTCGCCGCCAGTTGGGCTTGAGATGAGCGCGGTCCCGGGTAGAGCCACGGCAGCTGGGGGTGTGAAAAGAGATACGGCGACCAAGAGGAAGGCATATGCCTAAAGTAGTCTTTGGCAATACATCGTGATTTTGATTAGAATAATGTTTTCGAGATGAATTTCGCATCTGTGTTAGGGTTTTCTACGTTAAAACAGAAAAGTAGACAGCAGAGAGCGGATAGCAGACAAGACAGAGAAAAGTAGAAAGGCGAAAGTGACGAAGGGGCAGCATCCTTATATAGTCTCGTTTGCACGATTGAGCGTCTAAGTGAAGAACATAAGGTTTGTTATGTGCCGAATGAGTTAAGCGCGTTCCCTCTTAACTTGCATCAACATTATGCGGGCAGCAGTGTTGACAGCAACTCTGATGCTGCTATATATCACTGTGACAGTCTGCTAGAGAGGTTAGTATAAGTGTGGAGTTGGGTTCGATTCCTAACAGCGCTATTGGTTTTCTACGCTTCGCTTTCTTCTTTATCACCATCGTCCGGCCTGGATCCTTGGTAGTAAATCAGCAGATTCGAGTTAAGGTTTACTTGATACAAGGGCCGTTGGCAGGGGGATATGGGGGGCACTTGGGCCAATGCATATTGTGTGCGCGTATCCATCCTTTTTGCACTAAGTCAGTGAAGCTACATCAGCATACCTACCTACGTAACATGCGTGATATATGTGCCGTCTCCTTGTACCTGGGCTTGGGTCCCTTTCTTATACGGACATAATTTTCTGTCCGAGAACAAGCCGGAAGCTGGACGGGCGAGCATGAAATGCCTATTTAGACGGCATCAATAGCTATCCATCAGATGCATACTAGTGACCGGGCAACTAGTGAGGTTGCCATTACATGGATAGGGCTCGTTTGATCTTGGGCACCGTTAGGGTTAGGCCCGGCGTCAGGGAAACCTGGTTTCATCCGGTAGAAGAGGATGATAAGACGCACTGCCTATTTCACGTCGCCTAAATCGTTCTTTTCTCATCGATCATCCTCTGAAGGTTGATCTATCGATGATCTGTTCCGATATGAGATATGTACATACATAATTATGTACTGTAGGTAAGGTATGTTTAATATATTTTATCTTGGTAGCAGTTCTGGCTAACCTTTCCTATTTGGGGGGGGGGGGGTGGACTGTTGAGCGG
>Ga0247782_1000459_pt1 | contig 25683 bp, 18 predicted proteins | sample UWRJL019104C5_FD_179928 | JGI IMG/M metagenome (GOLD analysis project Ga0247782, IMG submission 179928) | Plant litter microbial communities from Arlington Agricultural Research Station in Wisconsin, United States - UWRJ-L019-104C-5 | ecosystem: Environmental > Terrestrial > Plant litter >...
AAAAAAGGTTTAACTTTTTTTTTTTTCCTTTTTCACAAAAGAAAAACAAAAAAAAAAAAACCGAGTGAAGAAGGAGAGCACGAAAACACTTACAGCAGTGTGCGCAACACTCTGGAAGATGCACACGGTCTCGCCGGGACCACCGTTGCAGGTGTACGAGTTCCCGGTGGTCCAGCTCTCGGTAACGCTGAAGCCGCCGGAGATCCATTCGGTGACTGCGCTACCACTGGAGAGGGAGAAGCCGATGGTGAAGGACTGGCTTTCTGTCTCGCCGACACTGCATCCGTTGCTCTGGTCACAGGTAATAGTTTGCTATAATTACCATATGTTAGAAGTATTATCTAAATATTGTTTTCGTGGGCTGTTTTGTGTGGAGTCTTCCATGTATGTACTTACGCTGAGCTGCTTGTGCAAGAACCGATTGCGAGGCGATCCATCACCCGAGAGCTGGGTGCCTGGGGTCCAGATACTGCAGGGGTTGCTTGTCTGGCGCTCCTCGATCAGAGGCGAGGCGATGGCCGCGCCGAAGAGAGACGAGACGCCAATAGCTACAGTAGAGAACTTCATAGTGACGGAAGGAGTATGAGACCTGGGGCAGACCAGAGGAAGAAGGGGAAGAGCAGTGAACGTGAGAGAGATGATCGTGGGTAGCAACGCTGATCAAGGAACGGAGGTGAATATCACTTCTTTTATATTTATGAATATCAATATACAATCTAGCCGGAGACGTTGGAGATCGACGAGGTGGATTCCTAGTCGGTGTCGCTGTCTAGCTAGAACTCGCCTGTTCAGGTTTTCGAGCAGGCTCGACGTTGTCTCCTGCTTGATGAGGCATGGTTGTCGCCGAGCATGTTTACGTAGTCATCTCTTTCAGTCCAAGTCATTTTCTCACCGTCCATAAACATTTTGGTGCTCCTTTCAAGGCAGGATGTTCACTTGGCTGGGAGGCTGTGGAAGGATCAATGGTCATAGTCATGAATTAGGGTAGAATTGGGGGCTCGTTTGGTTTGTTTAAGGTCCAGAATCTAGCTTATTTGAGCAGGTTTGTGGCTGATCTTGTGGTAGCTTATGTAAAAACAAGATCAACGCGGCTCCTGAATCCTTCAGCTGTCTGGTCTTAAGGCCTAATAATAATTGCTTATAAAATTCATTACCGATGGAGCGATGGTTTACGTCACACTTCGAGATTTTGAAATAGTTCTCAGAAACTTTGCCTACTTCGTACATAAAAATCGAGGTACTCCTGTGGGGATTGCCAACAAGTGCTTACGTCTTGCAACGCTGCGACTAGTCTTCCATGCACTACTATGAGTATATCAGGCTCACGATCGACTATATGTATGTGTGTACGATCACACGTGGGTTGCAGTGCTGTCTAGTGACATAGGTAGTTCAAGCCTGTATACTGTCATATGAACCATATTTTTACGACCCCAAAGAAGTATCTATAGTATATCAAACTATATAGTAACGCTTCCAGCTGAAAGCCTTTTGTAATACTGCATAACATAGTTGCCTGGGTAGGAGGGCCAATGGCAGGCAATTATAATCTGTACTGGGGGAATGAAACGTGCTATTCTTGGCAAAGCTAACTAGGTGCCTCCCATCTCCACCTCCACACAAACCTTACCGTAATAAGGCTTAAGTATCAATAGCAGGTCTTTCCCGTCTTCTAATACGGCATACATAAGTGATTGCTGATTACTAACGGCGCTTCTCGGCCATATGACCACGACAGGCCAGGAAAGGCGAACCAACGAAGTATGACACGAACGGGATAGAGGTCTAGGTCACGCTTTAAGAGCTAGGAGCGGGGGGAGGAAATAAATGCGAAAAAGAGAAAGAAAAAAGATTTAAAAGGGAAAAACAAAAACGTACAACACCAGGGATTCGCTGGTCGTCACCGACCCAACTACTAATCTGGCCCTCACCGGCTTATCTATGGGAGAGCAGACGGGATCCCGAGTTCTCCGGTGGGTATGGTCGTACGTAGCAAAATGAAACTGCAATTCCGTATATATACATAGGCGAGGTCGGTACAGATGTAGTAACGTTCAAATGTGTGTGGCTGGCAGTGACGTTACTAGGTATATAAGAGGAAGGCATACGTACTGGTGAAGTGGCGTAACGGTCCATTAAAGTCACAGTTACATCTACCGTCAGTAATTATGATACGGTCATATGTAACTCCATATGAGTTTGAGTATTTGAGTTGTCTGCGTTTCTATTCTTGCTGGTTGGCGGTGGTGACGTGGGTTGACGACTCGAACATGGCATAAATATAACCCTTCTCCTATCAGCTTGACAACCACGTCCAGTCATTATTAAACCTGTTTTCTTTCTTCGTCTGGTGTAGCTAGCTAGCTCTTAGCCTCCTCCTAGCCGCTACCGAGACAGCCGAAGCGAAGATCTGATTGGGATCCGCACTACCCCTTTTCTTAGGTAACGTGAATTCCTTAGCCTTAGTCTCTCTAATGCCCATCCTTGTGGTGTCTCTGATCGAGGTATCCACACGATACAAGTCTCTCATCCATATCTTACATCCAACAATGATCCAACGGCAAAAACGTCTCTCAACCAGGCACCAACATCCAATCATAAATCATCACCAACAAGCCGACTCCAAGTCCCCCTCTTCCCGCCTCCTTTTCCCTGTGCCTGCGCCTTCATAAACCTCTTCCTATTCATCTCAGGGATATGATACTCATCCCCTTCCCCATACTCACCTTCATCCTCCTCATCACGCTCACGCTCTGCTCTAACCTGACCCCAGAAATCGTACCCCCTCTCCCTCTTCAGTTCCTTCTCTCTCTTCTCCCTCTGCTCGCGCAAACGTTGTCTGCGCTTCCGTTTCTCTGATATTTTCTGTCTTTTAGCGGCCTGTGCCTGCAAGTGCGTGATCTGGTGCTTGGTGTGCTCGACGCCTGAGCGGAGGACCCGGAAGCTGGCTTTGAAGACGCCCTGGACGCGCCCGCTGAATGCTGCGACGAGGGTTATTGCTACAAGGAAGGCTGATCCTGGGACTGTTATGTTTTTTTTTTCTTGGTATTAGTGCTTGATTCCAATCCAGATGGGACGGGGTTGAACAGGGAAAAGAATGAGAAAGAGACTCACGTGAAATAACTCCAATAAGCTTCAAACTGACGAAATTCTCGGGCACACCCCACTCCCTCGTGTTCATACCGAACAGGCTCGTGAAGAAGCTTAGCGGCAGGAAAATGACGGTGAATGTAGTGAAGATCATCACGGATAGGTTCTGCGAGCTCGCGAGTTCGGTCTGCAGTCTCGACCAGCGCACTTCGTCGACTTGGGCTTGGCGCTGTATCATCTCCTGAAGTTTCTCGTACTGTGACCATCACATTGTATTAGTGAGCTTCTCGCCCCTTCTTGTTCACCAAAGAAGACGATGAAATAGAAAGAGGAGCAAGGAAATGGGTAGAGAGGGATAAAAAAAAGGAATACGCACGTCCTTCCTCGTAGCATCAACACGGCCAAGCATATCATGCGTCTGCTTCTCATACTCCTCTAGCCGTCTCAGCGCCTCTTTCAAATACTCCCGTCCGCACTCTGTAAAGGACTGCAGTCCGGGTCCTTCGTAACTCTTCTTCATCTCCTTGATAGCGTCCTGCTGTTCCGTGAAGAGATTATTCAGCGAATGCAGTTCGTCCTCCATGTCCCGCAGTTCTAAGACGGCTGAGGTGTTCTCGCGGTTCTGCCTCTCGGCGCGCTCGAGCTCGCGCTTGTGACGCTTCTTGATCGCCTCAGAGCTGTTGTCTGCGTCCTCCGAGTCGGAATCCTCGTGAATCTTGTAGTAGGATTGCATGCGAAATTCCTTTAGTGCCGAGGTCATTTTCTCGGTCTGTTTTGTTTTGACTGTTAGCGTAACGCGCATGTAATCTTTTGCTGTTAATGAAGTGGTTCCTACCAGAATGCCAAGTGCTTCTTCAAAGATCTGGAAGACCTCAAGATCGGGATGGGATGCACGGTCAAGGAGTACTGTCACTGCGTGAAGTGTAACGAAGGCGGCGAGGTCCAGAGCATTATCGCACCGTCCTGTAAGGTCGCCATTAAGCTCGTTGTAGATACTATTACGCAGATCTGCTTGCTGGAACAGGGGGCCTTCAGTTGGATGAGATTCGCGTTTCGGGAAGAATGTCATTAGGGTGGCTACACCACGTTAGCAATCCGCCGTATCTCGATACAGGTAGAAAGGCACTCACTAGTATCAACCGCCCAAAGCCAAAGTTGATCTATCATCAGCACATTGCCGTTAATGAGATCGTCCTCAAGCTCCGTTTCGCTTTCTTCTCGGTCAGATACATCGGTCTTCGTCAGCTTGTCTGCTGCAGAAGGTAACCGACTAACCGGCGAGACGGCGCTCAGGGGGTCCTCGCCAGTATGGTACATGTCTCGCTTGCGCTTCAACGGATCCACGAGCCTCTGCTTAGTGAGCTTGTACAGCATCTGATCATCGTCTCGTGCCCGACTATCTTGCAGAGACGGATATCCGTATTGGTCCAGTGTCCTCCGCGCATTAAGCGGGGGATCATGTCCTATAAATTCCCAGATTACTCGACACTCTAGAGACTCGAGCTCGGCAATGTCTTCTGGCACCGGTCTCGCTCTACCGTGCTTTATTCGGCGCTTGATGATGTTGCGACGTCGAACGATATTAACGTAAGTGTCGTAGTGCAAATATGGGAGGTAGAGGTAGAAGTGGGCAGGTGACGCATTCGGGCTCAAGCTTCTTCCTGTTCCACTTGGAGAGCTGGGACGGGGGGAGCCTGTGTTGATTCTTAGCAATATGATTCGACTCTGTAGAGCTAATTTTGAGTACTACCTGTCTCCGCGGGTACAAAAGCACAACCCGGCTTCACGTATGATACATGCCAGTTAGCATGTCTTCCCTGAACATGTTTACTGGTCCACGAGTCATTGCTCAGCAGTTTTGAATAACTTTTGTTCTGAGACTCGGATAATTTGTCGAAGATACTCTATATCAGTGTTAGCAGGCGGTCATGTGTGCATCGGCTTCGGGGTGTTGGTCACCTTCACCCACTGCGGGTTATTGAACGGTAAATGAATCCACATGAACTTCCTCTTCGTCGGGTTTGGTCTGGAAAACCCAGCTGTGAAGTCTTGCAATGCAGAGGTACGACTGAATTGGTCTTTCCGGCTTTTTCGCGAAACATTGTTTTTTTCATCTTCGACATGCGCCCGTCCTTCAGCAGCTTGATCGTTCTCGTCGGCGTCGAGAACCATAGGAGAGACATTATCCGGTGCAACAGATCTAGAGCGTGTGCTGGCAGCTTCGTCGATATTATCGCTTCTGCCGCTCTCGCTGCTCCCTCGACCAGACGGCTGGCCGAATAGGGGCGTAGCTAAAGAGGGAACAGTAAGGCCTCTGCTTCGCGTGGGTGCAACGTTGACAGCTGGGAATGGTTCAGAGGATGTGCCTGTAAGAGAGGGTCGCCTGGGCGTGTGGCTTGTGACAACAATTTCAGGGGAGGTCTTAGAGGGTATATCTGGGCCTTGAGGCGTGTCCCCCGAGTGCGACGAGCCAAGTATCCGTTGACCTAACTCCTGCATATTACCCCAGATCCCCAAAGCACCAGAGGTCCTTGATGGACTGGCACCTATGCGTCTCGCACGAGGAAATGTCGTTCGCCGTGGCTTTGCCGCCATGGTGTTCAACCGTTCGCGCAAACATTCTTCGGGGCCTTTCTCGAGAAATTCATTAAGGAAGTGCTTGGAGACATAGAGTCTTATGCTACGGTCCGCGTCACTATCCTCGTCGTCGTAAAAGCCTATGAGCTCAACTTTAACCTTCTTCGTGAGTCTCAGTGGCGTATGTACAAACCGTGAGCTTAACTCTTCTGCCTTCCGGACAGCCGCGCCTAGGTCGCAGAGATATGAGTGCATAATCTGCAGGTTTTGAGGTCCGAATGAGGCACAATGAGCATGGTCGCTCTCTAGGGACAGTGCAATCTCTTTTCTGTTCCCAATGAGGCCTGACTTGATGGATGTGATAGGAGCACTGAAATGCACTTCGTCGTACTCGGAATTTGCAAGACCAGAAAGCTGCGAGTCGACGGTCTCATAGAAAGTCCAAATCCGAAGGTCGCTTGATATCTCGGCAAACTTGTCATGCAGCCTGAGCAATGGCCTGTATCCCAAGCGTAGCTCATCCGTGATGGATCTTGGGAGTGGCTTCTCCAAGAAGAGCAAGTTCTGGATACTTGCCCTGAGACCAGGCATCGATAAATAACTAGAGCCGCGATGAGGAGTAGCTGTCTCTGAGGGTTAGTTAAGAAACCGCAGTTGTGCATTTTCATAGAACAAACTGACCGAAAAATGCGATGCCATGACAGTCAAACACCAAGGACTTCAGGTCCTCCCGTTTCCGCGCCTTGACGAGGGCTGACTTGACGACCAGTCCGCCAATGCTATGACATATGAAGAACAGCGGCCGAGCCTTAGTTAGACCTTCTCGCATCTTCGTCAGTTGCTCGATAAGATCGTCTGCAGCCTGCTCAATGGTCATGCCTTCATGTAGCTCACGATGTCGATAAAGCATGACCCGAGCATTACTGACTTCCCTTCGTATGCCCTGGCGAATCCAGATGTGACTAGCCTTCGGCAGGACACGGTTAATAGTAGGCGACAGCACACTGCTTGCCGGCAGCTCTTTGACGGTCGAGTACTTATCCAGTTCAGTTGACGGCGGGAATGCGAAGTAGCCTTCGCTAAGCGGATCGCGCGCCCAAGTATCTATGGGGGATGCACCTATACAGGGCACAGCGATGATGTCGACCGTCGTCTCGTTATAGCCCCGACCATCGACATCTCCATCGATCTGCTCGAATCCGGGCTCCGAACCCCAATGCGAGCCGCTACTGCGGACTGACCTGTCCCATTCCGGGTCCGAGTACGCAGTCACATCGCTGCGTCGCGGTGCTCCTTCCACGTCTTGGCCGTCCCCACCACGTCCAGTCTCCCGCGTCTCCATCTCCAAAGAAAGTCCTAGTTCCTGGCGCCTTTCGGAAGTTGAAACGACCAAGTCAGGTCACTTAACCCACGCATAGCAGTCCAAAAAAGAAAAATAAATTTTTAAAATAAAAACAAAAATCAAAGGCTCCTACATGACGAGCGATACTGGAAAGCAAGTAGTTCACCCGTCAAGCTGCGATGCGAGGGATAGCTACAGGGCCTATTATAGGTAAGGCTTCAGCTGCAAAGTATATCAGCTGCGCGGCACCTACATCCCGATGATTTCATGAGGCCGGATTTCAGTTTCAGCACGCACACTACACACGCGCTGACGTGAGGACAAGAACATGGCCTACACTAAAAGCCCACTTTCCCCAGAGAGAAAGCGGGATTCCTTTGGCAGTTAATCTCGCCCTGTGACCGCCCTACGAAGTCATACCACAGTATTGAGGATCGGTAACCCAACCGGGCAAGATGCGCGGGTAGCCTGCCTAACGAATGGCAAATTGGGTTAAGACAGCGCCAGGGCGACAGCCCACGAGATGTGGCGTTGTGCTTATTGGGCTCAGGAGGGGTCAGCACGGCACACTATAGCCGTGGAAAGTGGGCGGGAATGCCATGCTAAAGGCGCTGGTAATTTCACTGCCCGCCCAGTGGTTGGTGGGCATACGTGAGGGATCGGCATCCTTCATCGCTTGACTCTCGTACCTACTACGATTTCATATCTGATTCTTACTATCTGCATAGCTTAAAACCTTCAAATGCACTTGAGCGGTCGACAAAATTCTCTGATAGATAGTATAAGATTGGAGATTGGACTGTTTGGCTTGGATACGAAATGACTATTCCATGAGGCTCATGAAGAGCGGGTGGATCAATTGGAAAGCTGCTTCAATTTTGGATTATCTTGAACGCAGGACACCGTCTCGAGCTCCGCTCATTGTGTCTTAACATTCAAACCCTACAGAGAACAATCGAACGACCCCCAGTCGCGTAGTTGGAGGCGAGGCTATAGACATCCGATATGACATGTCGCTCCAGCACTAAGAGCAAAGTCTCGCGTCGAAGTATCACCCAGCGACCGCATCTTACCCCTTCTACAAGATCGATGGTTAGTTAGGTGCCTAGTGATGCTTTGCCTGCCGACTACTTGAAAATTGTGACTGGAAAGTTGTTCCGGGAAGAATTCAATGGTGCAAATTGTCTAATTATGCATATACTCGATATACCGCTCAGTCAAGTCAGCATACAAATCCAAGTTCGCTCTTTCAACGTGCCGCCATAGCGTACCATTAGGGAGGGGCCTACCCCAAATCCACGCACATGATGTCACCTTCCATCCACCATAAGCATCATCAAGCAGTTCTTACCTTTATCTTTATCAGCAAAAAACTATACGTACGCTGCATAATACAATTCCTAATCATCGCACCTACAAACATCACATACTAAGCTTCAAAAGAATGGCATCCGTAGACACCTCATTACCCGCGAAGCCGACGGGAGCAGCGGCGGACCTGGCAGCAGCCCACGCCGACGAGCACCCACTAAAGCTGTACGGCGGATGGTTCTGCCCCTTCGTGCAGCGAAGCTGGATCGTTCTTCACGAGAAGAACATCCCGCACCAATACGTAGAGATCAACCCTTACCACAAAGCTCCCGAATTCCTAGCGCTGAACCCGCGCGGTCTAGTGCCGACGCTTGCCGTGCCCTCCAGTCTTGATCCGACGCAGGGTAAGAGCAAAGAGCAGAAGCCGTTGTACGAGAGCACCATCATCTGCGAATACCTAGACGAGGCGTACAATGATGAGTCTGCGCATGGGCAATCGCTCTTACCGCGCGCTGCGACGATGCGTGATACCTATGAGCGCGCCCGGTGTCGGCTCTGGATCGACCATATTGGGAACAAGATCGTGCCGGGCTTCTACAAGTTATTGCAGCACACGCCGCAGAAGGAGTACAGCATCGAAGAGGCACGGTCTAATTTTCTAGGCCACATTAAGACTTTTGTGAAGGAGATGGACGATAGTGGACCATGGTTCCTGGGTGAGAGGTTTAGCTTAGTAGATGTGATGCTTGCGCCGTGGGCGAAGAGGCTGTTCCTCATCGATCACTACAAGCCTGGTGGTGTAGGAATACCGGTTGAGGGACAGGCAGGTGAGGATGAAGAGGTTTGGAGGAGGTGGCGGGTCTGGTTCGATGCTATAACGAACAGAAAGAGTGTGAAAGATACGTGGAGCGCCGACGAGATGTACATCCAAGCCTACAAGAGGTATGCTGAAGATACTACACAATCGGAAGTTGGGCAGGCCACCAGGAAGGGGCAAAAGCTTCCCTGATTCCTGCTTCCGCATCTTTCCAACTCAATGACAAAGAATCAAACTACCAGCAGCCACGAACTCTAATATGCCGGCCACTCACGGTGACATCAGCAACCTCTTACGAGGCAGCAACAATCGGATGAAAACCTAGTGTTGTGTGGTGGCCCTGTAGTGTTGGATTGGTAGGTGGATCGTGGGTTGTAGAAGTTACGGAGCTGTGGGACCAGGTCCCTTTGGCAGAAGCCCTTATTGTACACCAATCCGTACCTTCCCCCCACAGTGCTTTATTGAAATTATACTTCAGGGTACGAGTTTCCTGCATATTTTAGAGTTTTGAATACGAAAGCATGTCTGGCTCACAAAGTGAGTCAGGATCCTCATGAATTATTTAATCCCAATTGCCAGACAAGGCTTCTTCTCGACAGCTCTAATTTCTGCCATTTCACATCCAAGTATCTTGATTCCCAAAGCATTGGATAATGTCCAGCCCTACTATTGTGAAGCTCCAATGAGAAAGCGAAGCGCAGAAAACTATAAGCGCTGTTAGGAATCGAACCCAACTCTACACCCATAACTAACCTCTCTGACAGACTGTTACAGCTCCCTGTGTCTCCGAGGGGGTCCTCGCCCCGAACTCCTTCAAATAAGCGTAGAGTCACTCCCTCCGCCAAACAATCTTCCCCTCGGCGCGCTTTGATTGTTACTACGATTAATAGAGGGCCCTTAACATCCCAAGGAGAGATTTTTCTAGAGCGCTTCTCTGTCCCCAGGCAACTCTTCTCTTATGCTCACCTGTTGTCAGGAGGACGAGAAGATGCGAAGGCAACCTGGCGTCAACGACATGTCCTCCTCCCTTTTAACCTCCGGGACTTGAGTAATGATATTTACGGAGGCGAAGTTAGTGACTTACTTTACCATATCTTCCCCGAGACTACCAACGTCACAGAGGCGCGCTGGCGCTCGCATCTTATCTTCCAGGTGAAAGAATTGCCAGAATCGCCACGGCCGCTCACGATTGGTGGCGTGCCATTCACGATAACCAGTCACGATAATAAAGGCAGAGCTCTCATATTCCCTAGACAGATACTAGGGAACTTCGAAATTTCTATTTATCAGGATGAGCTCAAAGTTGACAAGTGCTCCGATCGAGAGCTTCGCAAGCTTGGAGCCAATGTTCACTCCTGGTTCAAGACGAATTTGCCGGACACTCGCATGGTTGAACTCATGCTTACTTCTAAACGCACAATCTGGATTATCCTCGAAGAACACGCTAATATTTCATCTTTAAGGATCACGCTTCCCGGCAGGATTGCGCGTTATCCAGTAGGATATCTCACCAACCGTGAGCTTCATCGACCATCATGGGCAGCTTACCGTTAACAACACCGTTACGCCCTGACTTTTTAACAGGCCTACTGTTATTGACGCTGTGGGGGAAAGAGCGGATTGTACAGTACTTGAGGGCTTCTGCTGAGGAGACCTGGCCCACAACTCCATTACTTCTACAACTCATAGCCAACCCACCTATCCAACAACGCCCTCGACAATACGCTTCGAAACACTGTTGTACTTGTTGTATAACGCCTAGCCACTTAGTTCCCACACTCCTGATTAAGCGCAGCTGGGCAGCAATGTATCAACCTTGTTACTATTAAGCAATCTGCTTCGGAACACTTGCTATATTTGTTGTATAACGCATAGCCACTTAGTCCTTACACCCCTGACTAAGCGCAGCTGGCCAACAATATAGCAACCTGTTACCGTCAAGCAAACCGACCTGGGCCATGGCCGCCGCCTCCGACCAAGCCAACAACTGCCAATCCGACACCTTGGCCATGACCTCGCAATGCCTGCCAATACATGCCATAATTACGCCATATGCAATGCATATGCCAAGGCCTACGAGAGCCAACGCCTACATACAAACGGCGAGAGCATACCTTCTCGAAAGTAAGCTTGACCGCTTTTCCGAACAAGGCTTGAACCTCTCGAATAGGCACCCATATATCATTGCATGCCAACGCCATATGCCATTGCATGCTAACGCTATATAACATGGCCACTATAAGGTAATAGTCTTGGAGGATTCGAAACAGTTTCGAAAAAGCCTTGCCGGGCTTTTCGCTAGCCCGTGGTGGACACATCTTAACTCACTAGCCAACTGTTCTTACAGGCACAAGAACGCTAAGGACACAGCAAGCCATGGCTTCCAGAGAGAGGTCGAGCTACGAAACAGGTTTTGGGGGACGAGAGGAATGTCACAGTTCATACTGCCGGGCGGTCCGTATAGACATATTGTTATTGTACAAGGAAGGGAAGAATCTTTGTGAAGCAGAGATTTCCCGTATCTACCTATATAGGTGTAGTTGTAGTCCGTGCTTCAGGGCCGGAGCTAGTCCGGATCGGAACCGTGACAAGGAAAGTACGTGAAGCAGCATCTACTGCATGGGTTCGTGCAACACCTTGGCCAGGACATTTCCAGCATCGCGAATGCATCCATCCTCGAGCATGCGACCGACGAAGGAAATGAGGAGGTTGAACTTAACATCCCTGACCAAACCATTGCTGCGGTAGTGGCAAATACGTCCGTTGAAAGAGCGAGGGCAACCTTGCAAGGAGTCGGAGAAGATGACTCGGAATCGGAAGTATCGGAAGTATCGGCGGATGACACAGACTGAAAAGCATTATCAACGGAGAGGTAAAGGCCTCAAAAGTAGTTTGTCAGTGTAGCACTGAAGATAGGAGAATAGATCGCTAGATTCAGACAACACATTGTGCCTGTGACAGTCTGGTAGCTGGCAACTATTCCGGACGTGCTGGTGCCATACTGAATCTGAGTATGCCACATACTACGTGGCTTGCGGCCGCTCATATATGTACATAACCGTCACCTAAAGAGACCTGGTGATTGCAGGCACGTTGATAGGGGGGAAATGGAATTGATTCAACGCATGACTAGGCATATGGCGGTGAGCTAAGTGAAGCTATCTACATGCAAAGAAATAAAAGAATAAATATATGCCCCCTGGTGGCTAGGCCCACCCTATACACTAATAGAAACGATAAGGAGTGATAACAGCCTTGGCATCTGCCCACAGTCTCACTACCATACGAGCCGAAGTGGTAGTTAGACTCCGTCCGAATCAGAGCTCGGTTAGTGCCCAGTTTCACAACTTCTTGATGGAGCACATTACAGATAAGGAGAGTGGGACAAGCCACGGCTAACTGAGACCCCTGAGGTTAGTCTAGGCCAACATGTAACGAGAGATGGCAATGTAACACCCACACTCAAGGCAATAATAATAAACGAGGCCGTTTGGCGGTTACGCTGGGCGACGAAGCCCGATGGAGAGACCTAACTCTCCTTGGGTGCTTTCCCGACTGTTCGTAACATACTCGGTCAAGGGGCGACCATTGCCTGCCTATGAAAAGGATGTGCGGTCACGTTGGTGGCGTTCGATGGATTTAATCGCCGGCGTTGGGTGAGATAAATGTCCTCACCTACCCTTTTAGATACTGGCCGAGGCAGTTCTGCAAATGCAACATGTTGTCAGGTGCGGCTGTTGGGGTGGTCCTCTAAGTCGAGTTGGTAGAGCAACAAGTACTTAGGTTTGAATAACAAAGAGTGCAGGCTATTTGAAGGCAACTTTACATTTGGACGCAGCCAACATGCATATGCTGGTGAGCACAGGAGGACTAGGTTAATTGGAGAAATTACTAATACGTTCCGTGTCGACTAATGACACTAGAAGCACAATACATGCCTGAAAGCGAGGTAAGTGAGGACCTATAATATGTCCAAGAAACTCCTTCCTTCTCATCCTTGCTTAGAGAAACATGGAACGTAAAGGTGAATGTAATAAAACTTAGGAATACGCATTTCCTATTAATATTTGTTGACTTCTAAATGTTATGGGCAACGTATAATCATGTGCTCTATGTATTCCTCATGCGTTCGCCAAGGTCCGGCACTGGTCAAGGGGCGGCTGTCCGTATAGCATTCTTCCCCCACGGAAGCTCCTCTCAATAGCAGCTTTGACTGTGGACTTCATTGTCGCCTCATATTCTGTTATACTCGAAATAGAGATGCCGGTAGGCCCAGATAAGACTTTGGTAAGCGCGACGGCATCCTTGATGGCGGTGGCAGCCCCGACTCCGCCGGAGGGTGACATCACGTGAATAGCATCTCCTATTAACGTAACAAAAGGTGACGGCGTCCAATCGGACAGGTCAGGTGTCGATGAGACAACTCGGAGTGCAACACCATAGGTCTCATCCTGCATCTCAATCAAGCACCGAGACGTGTCATCCCACTCTTCCGCAAGTGTAAGTGCTAGGTCCTTTGGTGTTTTGGAGTGAAGGGCGGCAGTAAGCACTTCGTCCGTAAAGCCGATTAGCTTGGATGGCGCGAGCATTGACCAGTACATATAATCTTCGGGCAGTTCAGGATGATCCAGGCTACGACTCGGGAAGTGCATGCGCTCCACGAACATACTGACTGGCAGTTCCGAGTCGAAGATAATCTGTTGGATAACCGGTGCAAGATCACGTACTATCGCCAGGCCTTGTAGCAGCTTTGGTTGAATGCGTGCCTTGAGATCTTCTGTTAACATTGTGCGGCCGTATATGCAGATAGCCTCCGGGTCGATGATTTTTTGATGCGGTATATGCTGACGCCGAATACGGGAGTGGCCGCCGTCTGCGCCAACAAGCAAAAGGCCGGAGGCGGTGGTGTTGTCAGCAAAATGTACAGTTACAGGTGAGCTGCTATCGTATTCATTAAATTCAAAATTCCCGTGTCGATGTCAAGTATGCCGATTTCTAATTCCTCCATCCACCACACATAACCCGCCATCTCCTCTAATCAGAGGCTTTCTTCTAAGACCCACTTTATTACTTGACCTTAACGTTTTAAGTATTTATTGCTTAATCTCAAAGTTTAACGTATCCCACGGCCATATTTGCCACCCGGCCATATTTGCCACTTTTCCTCACCTTCGTACGCATAACTTTTGATCTACCATATCTCTACCACCCACTATAGTAGGCCTTTAAAAAAAGTTTAATATTATTTTTGCGCTTTAAACAATTTATATAAACCTAAAACTAAGTATTTAATATATAGCTAAAATCTATAATATATTACATATAACCTTTTTTAACTAAAATATAGTTATATAATAATATTTAATAAGTTTACTAATAATTAAAAACTTATTAAATTTAAAAAGCAAGCTATTATATAATATATACTTAACTTTATTATGTAATTATTTTTATTTAAGCATAATAAAATTAAAAATATAGCTAACTAATTATTAAAGTTATATAATAAAAAATATGTTAGCAAAAACTAAACTTTTATTTTTATATAATAATAATTAGCTTTTTTAATATATTTTAATTATTAAATTAATTATTAGTATATTTTATATAAAAATTTTTTTAATATTAAAAGTAGTTTGCTTTTATATAAAATATAATAATAAAATATAAAGTTTAAAAAAATATAACGTATCCCACGGCCATATTTGCCATTTTTTTTCCCATACAAAAAACGTCCGTGCGCAACATTATAACTTGGCCAATACTAATGCTATAATAATATAAATAGTACCAGTCGATTCCTAACTAAATAACGAGTTTAAATAAGATTTTTTTATATTTGTAATAATTTTATTTAGCAAGTTATTAAATAATACGCTAAGCAAGGATTATATGATTTTTAGCAGGGATTATATTATAGTACAAATACTATAATACTAAATAACTTGTTTAATATTTAAGCAATTAAAGTAAAAGAAATACTACTAGATTCCTTATTTTATTGGGAATTTAATGATTATATTTTTATTATTGTACGACTAAAATTGATAGAGTTATAAATTTACGCACAGACCTTTTTGCCAAGATCTTTTTAATAATCCTTGTTTATATACAACCTTAATAACCTACTAAATAAAAATACTATAAATATAAAAAAAATCATATTTGAACTCGTTATTTAGTTAGGAATCGACTAGTACTATTTATATTATTATAGCATTAGTATTGGCCAAGTTATAATGTTGCGCACGGACGTTTTTTGTATGGGAAAAAAAATGGCAAATATAGCCGGGTGGCAAATATGGCCGTGGGATACGTTATGCTTATATTAAATATTTTTTTTTATATAACTATTTTAAAAAGCTAAAGCTTATATAATAAATATATTAGCATATAAAGCATAATAATATTATTATTTTTATAATACTTTTTAAAATTATATAAATAATAGCTTTTATAGCTATTAAAAATTAAAAGTTAGTATATACTTTTTATATAACTACTTATATATTAATTAAAATATTAAACTTAATTAATATTTTGCTTATTTATTATTTAGCTATTTTTTATAATTATAATAACTTAACTATTAAGTAATAAAATGCTTTTATATTAAAATAATAAATAATTTTTTTTTATAATAATAATATATAGCAAAATAATATAGCTATATAATAAAATAGCTTAAATAATTATAGCTTATTTATAATTGCTTTATTATATTGCTTTTAAGTTTTTTATATAATTAAATATAGTTATAACTATTTAAAAAAAAATTTTGCTTATAATAAATCTAGTTTTATTAAAGTTATATATAACTATATTATATATATATTTTAAAAAAAAATTTAACTTGTGTTTTTTAATATATTTAATATATTAATAATAAAAGCTAATGTTAAAATACTAGTTATATAGATACAACTATACTTACTTATACTAGGACAGTATAAGTAAGTACGGCTTGCATGGCTAGTATTTAATACTAGGTTATTGCACATGTATTATTGCACATAACATGTCTTATTAAGACCGTGCGAGCATAAAACATGCTTGCACAGTTAAGCAAAGTTTTTTTATAATCTCTGCCTCTTTTAATTTTTTACCTTTTAAATAGATATATAAATAAATTAAATATATTGTTATTATATTGCCTTTTTAATTGTTTTGCTATATATATATATATTATAGCTAAACTAATACTAATTAATAGTTATATTAGCTAACTATAAATTAGTATGGATTAAAAAAACAAATTGTACTAACTTATAAGGTAGTTAGTATTTGTGTTAAGCAGCCTAAAATCTTTTGCTTATTAAAAAAAAAAAAAAAAGTATAATTTAACTTTTGTATAAAAAAAAATTTGCTATATAAATCTGCTTATTAAAGTATATAATAAAAAACTTTTTATATAACTAAAAAAATATAACTATAAGCTATATTATATAAACCTTTAAACTTTTATATAATAACTATATTATTAACTTTTTAACTATTTAATACCTTAGCAAATACTAACTATAATAACCTTACCTTTATATATAAAAAAATAAGCAAAGGCAGCAACATTTTTTTTAAAATATAAAAAAAATATATAAACTTAATATACTAAGCTAAAAATATTAATATTATAAAAAGCCTGCACAAAAAGCAACTAATTATATATTTTATATAATGTATGCAAAATTATATATAACGCAGCTTTAAAAAAAAATATGCTATAAGTTCTTTTTATATAAACTTTTATAGCTAGACTTTATACTAGTTTAAATAAGTTAACTATATATCTAAAATAAAAATAATAACTATACTTAAAAATAAAAGCATATAACTACTTAATAAAAACAGTATTAATAATAAGCTTGTGCAACTTTTAATAAACATATTAGCACCTCTATTTCTAACTTTAAGTGCTTAACTTTAAGCTTAAGCCTAAACGTTTACCTTTATATACTTTTTTTTTATGCTTATTATATAACAAAATAATATATAACTAAGCAAACTAATATATAAAAAGACTACTTCTACCTTTTATACCTAACTAAAATAACTTTAGCTATATTATTAACAACTAATTTTTACTATTAAATAATAAATACTAGGCCTATATGCATAAATACTTAATATATAAATTATAACACTTAAAAAAATGCTAACTATAGCTGCATATAAAAAACAAAGCCTTAACTATAATAATATACCTAAAAACTTTTATATAAAACTTATATAAACACCTACCTTTACCCTTATGCCCTACCTATTGCGCAACACCTCTTTTAACCTACCTTTTTTGCACGTTACTTTTAATGCTAATATAAATTTTAACCTATTTATTACTTTTTATAAGGCCTAAAAAAAGGATTAAAACTATAGTAACAAGCTATATAATATTTTATATAATAAGGCGCAAATTTTTATTATAACCTGCTAACGCTTTAAAATTATAAAATTTTAATATTATATAATATTTTTAATAATTTTATAAAATTATATAAAGCAATACTACTTTAACTATATTAGCTTTAAAAAAACATAATATAATATATATATTATGCTTAACAACTATTTTAATATAAAAGTTAACTATAACTAATATTAAACTAACTAAATAATTATAACTTTTATACAAATTAAAAAAAAGCATTTAAAAAAAACTTAAAACAAGGCTTTTAAATATTTGTTTAACTAACTATAATTAACTTAGCAAGCATTTAGCTTTAAATTTAATAATAAAGTAGCTTTATATACTATAGTTATATAAGCATATGCTAGAGTGCTAAAGCTAAAACTTGCACTTATTATATAAAAGCTTATGTACAAAGTACTTTTTTTTAACATAAAAGCTGCCTTACAAGTTGCTTTTAATAAAAAGTTAATATAATACTAGTTATATGCAAAGCTTTTAAATGCTTACTATATTAATTAAAAATATAATTTAAACTAACTTTAAAAACTATATAACTTAAATTATATAAAAAGATTTTAATATAAGCACTTTAAATAAAAATATAACAATCCTTACTATCTAGGACAGTTTAAATAGTTATAGTTTGCTATTGCTAAAAGTAAACAAATAATAGGGCTTATATCTTAATTAATTATTAAAAGGTTTTTCCTACACACTTAGTAGTTCTGGTTATATGCTAAGTATATACTTAAATTAATTATTAAAAATAAAAAAAATAACTATAGCTAGCTAAATATATAAGAAAATATATATTTAATTTGTTTTTTTTAATAAACATTTTCTAGTGCTTTTATAAGCATAGTTTTTTAAGTTATAATAGTAATCTTATAATCTACAAAGTATAAATTATTATAAATAATTTATTAATCCTGTCTTACTAAGTTATAATTATATAATATTTTCTTAGCTATAGCATATTTTTTAGTCTAGCTATTATTACTTTTTATTAAGCTTGTTTTAATTATATTTTTAAGTTTTTTAATAAGTTTTTATATATTAGTTTATAATACTATTTCCTTCTTTTTTAAATTATTACTTTTAATAATTTTTAAGTAAGTTTTTATTATTTTTTAATTATATTTTTTTACTATATTATTAAAATATTTTATTATTTTAATCTTTTTTTTATAATAAAAAAGCTGCTACTAGGTACGTACTTATAGCACGCACCTATAAGGGTACATACTTTAGTATGTACTGCAGCGACCACTCTTTAAGGATTAGCTAAAGGCTTAATAAGGCTTTGCAGCTATATATAATTAGCATACTAGATAAAAGTAATTTTTTATAGCTACTTTTTAAAATTTAGCATATTACTTTATAATATACTAAGCTTTAAACCTTATACTTTTTATTTTTATATTTAATAGTTGCAATACAATGTTTAAATAAAAAGTACTACTTACAAAATCTATAACTATTAAGCAAACAGCTATTGCTAAACTAAAACCTTGCTTAAATAAGTTAAATATAGGTAACAACTTAAATATTAAATAGCTTATAAGCTTAAAGCTTATAATACTTAATAAAGAAAACCTTAAATTATTAAAGCTAGATAACTTAAATAGCTAATATAAAGGTTTGCAAAAATAAAAAGGTTAAAGTTTGCATTAGCTAAAATATAGTTGTTTAGCTAACTAAACCTTAAGCTAATTATAATTATACTTGTAGCACTATAAAAGCAGATTTATAAAGCATAATAAATTGCTAGCATAAGCAGCAGCTATAATAGCTTAGACTAGCTAATTATTATAACTGCTAGTAAAAAAGCAAGGGCTAAAAGCAGAAAATAATATTAAAGCACTTATATATAACTACAAGCAGCTTAAATAAAAAGCTACTGCTATAAAAATTAAAAATTAAATATTTATAATTAAAAAAGGCAATAAACAAAAGCTTAGCTAACTAAACCTTATTTAAATAACTTAAGCATTAATTTAAGTAAAGTAAGACTTATAAACTAACTAGCAAGCATATTATAAAACATTAAATTATAAAAACTTAAAAAATAAAGTAATACTTAAAAACTTTTAAAAGTTTATTTAGCAAAAAGATATAAATCTTAAGCTGTTTAAAAAAACTTTTAAAAAGCAGTTATATAAACTATTTTAAAGCAAAAATAAAACTTTAAAAAAATTTTTTTTGCAATAGCAAGTTTTAGTACACAAGCTAAAAAGCTACTACTAGTTTAAAAACAATTTGCAATTAGCTTTTAATTACTAGTATAAACTTTAGCTAAGCTTTAAGCAGGTTTTAATTAAATAAAAAGTAACCTTTAAAAATATAGTTTTAATATTAAATAAGGCTAAGTAGTAATAAAGTGTTTAGCAAAATGCTAACAAAAAGGCTAAAAATAGTAAAAAGCGCACGCTTTTTAATAGCTTATTAAAAAATAAGCAAAGCATAAATAACTTAAAAGTAAGAGCATAAAGCTTAGCTTAAGGCTGCACTGCAAATATAAAAAACTAGCATATAAATAATAACTAAAGCAAGTTATTATAAGCAAGCAAAAAAATGCTTAAATGCTATAATTATAGTAAGCTAAAATATATAGCTATAAATTATTAGTTTAAACTATAAAGTAAGCAGCTAGCAGCTAGATAATAATTAGCAATGCTAAAAAAGCTAAAAAGTAAGATTTAAAACGCAACCGCTACTTAGTTTAGCTTAAAATTAAGAAAAAAAAAAGTAAAAGCTAAGCTAAAGTAAAACAATATATTTAATTTATTTTAGTAAAAACTTTTAAAGCGTTTAGTTTAAAAAAACTTTTTAAAAAGGTAGCTATAATCTTATTAAATAGTAAACGCTAAAAAAAAAATGTTATTATAAACATAAATATAAAGGCACAAGTTAATATAGTTTATAAAAACTTAGCTAAAAAATGCTTATAAAAAGTAATAATTTTTATTTTAAAGCTTATAAAGCTAAGTAAAAAAATGCTGCAGTATTATAAAGCATATAAGGCTACTTTTTAAATAGTTAATATAAAAAGCTAAGTAAAAGTTTTTATTTAAATATTTTATACTATAAAAAAAAAGCTTAATACTTTTAAGTTATTATTATTAAGGCTAAGCATAAGCTGCTTAAGCATTATTTTAAATATAGCTTTTATAGCATAATATTTTAATAATGTTAAAAAAGTTAACTTTAAAAACTTTGTAAGCAAAGTAGTTAGCAGCAAACAAGCATATATTATAAACTTTACTAATATAAAGTTAAAAAAAAGCTTTTTTTTTTAAAGATTAATAATAATAAGCTTATAAATACTATTATTAACCTGCTAGCATATTTAAAAAGCTTTTACTAATTATACTTTAAAAAGGCAGCAAAAAATATTTTTATACTAAAAAAAGCAAAATATTTAATTAATTTAATTAAAAAGGCTAAAGTGCTATTTAAGCTAATTTATTTAACTTTAAAAGCTTAAAAAAAAGTATTTAAAAAATATTTAAAAAAAAATTTATAAATAAATAAGATTTGCTAATTATAAGCTAATATAAGCGCGCTAATTTTATTTATAACTAAAAAAAATAATATAATAAAGCTTTGCGTTAACTACTAAAAAATAAATAAAGTTATAGTAAAAAATAAATATTTTTTGCTGCTTATATTTAAAGTTATAAACCGTTTAAAGTTTGCTAAAATATTTTTTAAGTTAGATTTAAAAAATATATATTATAAAATATATATTAAAGCTAGTAATTAGTAAAAAACTGTTTTTTAAATATAATATAAGCACTTTAAGTATATTATTATATTTTTTAAACTAATTAACACGCTAGCTATATTTTAAAGCTATATATATAAAATATTAGCAAGGCTAATAAATTATATTTATATAGTTTACTTAAATAATATTATTATATTTTTAAATAATAAAAAATAATATTGTAAGCATTTTTAATTAGTTTATAAGCGCTTAAAGTAGTATAACTTATTTATTAAACTATTAAAGTATAAGTTTTTTAAAACAGAAATAAAATTTTTAAAGTTTATTATTACTACTAAAAGTATTAAAATAAATCTACAAAAGGTTGCTATAATTTAAAAATAAAAGTTTTTTAAATTAATATATAATATTTAAATATTTTTAAAATTTATAAACTTTTATAAAAAGTTTATTGCTAGGTACTTTAAAATTACTATGCTAATTATAGTATTGCTAAAAAAGCAAAACAAGCGTAGCTATTTATTTAAATAAACTAAAAAAGCAAAACAAGCTTTTAAAAGCTTTAAAAAAGCATTTATATTAACAACTATTTTTTAATACTAAAATAGTAAACTTTTAACTAAAGTAAAAATAAATATATTAACAAAAGCTATTTTAAATATTTTATTTTAATTATATAAAAAGCAGTAATAGCTAGTAGTATACTAGTTATATAAACTAATAAATATAAAAATACGTTAAGCTACTAGCTAATAAAAACTTTTAGCAATAATTAAAAGCTATAAGTATTAGCACTAATACTTTAAAAGCATAAACAAGCTTTTTATAGTTTAAATAAACTATATAGCATTATAAAAAGTTATTAACTTGCTAGCATATAATTTTTAAAAAAGGTTAATATGCTAAATATATAAATTAGCTTAGTTTAATTTTAATATTAAATATTGCTTAAGCATTTTAAATCTAGCAAACAAACTATTATAAAGGCCTAACTATATAATAAAAAAAAAAAAGTATAAGGATATAGTTTTTATACTTTAAAAAAAACTTTAGCTATTTAGCAAACTGCTAAAAAAGGTTTAAACTATTATAATATAATAGCAAAAACTAAAAAATAAAGGGCAAAAAGTATTAATATAAAATATTTAAACTGCTTAAATAATATTATTAAAACTATACCTAAAAAAGTACTCTATAATAAAAAAATAGATAGCAAAATTATATACTAATCTAACTTTAAACCCTTGCTATATAATTATAAAAAACTTTTAAAAAAAAAAAGTAAAGAGCACTAATATATATATTTAACTTATTAATTGCATATAGCATAAATTATAGTAGTAATTTAGTTAGCAAAACAAACTGCTAAAAAGTTAAAAAATATGCTTTAAAAAAATAAAAAAGGCACTAAAACTATTATTTATAACTAATATATTTTATATTTTATAGCAAAAAAGTTAGCTTAAAATAAAACAGTATTTAAATTAAATATATTAAAGCAATTTTATAAAACAATTAAAAAACTATAAACTAAAAACTTAATATTTATTAAGTTAATAAAAATTATATATTAATAAGCTAAAACATATAAAAAATATTATATTAATAATTAAAAAGTACTACACTTTTAAAAAAAACTAGTTATTTTAGCTTAAGCAGCACTAGTTAAATAGTTAATATACTAGCATTATAATAACTTAAAGGCTAGCTATATAAAAAATAATAAAATAGCTAAACTTTTATAAAAAAAGTTTTATTAAAAAAGGTTAAATTAAAGCGTTTGCAAATATATTGCTATGTGCGCAAAGTGTAAAAAAACTAAATAGCTAAAATATAAGCTATTTAAAAAACTATAAATACTTTTGCTACTAAATTAACTATAGCAAAAGATTAGCTTAAACTTTATTATAAGGTTTTTACTTTATGCTAAAGCTAATAGCTTAGTATATAATATAATCTTAATAATTATTAACTGCTTTATAAAAATAGCTTTATTTATACTTATAATAAAAATACTAAATATAGCTAAACTTATAGCTATACTTTATAAAAAAGTAAAGTGCTAATTTAAATTGCTAAAAGGTATAGTAAGCAATAAAAATAAGCTTATTACTAGCAAGTTTTAAAAAAAATTTTATAATAAGCAAAAGATCTATAAAAAATTATTAACTATATAGCATTTATAAACTAATAGTTAAATAAAAAGAGTATATTAAATATTAAAAAAGTATTTATAAATATATACTATTAATAAGCTAGCAAAGTAAGCAAAAGTGTTGCTTAAAGCTAAGTTTATATATAATAATAGTTAATATATAACTATAAATTATTTACTATTTAAAGCTTTATATAGCTATTACTTAAAAATTATTAAGTATATACTAAAATAGCTTTAATTTAAAGTTTAAAAGGTAAAAAAATAGCTATAAAAAATAAATATAGTATAAAAAGCACTATGCAAATATTAAAAAAAGGTAGTAAAAACTATATAAAAGCACTATAATAAATACTATATGCTTAAGCAATATAATATTAAAAATATTATAAGGCTATTAACTGTATACTTTTATTTTAAATGTAAAAAAAAGCTAGCACTTACTTATATTAAAGCAAAAGTTTTAAAAAAAAATTAAATTATAAGCATATTATATTTAGTTACTAAAAAAGTATGCAAAAATATATAAAGTGTTCTTTATATTATTATTAAAGCTATAAAATAATTGCAAAAAAATTAGCAAGCAAGCAAAATTACTAGACTTAAAAAATAAACAAAATAAATAAGCTATTAAAAATATTATATAGTATAAAAATAATTAAAAAAAACAAAAATATTTAATAAAATAAAAAAGTAGCTAATAAAATATAATACTTAAGAACTACTAAAGTATTTAACTAACTTAAAAAGGTTAATAAATAAATATAAAAAAAAAACTAAAAAGTTATATTTTAAATAAAATAATTTAATAATATTATAATAAAAAAAAGCTATAGTTACTTATTAAAAAAACGCTGTCTACTTAATAAATAAGTAATTATATTAGTAAAAAACTAAAAAAAAACTAGCGCAGCAAAAAGTTAGCAAGTAAATAGTAATAGCAAAAAAAAATAAAAATAAAACAATAATAGTTATTATAGCTAGCTGCAAACTAAAAAACATAAAACTAAAAAGTAAGCAAAATAGCTGCTAAATAGTTAGTGCAAACATAATAAAACTAAAAAACTATAATAATAAACTTAAGCATTAAGCAAAATTTTAATTAAGACTTAAACTTAAATATTTAGTTATAAATAAACTACGCTTTATTATTTAGCTACTAAAATTTTAAAGCTTTTGCTTGCTAGGTTGCTAACATAATTAGCAAGAAGTGCTAGTAACGTTATAAAAAGTAAGGTTAAAGAAAGCAATATAGTAACCTTTACGCAAATGTTTGCTATGCTTATTTTAAGCTAAATTATTAATATAAAAAAAAGTTTTTATTAATAAAATATTAAATTTTTAATAATATAACGTTGCTTAAAAAGCATAAACTAGTTGCTTAAAAGTAAATAAATATAAAATAAAAGCATTATTTAAACAAGTATATAAAACAAAGTTACTTTTATAAAAAAACAAAGCTTTAATAAGTTAGCAGCAAATATTAGCATAATTAACAAAAACGTTTTTAAAAATATTTTAAAATAATAGTTAGCTAGCAAACGTTTAGCAAAAAGTTAATATAGCATATATATAACTACAAAATTAAGCTTAATTAAAAGTAAGCGCTAAATACTTTATATTTTATGCTAAATAATAAAAAAATGATTATTTTAAGTAGCTTTAACAAAAAAACGTTTTTTTTTTTTTATATAAGCGCAAAATATAAAGCAAACTTTTTAAAAAGCATAGTAATACTAACTAAATATAGTAATATTATAGTAAATAAAAGCAATATCTTTGTTTTTTAATTGTTAAACATAGCTTTTAGCTAGTTTTTAAAGCTAGCGCTAATAAGCTTTAATAGCTTAGGCAACACCTTTAAAAAAAAAAAATTTGTAAAAAAATAAGCTAATAAAAAAAAACCTAATAATTAGTAAACGCTTACTAATAATATTACTTACTATATAATAAGCATAATAGTTAAAAAAACATATAATATACTTTGCTTAAGCTTAGCAAAATAAGGCTAAATATAATAAGCAAAGATTTTTATATATTTTGCTTACATACTGCAAGCATAAAGCGCACCCTACTATATATATTTTTTTATTATTATTAGTAAGCAAGTTTTTAAAATCTTTAATAAAACAGTTATTATAGTTTTACTAAAGCTTTTTATTAAACTAATACTTTAAAATAAACTAGTTATAAGTAAGCATTTTTAGCAAACGCATAATAAATAAAATATAAAAAAAAAAAAAAAAAAAAAAAA
>Ga0247782_1000460_pt1 | contig 25674 bp, 16 predicted proteins | sample UWRJL019104C5_FD_179928 | JGI IMG/M metagenome (GOLD analysis project Ga0247782, IMG submission 179928) | Plant litter microbial communities from Arlington Agricultural Research Station in Wisconsin, United States - UWRJ-L019-104C-5 | ecosystem: Environmental > Terrestrial > Plant litter >...
TAGCTAGCCAAGCAGTAGATGCCACACCTCAGGGCTCTCCCGATCGAGCTGGCCAGTTAAATAACCTAGGAAACTGGCTCTATGTGCGATTTGAGCGGGCTGGCTCTTTAGACGATCTAAACTGTGCTATCAATATTGCTAGCCAAACAGTAAACGCCACGTCTCAAGATCATCCCTATCGAGCTGCTTGCTTAAACAACCTCGGAAGCTACCTTAGTACACGATTTATGCATACCAGCTTAATGGAGGATCTGAACTATGCTATCAATATTGCTGGCCAAGCAGTAAACGCTACACCTCAGGACTCCCCCGATCGACCTAGTCGGTTAAGTAACCTTGGAAACTGGCTCGGCCTGCGATTTGAGTGGACCGGCTCAATAGACGACCTAAACAGTGCCATAAATAATACTGGCCAAGCAGTAGATACTATATCTCAAGACGACCCCGATCGAGCTGTTTGTTTAAGTAACCTCGGAATGTGGCTTGGCAAACGATTTGAGCAGACCGGCTCAATAGATGACTTAGATCACGCTATTGACTTTACTAATGAAGCAGTAGCTGCTACCCAAGACTACCGCAATCAAGCCATTCAGCTAAATAACCTTGGAATTTGGCTTAGTCTACGATTTGAACGGACTAGCTCTACAGACGACTTAAACCGTGCTGTTAAAGTTGCTAGCCAGGCAGCAAATGCTACATCTCAAGACTACTCTCATCGAGCCGGTTATTTAAGTAACCTCGGAAATATTCTTAGTCTACAGTTTGAACGAACCGGCTGCATAGAGGACCTGAACCAAGCTATTAATATTACTAGCGAGGCAATAAGTATTATACCTCAAGGCCATCCCTATCAAGCTGTTTATTTAAATAACCTTGGAAATAATCTCAGCATGCGATTTGACAAGACCGGTTCAATAGATGATCTGAACCGTGCTACCGACGTTGCCAGCCAAGCAGTAGATGCTACGCCTCAAAACCATCCTGATCGAGCAGGTCGATTAAATAATCTCGGAAATAAACTTATTACGAGATTTAAGCAGATGGATTCGATAGAAGACCAGAACCGTGCGCTTTTGTCGTATAGAGAAGGTTGGCGTTGCTATACCGCCCCCCCATCGATTCGCATATACTCGGCTCAGCAGGCCGCTCGTATTTTTGCGTCACAGGAAGATTGGGAAAATGCAAGTCAGCTGTTACAGGAAGCTATATCCCTCCTCCCTACCTTAAGCCCTCGATCACTAAAGCATACCGACAAGCAACACATGCTCGCAGACTCCGCGGGCCTGGCTTCAATGGCGGCTGCCATTTTTTTAAATGCAGGAAAGGACGCCTTTCGTGCGTTGCAGCTTCTCGAAGTCGGTCGCGGCGTTATTGCTGGTCTTCTGATGGATATGCGCGGAGATATTTCCAATCTTCAGCGAAAGCATGCTAGTTTAGCAAACGAATTTATATCCCTTCGAGACGAGCTAGACTTGCCAGAGGAGAAATTGCCTTCACCAAGTTTTTGCAACAGCATATCTTTGTGGGAGTTGCAGGCGAAACGGCGTCGTGAAGTTGACCAGAGATTCAGCGAGCTCATTACAATGATTCGTGCTCAGCCGGGTTTTAACGGCTTTCTTCGTCCGCCAGCTGCGGATGAGCTGATATCGGCAGCGGGCCTAGGCCCTATTATTATTGTCAATCTAAGCTCGTATCGTTGCGATGCGTTCCTGGTTGAGGGCAACCGAATTAGTGTGTTGGAGTTGCCTGGTCTAACAGTGGATGAAGTCCAGAAACGGGCTCTAGATCTTCAATTATCTCGCAAATCAGGCTCTCTCTGTCTAGCACCTCTACTGGAATGGCTCTGGAATATTATCGCTCGTCCTTGTCTCGATGCGCTAGGTTTTAGAGAACCCGTCTCTGATAGCAATTGGCCTCGTGTGTGGTGGATTCCTACAGGACTTCTAAGCCAGCTGCCTCTCCATGCTGCAGGACACCACGCAAAAGGCAGCTCTGAGACTGTACTCGATAGGGTCATGTCGTCATACGCCTCCACAGTAAAATCACTGATACACGGGCGCGGGCGCCAACTCCATCTGCAAGAATCTGCCAGGCCAGTCTCTGACCATGCTCTCTTGGTTGCTATGCGCGAAACACCAAATCTTCCCGCAAATGGAAGTCTCCCGTTTACCGTAGATGAAGTGAGCATAGTAAGGGATCTTTGTCCATCGCTCCAGCTGCAGCCAATTATACCGTCTCTGCGCAAGGACAATGTACTCCAGGAACTGAAAGCGTGCAGAATATTCCACTTTGCTGGCCATGGACATTCGGATCTAACAGAGCCGTCACAAAGTTGTTTACTTCTAGAGGATTGGAAGACCAACCCGCTGACAGTAGGAGACCTTCGTGATCACAGACTGCAAGAAAACCCGCCATTTCTTGGTTTTCTGTCGGCATGTTCGACCGGAGCTAACAAGGCAGTAAAGCTTGCCGATGAGGGAGTCAACCTTATCAATGCGTTCCAGCTGGCGGGGTTTCGGCACGTTGTCGGGACGCTCTGGGAAGTACTGGACCTGCATTGTGTTAACGTGACAAGAGTGCTATACGAGACGTTGCGGGACGAAGGGATGACGGACGTAGCGGTGTGCCGAGGACTTCATCGAGCGGTTCGGGCGCTGCGCGACGGCGAGATCGCGGCAGATGGGACGAGAGATGGTACATTGATCGGCGGGACGACTGAAGCGCGAGGCCCAACAAACGCCTACTGGATTCCGTATGTTCATTTCGGCGTATAGAAGCTCATGGAAGTAGACGATCTCATGTAGTGGCTTGGGCAGTGGGAAGTGTACGACTAAAGAAAGATCATGGGAGAAGCTTAAGCTTATTTAAATAGGTAGCTAGCGAGGTATGGGAACGAAGGTATATTATTAAATATAAATTCAGGCCGCTCATCACAATTATAAGCAGCTTCTAATAATATTATCCAATATCACCAGCACATTTATGTGTCTACCTAGCCTCAGGCGGCAGCTGCATTACCGTGCTAATCTGAACCCCCGGATGGGAAGCAGCCATCTCCCAGTTGACATAGCCTGCTTTCTCAGTGCCTGTTTCTCAGAGTATCTCTCCTCGATGCTCTCGAGCGTGCGGCCCTTGGTCTCGAACATGTAAAAAGCAGACACCACCGTGCAGAGCAGGGTAGAGAAGGCGAAGAAATAGTAGGCGCCGGCCGCCGTCTTGGCAACGAAGATAGGGGTTGTAAGCGCAACGAGGAAATTCGCGAGCTGGAGAGATAGATAGAGGTCAGTCGAGTCATGTGTCCGCTATAAGTAAGCATACATAAGTTTCACACGTACCCAGTTGGAGCTCTGTGCTAAGCTTGCAGCGCTACTCCGCGTTTCTGTGCAGTAAGAGGTCAGCTTTTCCCATACTACGCAAAATGAAGGATGGGGAGGATTAGGTGATTATGCGGACGTATGCAAGATTATTCAAGTTAAGGGAGCGACTCAGGAGCTGGAGCAGGCGGTTTCGGTGACCAGGAGGGGGGTACATACTGTTCGGTAAGCTTTCTATCATAAAAGTTCTCAAGCCAATGGCCCACGTGACGCTAAAGATCGCAGCATATAGGTATATACTGACGATCACCACCCAGCGTGCGGCACCTTTATCGGCATGGACTTCGCCCGCTGCGTATAGAGAGGCTGAGATTATCCAAAGCATAAATATCGAAGCGCCGCCGACCAAGGTAGATGTCTTCCTGCCCCACGCATCGGCGAACAGACTGCCCGGAACCGTAACAACCAGGATGACAACGGCGCTTACGCCAGAAGCGAGAAATGAAGCTTGCAATGACGATATGCCCGCCGCCTGTAAGAGGATGGGCGCATAGTAGAGGATGCCGTCTATTCCAGAAAGCTGTTGTGATGCCATCAAGAAACACCCGAACAGTGTACGACTCCGAAACGGAGCGTCGAAAGCTTCTTTGAGATCGTGGGCCGTCTGGCGTACGCTCTCCCAGAAGGACAGGTCAGGAGACTGTGATAAAACCACAGTAAAATGCGACTGGAGCTCAAGCTTCTCTGCTTCGTCGAGCCCGAGTTGTTCAACAACCCGATGAGCTTCTTCCGAACAGCCTCGTGCCTGTAACCACCGTGGGCTCTGCGGCAAGAATATGGCGGCGGCCGAGTTCGTAAAGGCTATCCCGGCTTGTAAGACGATGGGTAGACGCCAGGAGATCGAGCCCGGCAGATGGGAGGTGCCATAGCAGACAAAATATCCTATCACGAGGCCCGATGATATGAAGAACTGCGGAACAGAAGCCATGACACCTCTGATCCTCGCGGGCGATATCTCACAGACGTGCACATAGACGGTGCTTAAGAACAGACCCTCACCAATGCCCTTGAACAGCCGCCCTACGATGAACATTGCCAGCCACATGGACGCCGTCTCCAGTGTTGCGCCAATACCGTATATCAAAGAGCCCATCGCGATCATGCGAGTCCGGCCATACCGGTCTGCGAGGACTCCTGTGATGAGTGCTGTGAGCGCACCCGGCAGCAAAGCCGCCGATACGACAATGCCGTGAAGGGTCGGAGAGAGTTCACCAAACGTCGCCTGAAACGACGGCATAGTCGTCACGGGGCCAATGGTGCCCGTATCGAGACTGTAATTTATGTCAGAACCAGCATCATATTTTTGGTTTGTGACAAACATGAACCGACCCGAAGACTAAGGCGTTGAGTGACGATATGATAGATGCGCTCAACCAAAGCGGAATGCCAGGGATAGTCTTAAAAAACATGATCATCTATAGGGCCACAGTTGACTCTGTCGGTAGAAAGAGAAGAAGAAGTTTGCCATGGTGTCTAACTGAGCTTGCCGGACCGGGTCTGTTAAAATAATTGCACAGAGTTGTGAAGCAATAACTGAAGTAAGATCCTACTCATTGCATTGTACCGCGGACCCTACATTGCATGTGCATGGGGAGGACGCAGACACGATATGTGGGGGTTATTAAGCGGTGTGTTGTCGAATGGCGGAACTTCCACTCGCGGTCATAACGCGCGATTCTAGACCTAGCGGTGCATAGAAAACTTTGCAAAGAATACGCGATAGATATATCATCTTTGAGTTTTTAATCTGTAATGACCGTTCCGCATTTTTAGTGAACCACCATGTGTTGCGTCTGGCGTCGTCAGCCGGAGAGCGGAGTTTCCTACTCTAGCTTGTTAAGTGCTTTGAGCCACATGTGACTCTGTCAAGTGTTAGACACCGCATCAAAAATTGCAGAGAGGACGCAGAAATAGTTAGTAATCGTATGATGTACAACGTGGGATAGGGAAAATGTTCTCCTATCTGCGGTGACTTGGTTAGACGGGCTGCGATACCGGGTGGCGACAACCTTGGAACCCATACACGACTGATCCGACTATTGGAGACAGCTCGAAGAGTGTAGCACGTCCAATATCCCCTCGGTGTTTCCCTGTTCCTCCGCCTGTAACAAGATCACACCTATGATTACATATTTACCTATAAGCTGTCTCAGTGAAAGTTGGTACTCATCTAGACTCTTTCGAATAAGGCCCACGATAGGGGTCTGTGAACATATGCGAAGGTATGCCGGGGAAGACAATAAAATCAATGTCGTGATACACCTTCTACGAGCGGAATGTCGGGTGTTAAATACCTTCGGCACGCAGTCCTTAGCTGCACATATTCTTTACTGGCTTGATATCATCACAAGACAGAGATAGTTTCTCGTAGTTGCTATTGCTGTTGCCTGCCGGGTTGCTTAAGCTCAGGTCTTCTTTTCCCGTACATAGCCTTCGAATTCATAGGGGTATCTAGAGTATGCCGACTACAGCCCTTTATCTCTCCCCGATCCGTGTATAGGTGTTTTCCAGCCGCATATTCCACGGCCTCCATGATATTTTGCCGGGGGGTAGGAGCCACTCTCGTATTCGATCCTACGCCTAAACGCCAATATGCCAGCCAGTGTTGAAGGAGGTAGAGCTCGCCACCCGTCTAGTCGCATAGATATCGATGTGTCTTTTCGTCATAATATTCACCGACTCGGGGCTGTTCATTTGTCGCGATCACCGCCGATTCTCTCCAATGCTTCCAGCATTACGACCGAGTTACCTCGAATGACCTATAGAACGCTTGTCAGTCAAGAGCCCTGAGAAGGGATGGGGAAGTAGCACGTACGACCATATCTAACCGAACCTTTTCACCACCATCCTTTTCTTCCACGGCGTCGGCCAACACTATGTTTAAGAAGACCTGTTTTGGCGATTAGATCAGAAGTTCAATACACTGACGAATCGAGCTGAGCGTCTCACGTCATAACCGCGAAGAACACCAATAACCTTCCGGCTTCCGTTTAATTGGACGAAAAGTCTCTTGTCGAGATACTATAGTATAGTCAGTTGCTGGTTCCACTGTGATGTCTAGTTTTCTACAGTGCGCATTACCTTCTTGAGCTCTGGCTGTGCGGGCGCCATCTTTATGATCCGAAAAAGGTAGATGGCGTTATGAAGGTTTTGCTTGCGAAAAATCACCAACTGTACGTAGAAAGGCGTTGGATCGTTCTGAAGAGTGAAAGTTTGTCGCGGCTGGAAGCAAAGGCGGCGGGCAATGCAGTTACAAGTGCCAAGGACCTCGCATAAGTAGGTAGTAGAAAAGTGGATCAACAGACAAAGTTAGATATCCACCTATGTAGCTATTATTCTCACACCCACTAGGGGTACGGGAACCACTCCCAATACAACATCACTGACCCGTAGGTACCTAGCTAGAGAAAGTACACAGGTACCTTAGTCCGAGATAAGATTCAATCTTATCGATACCAATAACAGGTTATATCATACCTTCGATCATCTGCGCCGGCGTGCAGTGCATCGCATGTGTTGCCTATTGTAATTGAGCTCTGTAGCTATAAATTGCTACGAAGTTCCACCCGTACATGGATTTCAATACGCAGAACAATACAGCCAGTCAATATGAGTTCTTTCGGCGCGAAAAGAAAGGCGCGTAAAATCACAGTACAAGATGATGACGAGGAGAGCTCTTTGCCAGAGTTACTGAACCCGCCGCCTGAGCCCCAGGAACCAGCCCTGCAGCCTTCATTCAAGAGTCGAAAACCCGCCAAGCAGTCTTCACTACGCAAAAGCATAAATATCAGCGATGGGAGTCCCGAGGATGAAACCAAGGCATCGAACGGCTCGAATCAACTTGGAGAACAAGACGATGGCGGCGCACAACAACGAACACGGCCTACGGTCATCAGGCCAGAGCTCGCCAAGTCAAAGAAGAGGCAATCAAGCTCGCGACTTTCTTTCGGGCCAAGCGAGATGACAGCAGACGACGATGACGCAATGGTTCTAGGTGGAGAAGTATTCACGCCGAAGAAAAGCAGTCTCGCAGCCGCCACAACGGAGAACAGTACCTACAAGAAAGCCATATCGAAGAACCTACCCCTCAACAGACTGCCTATGCGGTCGATGGAAGACGACGATGACCGTCCCCGTTATAGCAAAGAATACCTGTCCGAATTGCAATCCGCCACACCAAACACACCCCAAGACGTATCCAAACTACAAATCGCGTCGGAAGATGAGATGTCTCTCGATCCCTCAGAGCTCGAAGGCGCCATGATTGTCGACTTGCCATCAAACGATCTGACTGGCCCTCCAACAACTACAACTGCTATATTGACAGAAGCCGAGATCCGGGAGAAGAAAGAGCGACGAGTGCGTCTGGCCAAGGAGAAAGGGAGCCGCGACACAGAAGACTTCATCTCGTTATCCGACAACGACGATAACAATGGCGACGAGCGCAGGAGGGGAGATTCATACCTGACACTCCTATCGCAAAGAGGTAGTACCAGCAACAGTAAACACGATACGCGGCTAGTGCGTGAGGACGAAGATCTCGGCGAGGGCTTCGACGAATTCGTTGAAGACGGCGGCTTATCGCTAGGTAAGAAGGCCGAGCGTGCAGCACGGAAGAAGCAGCGGGCTGAGATGGCATCGCTGATCTCAGCCGCCGAAGGTGGAGGATCGGACGGCGGCGAGGGAGCGGCAGGGGACTCGGACGACTCGGAAGCGGAACGACGAGCCGCGTTCGAGGAGGCACAGACGCGTGCAGGAATGGATGGCCTGGCGGAGGAGCGCGAGCAGCAGCGGCGACGGCTATTAGGCACTCGGGAAGGCGTAGTACCCGTACCCCCCAAGATCACACCCCTCCCCGATCTCAGCGTACTCGTGGAGGAGTTCAAGGCGCGCATGCGGCAGAAGGAGGCGAACCTGATTCGTATGCGCAAACACATCGCGGATCTCAAAACGGAGCGCGAGGGCATATTGAAGAGAGAACCCGAGGTACAGAAGCTGTTGAACGAGGCTGGTGAGCGATATCGGGCCCTCATGATGCCCGGCAGTACAGCAGCGAATGGCGAGGCAGATACTGGTGGTGGTAACGAAGGCGACAACGGCAACGGCAACGCAAACGGAAACGGAAACGGGGGGAGCAGCATCGCGGCCGCAAGGACATTATTAGATCAATTCAAGGACGGACCGGGGACACCGGGTGAGAGAGGATTAGAAAGTCTGGGAACGACGCCCATAAGGCAAGCCCAAATGGAGTTATGACGATCATGATACCCTTGCTACGAATTATTTGAACAATAAAAAAAAAAAGTATTGAAGCTCCATTTCTACCTAGAAAACGAAACTGAATTACGTGAACCCCTGTATACAAGGGGAGTTGAGGGTCTACCGGTATTTGCCGGTGATGTCCTCTTGTTATCAGTACATATTCATACACCAATAATGACCATCCCCAACTAGCCTCCTCAGGTTGAAAACCTAAGAACCTCTTTAATGTCTCCAGTGTCTTCTCTTATCATCTCGTAGCTTTCTCAACCTCATGCTATTCGTGTATACACGTACTAGCTCAATAATGGCCCAGCCTTAACGGCTCCCTTCACTGGTCTTTCTTACTTCGATCTCGATACACCGGCACCGATAACACCGGGCAGCTTCTGCTCACCGACATTGAACAGCAGACCAATAGAGAAGGCAATAGTACCAACGAGAGTAATGGTGACACTAGCAAAGAGCCAGAAGGGCGTGCTCACGTCCCGCTTCTGGCACATGGCGCCGCCCCAGTTGTACACCTTCGTGGAATTCGCGTCCGCATGAGCCTTCTTGCAGTAGCAGAAGAAGCACGAGTTCTTCGTCTCCTCCAGGCCCCACCGGTCCGCGCAGATGCCGTGGCCCGAACACGAGTTCGTGGCAGCCTCGCAGGCGCTCTGGGTGGCGAAGCACGCGGGGATGGGAGCACCTGGGCGGCCGCCGGCCGGCGGATCGTCTGCCAAATCAGAGGAGCTGTGTGTGCTCACCACGAAAGGGAAGTTGTCCTCCTTCTCAGTCGTCGGCGAATCCGTCATCACCTTCTCGTTCAGGAACAACTCGTCCCGCTTGTGCGGTCCGTCCATTTTGGACGGCGCGCTGGCATCCAGGAGTACGATGGTCGTTTCCATCACACCTTGATTCGCGTACGATTTCAGCGTTGCGAGGTTGACGCCTAGTTGTTTGATAATGTTGGTATCCTAATATTGTTGTCATGAATTAGAGATCCGTAATAGCAAATGCGTCTGAGAAGAATATTAATCCTTACCGATGAAACGTCGTACTGTAAATATTGCGTCTGCCCACTCCAGCACTTGCTGGCCTCCTTGCCCTTGGGGTTCACGGCTGGTCCGAAGGCGCAATCCGTCGTAGCTTTCACGGGTAATCGCCCAAGACCGGGAGCTGTGAAAGTAAGGGGAACACGAGGTATGGCGGCCTTCAGTTGTTTGTAGTGCTTCGAAGTTATCCCCGAGAAGGCGATAACGAGCTGTTTGGGTTCGTCGGCGGTGTCAGAGTTGGCAAACAGGGGTCGGGGTGGCTTGCCAAATTCGTAGACATATGAGATTGCTTCATCTTGATCTAATGATGCTGGGATCTGGCCAAGCGTAGAAGGATGCTCGGGGGAGCTGAGGCGTTGGAGGAGAATGGATTCGGCAAGGGAGTTTGGTATCGATGGAGGTTCGGACGTCGTGGACTGTTTGGTGTGTCTGAGCATAAACGCTTCAGCATGCAAAGGTGTTGTCGAGTCGGCGGCGGCGACACCAGCTAGTGCCGGAAACAAGAAGCTATTGAGCTTCATATTGATCGGGCTCTATGTGAACTCGATGGGGTTGTGAGATGAGAATTAACAAGATGTTATGATGCACAGGATGCATGAGGTAGGCATCGAAGAATGATGTCTGCCTAGGTACATATCTAGGGTGGTAGCTACCTACCCTAGAGCATGTCAGCGCTAAATGGATCCGTATTGCACGGTCGGAAGCATTTATGCATCTAAAAGTTCTTATGCATTAACCCCTTCAAGATGAACCTCGAGCAGAGTTTATGTTGAAATTTAACGGAGAATAACCCATTTCTCATAAAACGGTTTATCTGCAGTATTACTATTTAGGCTGCCTACGCATCAACGGAATAAAAACATATTCTCTGCCAAGAGGGATTCCTTATCCTACGCTAAAGACCGGTTCGACTTGGTACTTGGTACAAAGTAGTATAGCATACATCTGTACTCTCTTTTAGCACCAGACATTGAAAGTATTCTCCTGTCCCAACATCATGGTTGGATATCGGCGTCGTAGCGAGCTGTAGCAGTCGATGGTCACTTACGGGTACATGATAATCGGCAAGAACGAACGGCTTGTCTAGTAGCCCTGATTATAACCATATTCCAAGAGAATCATCATGCTCGATTCGTAAGAAATCCTCACGGTTGCAAGAGACATGCTCTTCGATAGAGTGACGGTCAGCCTTGAGAGGAACGATTGCAGTACACGCGATGAGAGCCCTCGCAAGAATAGTCAGGGAGTCATGTAAGCGCCTACTCATTGTACTTACAACTTGAAGGGCACAGACACTGAATACAAAGCATGCAGTCAGTACTGTCCTCAGCTATTCGCCGAAGTGGTCCTAAATTTCCGAGGCAGATACCGTCCTCGATTACGCAACATCCAGAAAACGCTACCAATACCGGCCCACTGCAAAGAAATGCAATGCGAGGTTCTATTATACTAGCCACTACGTACGAGTTCTTCCCAGCGTTAAGATCTGCTAACCCATTGTTCCTCTATGAAATCATATCATTTCGTTTGCCCGTTCTGTGGTATTTCGATCCCATCATGTGTTATTCGTCCCTCTCTATAATCAACGGCATCATTTACTCTCTTCCGATCCGTGGTGCCTTTTCTCTTCTGACAGCACCTTGGGACAGCTAAGACCTTTTTCCCCGCATAGTCATTGGGGTCAACTTGAAAAGGCATGTACGTATTTGCGTACACACCTCCGTCATCCTCAATCTCGATAATATTAATTTGGAGGACTTCCGGATTCCTATCATCTGGTGGAACGAGATGATCGAAAGTTACGCCATAGTAGTCGATCTCCCTAATCAACACATATGAGCATTGGATTCATAGGAGACAAAAGAACAGCGAAGAGGCTCACTGTATCGGCTTTGGATGACATATCCAGCCGAGATACTCGCCGCGAAGGACAAGATCACCTTCGATATCCGGGCTTGCTTCTCGCCCATACAAGATCCGATACGTCAACTCAGCAAGCTTTGGCCCTGCGGGTTGCGGAAACTTGGGTCGAATGTCTTCCACGTGCCATTCAATGTTAGGAAAGAGTCTCTCGACAGAGACTAGCGGGCCTTCGATTTGAATGCGGAGGGGTTTATTGGGTGGTGGGGGGTGGTGGGGGTGGATTGGATCACGAATGCAAGAGGGGATATAGAGGTCTAAAGCCATATTAATAGTAGGGAAATAGTAAAGTTGATAGGTTTATGAGATTATACTAAAGCTTGTCGAAGGGAAATATCGAGTTCAACTTATGACAAGTTCAATTATTGCTAGTTCAAATATGACAAGTCTGCATACCAACTTCAAGTACTGTTAAGTTTTACAAATTAGCCTCATGCAAGTGTGTTGCTGTTGGCTTTGTTTCTACCAATCACACAGGACTCTCCTATATAGACCCACTGCTAAGTATAGCCGTCAGATACAGGAATCAGCCATGTCACGGCAATTGTGACATATAGTAATAGCCCAGATGCTCTCTCACACGGTCACTTGTAACTAGGCAGCAATGAGGCAGCGCGTTTGATGATTCTGATATGTAAAAAGCAGCTATTAGCGGTTGTCTCTAATGATATTTACTTCAGGGTGGCTGACTCTGCATATCTGTAAATCAATAGCATTCTTGACATCCTTATAGTTAATTTTCTGGTGACTGAGATGCGAGCATTGGCTATAAGTTGTCAGAAGCCACTCTCATGGCTTTCAGCTCAGCCGTTGGCCTCAATAGCAACCCTACTAATTCCCAAACTAAATGTTTCTTACCTACTGAGCCTCGTTATTCAGCGTGTAACGACAGGTGCATAAATTCACTAGATTTTGCTCATGAAGTGTATCCATTAGTACAGCTCAGCATTTCTCACAATTATTTCTCCCCGAGCATTACAGAGTCAATCCCAAAAACTTAGTCCTATGCAGGCCCACATTCTACGAAGTAAAAAACTTTCACTTTATTGTAATTAAGCTTAGGACCCGAAGCGTGCGGTTCCCTGCAATAGCCTTCTCATAGCTGACTGGTTCAACAGATGTGTACCATATACATAAACTACTACTTCTACAGCCATACCGTGGATATTAAAAGGACAGTTCCTTGCCGACGACCTAGCATCTGTCTGCCTCTCTATCATGAGGGTAACACAATGGCTGCGACCTGTGGCGCAACTGTGTGCAACACGCCCCCGTCTTCCGATTAGGCAGGTACCCGTGAACCTAGCCTTCATGGACTAAAAGCCTCACGAGGACGTACCCGTCGTAGCCCGGTCTTGCCTATGATTGTTGGATGGTTAGAGATGGTGATTAGTCTCTAGGACGTGGATTTGTTGTGTTGGGGTTTGCGGGTTCTAGGATGTGATTCACCGATTTTTAAGTGCTGGAGATATAAATTAGTTATGGCAAGCCGTCAATAAACTAAAGCATTGGCTAGTATAATGTCTTGGCAATAAATACAGTTATCTGCATTCCTTCAAATTGCATGTTGCTGGTTTCTTGTGTGTGGCTGTGGGCCTATAGAGACAAACCCCAAGTTTTTAAACGTGAACTTTGATGAAAATTGGCCAGAATACTCAACATTATAAGTGTTAGAAATAATATTGTTGAGCTACTAAGTCAAGGGATGACAAAGCTTTTTTATAATGGTGGGCAAAGCAGTTACTCTCATATGATGATTATGGTGTCACAGTCTCATGCTATATTGTCACGGTTCCGATCAGGACTAGCTCTGGCCCCGGAGCACGGACTACAACTATCCCTATATAAGTAGATACGAGGAATCTCTGCCTCACGGAGACTCTTCCCTTCTCTGTGCAATAACAATATGTCTATACGGACCACTCGGCAGTATGAACTGTGACATATATGAAATGCATATGAGGTCAAGTTGCCTGACTTGACTGCATTCTACTTTGATCAGTAGTATTGTGGGCCAGTGTCACAGTTCTGACTTGTGACATATGGATACAAGTTATCTTAAAGGGAATCATCACTTGTTAAGCTGGTATCTATCTGTTTGTTTGTGTACCTGGGTATTAATTACAGAATGCCTTTAAATGTACGGCATAACCTACTCTTTTCCTTCTCACAACGAAGATAAAGGGAGCAAAGCTACCAATAGTGTCATGTCATATTTGAGAGATACGTGTATTCCTGGAAGCACTTGAGCTGTGCTTACCACGGCAAACCGTGGCAATATTGCGCTACTAGAAAACTGAGAGTAGCATAAGTCAAGAGTCTGATAGGCAACAATTCAGATCACTTGGTCCGTAAATACCTAAATATCCATACACAACAGACCAAGACACCAATTTTTCTATCTGAGAGGTCAATAAATACGCACTACTTAGGGTTAACTGGGATAAGCGGATACTTAACAGCAGAAGCTTGCATACTAGCTATGGGCTCATACGCTTGGCCTTGGGACATTTACTTACAAGTTAAACGCTGTAACAATAATTGAACATTTATTAGCAGACGTTATTGGTACCTAGTAGCAAGAATTTAGTCCATGAATCCCTAGGTTAATGTTCTACCATTGTAAAGTATCGTTGTGGGTTAGCGTTGCGGCTCTGATTCGCAACTCTCAGGATAGGAGAATAAGAGAAGGCCGTCTAACCAAAGCAAGTACACATTTGAACGTTTGAAGATTGCACAATTGTAACATCTAGCACATATATATGAACTTTAGCATTATGGTTATATAGTAGGTTAGGCTACTGCTGTATTTAGGTATGAAGTTGTAGGTGGGGAGGCGCTGTTGATCTTGGTTAGGTTGTGGGCCTGATAGTGCTCAACACGTAAATACCTACAGAAAAAGTATCAAAGGAAATCATTACGCACATAATATATATGTTTAGGTGTTGAAGACCTGGCGCCTCAACAGCTACTTTAATCTGAAGCCAAGATAAAGTCTCGTTTATTGCATCATCCCGCTCAGCAGATAATGTATAAAGTGGGGCTAGTACGTATCCAACTCTCACGCTAAACTAGGTAATCAAAGCTGAAAAGGCACGGGTCGTTCTACCAAGATTCTGATTTACCCAGGTTCGCCTCCCCACCCTTAGCATGTACAATATGCAGGTTACGGCAGACTAGGTACCTACTGCTCAGTTCTTCTATCTCAGTCCACTTCCGCAGTTCACAGTCAAGGGCCTGGGAAGTACAACTAATAAACTTCAATCTTCCAACTACCATCACCAAGCAACAACGACCCTAAAATTCGACGTTCGACTCTTTCTTTTTGTCTCTCTCCCTTCTAAACTGATTAAGAAAAATCAAGTATACATTACGGCTAGCTTTTCGATCGCACCTATCTCGTCGCGCTTGGCTAGTCTTCTATAGCATTAGCGACAGCATACAGCATTCTCCTCGCCGATTCTATCTATATACCCCAAGTTTTGAGTTTCCGAGACGAAAGTTTCCCTCGAACTTCGGCCGCCGGTCCCTGGCGCGCCTCCGCCATCTTCTCGCCATGTTTCGACTTCTCCGCTATAGAAAGAACCTTCCCCCCCTCGGCGCCCAACGATATTTCACGGCACGAGCTTCACAGTCCGGGACGGTTCACATACAACAAGTAACGGTCCGGAGAAGGAGATTCAAACTTTCGTACGTATACGGATATTTCGCATTTATTCCGCCCGTTTCTCACGCCTCCGAAGTTTAATCCGTTCTAACCTCGGACGTATAGTAATGTTCTCATCGCGGGGTCTGTCTATATGTTATGCTACGAGCTGTACTCGCGAGCCGTTCTGGATAGATGGGCAAACTGGCTAGATGAGATCGAAGAGGAGTTAACCGAAGAAGAGCTCAAAGAAATTGAAGAGCAACCGATAGAACCCATTTTTATTCCTTTTCCCGGCTTCACGAAAAAGGTCCAACCCGCGCCCTATCGAAGGACTGATCCCGAGTGGCAAGCATATGTCCGAGTTAGCCAGGACGAAGAGCTCACGAAGTCGATTCGATGTAGGTTTGTTTTATTCTTCTTGGTGGGGATAAACTGCTCACCGACCGTCAGGGGAACTTGCTGATAAAGCACGCCGCGCTGTCTCCGGCCACCCTGTGACGAAGGCGAGGTATGGCTCAAACGTATCAGTCGATAGGTACTGGCTCGTTTTCCAATACCCTTACAGACCATTCCCGGTATTCCGTCGACAAGGGTTTGTATTCACTAACCCCTATTTTAACACGCCGCGCCGCACAGACTAACGTTGCCCAGTATTTCAATAGGCGGCCCGGGTGGTATCGAATGGGCAGAACAACGGGTCGACTCCAAAGCTGTTAACATCACAAAGCATGCGCTGTGGCCAGAAGCTCTTGCGTTATCTTTATGGAGTTTTACGAGCAGTTTAGTCACGCAGAACGCTACGATGATTGCGAAAAAGTTTGGGTATGAGACGAAGACAGACGCTGTACCCAACATGCAACAAGCCATGGAGAGATTCCAGCAGATAAGGAAACAGGAACATGGGAAGTCTAGACCGGATTCATCACCGCTGCCGATCCAGGACCGCACAAGCAGTGCACCAAATACTGGCTCCTTGCCTACCCTGGGCAAGAGATCGGCCGGGTCGGCGGCGACACCGGAAACTTTGCCCACGGGAGCCGGTATAAACAACGAGGATCAAGGTGTACCGCGGGATGAGGATCTGAACTTGATAGACGCCATGCGAATACATATGCGTGGGCCATGGGATAACTTCAAAACGAAACTGGCACAAAAGTGGAAAAGTCCAAATGGTTACCCACCTCAAGGGGCGATTCACGTCACTGGTCTTGTTGAGCTTCGCACCCAGGAGGCGTCTATCATGGTCGACTGCAGTGGTTGGTGGGATCCAAAAACGAGCCAGTTTGACAGAGGGGTGAAACTTGAGCTGAGGGCTGTTCGTCCATACGTACAGGGGCCGGCTCGGTAGGCGATCTTTGCGTATTAGCGAGAATTGGACAGAGGTATGGGCATACTGCATAGGCATAACATTGAACGTCTGGATTGGTTTATTACGGCTGGCGTTCGGCAGAGGTGGCATTACTGGGCGTATATGCATAGCGCTCTCCGGACAGGATCGAGAAATAATTCGTCTTGCTTAGCGGATTGTGGCGGGCGGCGTCGGTTCGATTTTGTTCATTAGAAAAGAGACTTCTTTCAGCGAGCATGTTCGGAAGGCTTTGTAAGATTCATCAGTACAAACAGATACCAGAAAACGATGCAACACAGATTTACTTTGGTGTTGGCTAAGTACCTACTTTGCCATCGCGGCGTTTTTAGTCTCTTTTCATGGATTTTTTACCTTGATCTACCGGTGATCTCTCATCTTGCTCCTTTCCTATCTAACTATTTATATGTAGGCTGCTTTTTCTTTAGTCCGTATATGTTGTATTGGAGGACGCTCTGTCTTGCTGGCTAGGATAATACTACCCTAAGTTAACTGCCAGTACCGCGCTATCTCTGAATGCAATAAGCACCAATCCTATGATGGCGATATGCATGTAAATATGATGTATACATACACTTTAATTTAGTATTACCTGTACATGGTGCTACATCAAGCTTTTTATTTGCATATTATCCCGTGCTGATCTTCAAAAGCTTTGGCAGTACATATCACTAGAGAATTATTAATAGTTTGTTTCAACGCCTACCCGTTGTTAATTGTTATTAGAGCTGCAGGAATAGAAAAGCTGCGATGTATTTACCTTAACCGAGACAATGTCCCAGCCTCATACTTAATTTTTTTTATATATATTTTCCCCTCCCATCTGTCTACTATGTGATGTCATGCGTACTATCGGGACTAATCCTTCCAACCGTATGCAGGGGAGAAGGACCAAGAGATATTTTTCGTCCTCTAGGTCTTGGCGCTTCCAGCCACCTTTTTTCACGGATGCTCTGCTGTCGACCGCGTAGCAGCATAGGTGGAAAGACACAGCGTACAGCATGGTCAGGCATTGGAAAATAACATCGTCCTGGTTCCCCTATATAATAAGTGAATAACAATTGCGTTGTTGGCATTGACTAAATAGATTCCATTAATCACTGGCTGGCTGTCATACGCCCATGAAAGTCTTACAGTTTTGTCCTCTTATACTCGCTGCCGAGATAGAGACATACATGCCTACTGTTTGTAGGGTTTGACACCAGGAACTGCATTACATACTGCTTGTCTGTGTGCTGTATGCTGCACAGGCGGCTCTCCCCGAGTCCTGTCTTATGTACCTTCGTCGGATTTTAATAGCAAACGGGAGCAAACCAATCGGGACCCTTGTCAGCAAAGTAAATATTCCCTGCATCCAGCTGTCCTGTCCCACCATTTCTCCCAGCCGCCTGAGCAGCTAAAATTTGTTACTAAGAATTATGACGAGGCGTCTCCCAACTGTAGGTGAGCAAGTACCTTGTTGCAGTTGCGGGAGTTAAAGCAAAGACTGGTACAAGCACTACATTACATTACATGGGGCAGATTTTAGGTAGGTAGTCAGGCAGGCTGGTTTCAAGCTTGAAGCTCATCCAGTCCAGATCAGCCCCGATACGTTTCGCTGCCGATCTATGATCTACATGCACCCTGCCATCGCAATTCGTTTCGTCAGCTTTTATTTTCGCAAAACCTACAGATCTGTATCACTTTTCTATTCTTTCTTTTTCGCAACCGAGTACGCTGCTAGTATAGCTATAACCACCTACCTCTTACAGTTGCATCGCATATGCTTGCGTGGCAGTAGTCCATCCATGGCCGAGACCTGCATTGACCCACGATCCTCGTGAGCGCCTAATAAGAAGACACGAACGAGCAAGGTGCCCATCTTTTGCCTGATCCGCCAGCCTTACTTGCAGCCCAACACACGCCAAGCACCTGCAGAGAACCACTTAATCCACTGCTCTGCCTGGGTTAATATGACCACTCCCTACTGGGGCCAGCTGCCACCTCCCAAAGCTCGACGGTTCTCACAGAGCTCCGAGCAGCCAGAGAGCAGGCAATCGCTGGACAGCTCTCACTTACCTCAAGACCAGTACAATTCCAATCGTGCTTCTGCACAGACTACAATTACCGACGCTCCAACCGAGTCGACTTACACGCCTCTAGCCTCACCGACAACGTCTAGCTTTGCTGGTGGCCTAGCCCCCCGGCCTCCTTCCCTCTCTTACACACGGAACAAAAACCCCTCGGAATCTGTTGACGCCCGGGGAACCCAGGCGATTAGCGACGAAAACGACGGCGTCCCTAAATCTCCGGACTCATACCCTCTCCCAGCAGCTCCTGACGTTCCGAAGGGGCCTCCTGTCAGCTATAAACCCCCGTTTAGGAACAGCAGTTCACCGTATACTTATAATTCTGCTGGGAGGCCTGGTCCGCCTCAGCGGTCGCGCAGACAAGCGTCCCAGGTGAACCCGACTGAAATGGACACCGGAACGTTCTACAATGATGCAACTCCTCCCACTGAGCGGCAGTCGAGGCAGCCTGTGTCAGGCGGGGCTTACCAAAGCTTGGACGATGGCATTGTATCTCCCGAGCATCTAGAACGAGAATTGATTAGGTCAGGGTCCGTCCGGCGGCCATCGAAAGCATACAATTCCGACAGACTGGGCGCAGCATCACCCGGGGAATGGGAATCCCTAGCTCCAGAGACGCAGCAGAAAATGTGGGCTGCTGACCGCTCGCCGCTCCAAAAGCTAGAGTTGACACTCGATAGCATTACCAAAGAAGAGAAACGGGCCCGGGTGGAAGCTGCGGAAAGGCGCGCAAGGGAGAGAGCAGCACGGATGAGCAATGCGTCAGGTACTGCGGATCAGAATAAGGTCGTCGACAGCTCAAGCGGCCAGCAAGCACGGTCGACGGACAAATACCAGTCGGGAGATGTGGGACAGGGTCGCCCTGCTATTGTGAAGGAGGCCGCGAAAGCTACACCACCATCAACAGTTACGACGCAGGGCCCATTGTCTCGGAATGCACCACTGGAGGCTCGGCAGTATGGACCCATAGGCCAGCCACCAAACCCTCATGGACCCATGTCGCAAAACCGCAATATTCAAACAGCGACCGACCGCAATGGCATACCTCAGCGAAACCTGAGTTTTCGCGAAAGGGCTGGGACGCGTGAGCCTGGCTTCCCACAAGGGGCTGGCCCAGATCTGGCTCCTACGAGGAGCGGCAGCAAGAAACTCCAGAAGAGCCCTCCCAGCGATCCGTGGTATCCGGACCGTAGAACAGCAGAGGAAAGATACGCTGCCTACAACAAACTAAATGCTGCAGAAGAGCCCGAGCTTGCGGAACCCTTCCGCCCTTACCCCGGCACAAACACTATGCCAGTGCGAGCCCCTGGTAAACTCACAAAGGAAATGCCGTTCCCGCCGGAGGATCTTCCGAGGCCGCCGGCAAGGGGTAAATGGTTTCCAGACGATAATTATGAGGAAGAACGCCCGAGTCGGATGAAAGGATTTGCTGCTGCATTTGGTCTTGGGCGTTCCAACTCAATGGGAGCAGGTCGGCGGCCTTCTTTATCAACTCCGGCCGAGCATGCGCCAGTTCTAAGCGCAGAATACGCGCAAGACAAGGGTGTGAGGGACCCGTTATATCATCAAAATGGGCCTGGGTTTTCTGGCGAAATTGGTCGGGCCTATTCCGTCAACCTGAGCCGCCTGCCCCCACCGCCTGTCAGTGGGTTCCGGACTGCGCAGCCCGGTGAAAGGGCACCGAAATCGGTCAAGTTCGAGGATGGGTATCACGATGGCATGATGGATGATGACGAGGCCAAGACTACCCACCACAAACATATCAGAGAATATTTGCACCACAACAGGTTAAAACCAGGACAAGGCATCTATCAGCCGCCGACATACCTTGACGAATGGAAACAGGGGGCAGTAGGAATATTATCAGAGGATCTGTTAGACCTTGACGAAGGGACTATTCCGTCAGCTGATAGGAGTTCGGCATGGTGGGAGAACAGTGGTAAACGCCGACCCAGTGCATCTACGAGGCCTCTTCAAGGAGCGCTTGGGGCTAGCAACAACGAAAGCAAGGGCCGAACCTGCTTTAAACCACCTCTGTATCTCAAGTGCGGCCCTTTATTACGTTACTGTGGGATTCGTAATGAGGAGGCTCGGGACATTTGGCGGGGCTCCGTTATGATAGTGACCCAGGATTCCGAATCGACCTACGACACAGTGCCCGTGCTCCGGCTCTTCGTACAACCAATTGAGCTCTTACCACCCCCGCCGGCCGAGCTCTCAGGCGGGCAAGCACTCTTACCCGAATACGTGGATCCAATTGCGGGAATTCCCAAGATCGGCAGCTGTGGAGAAACATTATATGTCAGACCAGTCGAGCATCTAGAAGAAGCCAGAGACTTGTCGATGGTGGAACCAGATGACGGCCTCTTTGAATTGACTAGAAGCGCACCTGACTACGACGTGAACGCCCCTGACCCCCCGGGCTCTTTTACTAGTCGTAAAAAGCGGATAGCGGTGGATGGGGAGAAACTAGGGAAGTATACGGACGTGAGCGGATTCCGGCTGCACGCGGAACGGGGTCATACGTTCTGGAGATTCAACATCGAAATAGAGTTACTCGATAAGCAACAGCGGATAGCCTACCGCATCAACCAAGGACCTGCTACCGGTTTCTGGGTGCCTTCGCGTGGAGAGCCGATGAACATCATGTTCCACAGCTGCAATGGTTTTAGCGCCAGCGTGAACCCGGATAACTTTAGTGGGCCGGACCCCATGTGGCGTGATGTGTTGAATAATCATCAGACCCGCCCGTTCCATGTCATGATCGGGGGCGGTGACCAGATCTACAACGACATCGTCACTAACAAAGCACAGAGGTTCCATGAGTGGCTCGGGAAGAACCATCTTCACAAGAGCAACGCACCTCTTACCCGGGAGATGCAAGACGAGTTGGAAGCTTTCTATCTCGACAGGTACATGATGTGGTTTTCCCAGGGTCTTTTTGGTCTGGCCAATTCTCAGATCCCCATGGTGAACATGTATGATGACCATGACATTATCGACGGCTTCGGCTCCTACCCCGATCATTTGATGAGAACGCCCGTCTTTTCCGGGCTCGGTAACATCGCATTCAAGTATTACCTGCTTTTCCAACATCAGAGCATACCCGACGAAACGGAAGAGTCGGAACCTAGCTGGTGTCTGGGCCGGAAGCGCGGGCCTTATATCAACGAGTTCAGCCGCAGTTTGTTTATGTCCTTGGGTGCGGACGTTACGCTGCTCGCTGTTGACACGAGAGCCGAGAGAACAAGAGAAGAGGTCGTGCGAGAAGACACTTGGAAGAAGCTGATCGATCGATGCTACAACCAGATTGTCAAGGGCCAAACCAAGCACCTGCTGGTGTTACTGGGAGTCCCAATTGCATATCCACGGCTTGTTTGGTTAGAGACCATGTGAGTGCCAACATTTACTAAGGAAGAGAATAATTACTAATTCATCCCTAGCTTGACGTCTCGACTCATGGACCCTATCAAGGCCCTTGGAAAATTTGGCCTGATGCGTAACTTCCTGAACCGTTTCGATGGCGGCGTCGAAGTGCTCGATGATTTGGATGATCACTGGACGGCTAAAAACCACAAGCACGAGCGTCAACTCGTCATTGAAGACCTACAGGACCTTGCTGCAGACAAGTCTACTCGCGTGACGATACTTAGTGGCGATGTTCATCTGGCTGCTGTCGGTCAATTCTACTCAAATCCTAAGCGCCGCATCCCGAAACATAATGATTTCCGCTACATGCCCAACATCATCTCGTCTGCTATAGTGAATACGCCCCCTCCGGATCTCATGGCAGACGTATTGAATAAGCGTAACAAGGTCCACCACTTCGACAAGGATACAGAAGAGGACATGATCCCGTTATTTACACATGGGGTAGACGGGAAGAGCCGCAACAACAAGCATCTCTTGCCTCATCGAAATTGGTGCACCATCAGGAAATACGTGCCGGGCCACACGCCACCGCCGACACCACCCCCGGAGGAGTTTGAACATACCCCGGACATCACTCCTCCTGGCAGTCGGGGAGGCTTGTTCCGGCGGTTCTCCCTATCCAAAGACCGCGGGCCAGCGTTCCGACCTGATGTCCCCAAGGAACAGGTCGACCGTTCACGGCCGCCTGTTTCCGGAGGTTTTATGCGGACACTATCCCGACGTGGCTCGGTATCAGATCCACAAGCCCGCCCAGCATCTAGTGGCGGCGGATTGATGCGAACCCTCTCCCTCGGCTCGCGCCCGCGCAACCTTTTCCGTCGGAACAGCACCAACACCAAGAGTCGCCCCGACGATGGCGGCATCAACGGCTCATGGGGCCCAGACGACGATGACGAGGAAGAAGAACAGAATATGAATATGAATGTGGCTGTGCCGCCGTCGCGTCATGGAGGAGTCCCTACTCCTCTCGTTGGCCGTAATCCGACGGTGGGACTCCGTGGCGGTGCCGGTGAGTACGAGATCGGCGACGAGGCGTACTTCACAGCACGGGCACCGCGTCGCGCCGTAACACAGCCTCCTCCCATACCCCAGGCACAAACACAAGCTCCAAACAATGAATATTATGCGCCCAACTCCGACAACCACAACAACAACAGCAGCGAATGGCCAAGCGCACCAACCCGACCTTTCCACCGCACGCCCACCGGCCTCAGCTTCAAGAAGATGCAAAAGGAGGACCCGGCACAGTACGAGGTGGACGTGGAGGGGGGGTTAGAGATCTGCCTCAACGTCGAGGTGAACCCGAAAGACCCCGCTGGTATCACGGTGCCGTATCGATTACTGGTTCCCAGGCTCGATTACGAGGACGACGAGATCGACGATGATGAGATGATGTCGAAAGATGAAGACGCAATAGAGGATGGAGAGGAGGATGATGATCCCTTTGTTGAGTCCGGCCAGCAGAAAGGGGGAGGCACACTTGCTTATGGTGCAGGAGGGGGTGCAGGAGGTGCAGGAAGTGGTGGTGGTGGTGAAGAACGGGAGAAGAAAGTATCTGGTCTTCGACGCTTCTTTAGTGGACGGAGACGAGATAGTAAGTCCCAGGCACACCCACTCTCTTCTGATGATAATAGTGGTAGTGGTGGCGGTGGCGGTGGCGCTGGGGTTGCTGGGGTTGCTGGGGAAACATATCACATGAATCTGCCTCAACCAGACCCTTTTCAATGGGCTGTGCGGTCGGAAGATTCTTGGGAACGATGAAAAGGCGGTCGAATAAGTAAAAATAAAAGGGGGGATATTGCTGGTTTTGATGTCATGTATGATGTTCCTTGAATGGATTTTACAAGCGGGTAGTTAGGTATTGCGTTTAATATTTTGGAAGGAGTAACACACAGGTCAGGTACGCAGGTAGTTAGAAAGAGTGGGAGCAAGGAAGATAAGGAAGAAGGCAGTGGGCTAGGCACATAGGTAGAACATGAGCAGGGAAGGCGTATGCAGGGGGGAAATGATAATACAAGCCGTGGGATTTGCATAATGAGAACAAGAAAGGTTGAGAGAATTGGCTTCACGTTTAAAATCGAGCTTCTATGTCAACTTATGTATATTATTATACGCCTCATATTACGCTCTGTAAAATGAGTAAGTGAACAAAGTTGTAAAGGCAATATATCATCAATATCTGGTGAAGGTTTCTCTATCTCCGGGAGGCGATCGGGTTGGAAGTACAGGTTCGGCTGGGAAAGGAAGGCCTTGGCTCAGGTTCTGTGGACATGATGCAGTTTGGGCGTAAAGTGGAACGCCATCCTCGCATTTGGATACCTCTGAAAGGACAAGAGGATCCATAGTGTGAGATCTATCAATAGTGCAGGCGAAAGCTATCGAAGGGACGTTGACACCGCTGGCCCGTGCCGAGGAGTCGAACTGCATGCTGAGCTGGTAGACTGGCGACAAGCAAGGGGAATGAATCACGGGAGCCTGGGGCTTTTTCTTTCCTCTCGACTCCAAAATTCCAGGGCCCATGTAGAGGATAAGGTCAGCCAGTCGCTGACCAGAAGTCAGATTACAATCTTTGAGGTACGGCAGAGGAAAGTGACTCAGTTATAAGATATCGACCTCAAACGTGGGAAGCGCCTATCCTGACACTTACCCGGTCTAGAATCACAACATGTGGCGGCGCCTCGGTGTGTTGACGCCGATACGCCGCCCGATCCCCCAACGGTGATTGGCTCCATCATTGCTTGAACTCTCACCAGCTCTCCTTGTGCCCTGCCGGTCATGCTTATTCAGCAGATCTCCAATAAACATCACACAAATACGAAGCACTAACGCAACTTTCTCCCTGTTCACCGGTTTATTAGACGGCGAGGGCATGAGAATGCTTCTGATCTGCCATGAGCAACGCGGACACTTCGACATTCTCACGCCAGTGCTACAGTAGCATTTCGACTTTCAAGTCCAAAGGCTTCACCAAACAAGTCTTGTACTGTAATCATCAAAAGTGTACCGTTGACATATTCATCTCTTAGACTAAGGGCTCAGAGAGAAGTATATGGTATCAGCTAGACACTGATAAGTCTATCTACCTTCTCGTCTGAGCCTGATGGAGACGCAACAAGATACTAGCCACGCCGATAGTTAGGCAGCCAAGAAAATGCGAATACAGGACACATTGGAAGAGTGTTACATTAAAATCGCTACCTGGCCTATCAAGTCTTCTCTAATTTATTAGTACTGCCACACTTTAAACAGACCAATCAGATTATAAGTTTTGCCCTGTACTTTTTAACCTTTTGCCTTTTATTTTAATAGCCTGCAATTAAGACTTAAATGCACTTATAAAAATTGATTATATAAAAAGTTATTTATATACTATCTTAATTAGCAAGTTTTTAACTTAATTTTTAAGCTGTACAATTAATTTTAAGTAAAAACTATAGTTTATGTACTAGTGCTAAAGCATATAAATTGCTTATAGCTAAAAAAAGTATTATTAATTAAGGCTTATTAAAGTTTAGCTTTAATAATTTTTATATAATTGTTTTTAAATTTAATTGCTCTTAATTATAAA
>Ga0247782_1000461_pt1 | contig 25631 bp, 15 predicted proteins | sample UWRJL019104C5_FD_179928 | JGI IMG/M metagenome (GOLD analysis project Ga0247782, IMG submission 179928) | Plant litter microbial communities from Arlington Agricultural Research Station in Wisconsin, United States - UWRJ-L019-104C-5 | ecosystem: Environmental > Terrestrial > Plant litter >...
GCATTTAAAGCATTTAAAATTTTTGTTGCTTTTTTTTTTTTGCTTATTATTTTTATTATTTTTATTAATTATATTAATACTAATAAAGTTATTATATGTTTTTTTGCTTTTTTAGTTATTATTGCTTTTTTTTTAATTAGGTTTGTTAAATTATTAATTTTTTTTTAGCTTTTAAGCAAAGTTAAATAATTAATTATTAATAATAATTGCTAACTTAATAAATATAATAAAGTTTTTAAGCTATAAAATAACTTTAATTAATTTTGTTTAAATTAATGCTTTTAATTTTTTATAGTATATATTTATAAAAGCTTTATTAAGTAGCTACTTAGCTTTAGTAGCTAACTTTTTAAAAAAAACTATATAAGCTAAAGCGCTTTTAGTTTGCTTAAAGTTTTAAAGTTATTATTTAGCTTTTTATTTTTTATTAAAATTTTTAAATATTATAATTAACTTTTTTTTAAAGTTTTTATAGCTATTAAACAATTTTTTTTTTTTTTTTTTAAAAATTTTTTTAGCTTAATTTTTTTAATAAGTTTTAAACTATTTAAAAGCTTTTTTATTTAAAAAGTTTTTTATAGCCTGCACTTTTTATAACTTTTTTTAGCTTATTTTTTTTATTATTTTTAAATATATTTTAATTAAAGTAAAAAAAAAAGTTAGGTTAGTAGTTTTATTATACTTAAAAAGTTATACTACTTTAAAAGCTTTTATTTAGTTAGCGCTTTTAACTTTATTTTTAAGTTAGTTTATTATATTTTTAAGTATACTAATTACTTGTTGCTTAAAAATAAGTTAAAGCTTTTTTTTTTCTTGCTATTTAAAAAGTTTTGCTTAAGTTTATTAAGTTGCTATTAAGTAAGTTAGTTTAGCAATAAGTTAAGCTACTATTACTATTGTTTTTTTAATTTGCTTTTTTGCTAAAATAAGTTATTGCTTTTATTATTTTTTTTTTGCTTATACTTTTGCTTATATACTAGCTTAAATTTTTACTAATAGCGCTTAAATTAATTTTTTATTTTTTAAATTTAAGCTTTTTACTTTAATGCTTAAATTAGTTAGATTAGCAACTAGTTTTTATTTAATAAATTTAAAAATAGGTTTAAAAGTTAGTTTATAAATAGGTCTTATTTTAAGTTTAATTTTTAGTTTTAATCTACATAGTCTTTTAAATATAAGTCTGTTTATTTACTAATAAATAAATAATTAAAATATAACAATTTTAACTATTTAAAACAATTTAAATAGCTATAGTTTGCTATTATTAAAAGTAAACAAATAAAAAAAGCTTATGTTTTAATTAATTATTAAAAGGTTTTTTTTACATACTTAGTAGTTTTAGTTATATGCTAAGTGTATGCTTAGATTAATTACTAGAAATAAAAAGAATAACTATAGCTAGCTAAATATAAAAAAAAATATATACTTAATCTTTTTTTTAAAAATAAGTGTAAGTTGTAGCTATTATAATCTAGCGGCCACTACATAAAAGTGGCCGCTGGCTAACTAATCAATCACGTGATATTAACTATAGCATGTCTCCTAGTCCAGCAATTACCCCGCTCCTATTGCTTTTGATCAGCCCCAACGCAGCCAACGGTCTTTCACCTATTAGTCCGTAACATATAAACTATGCTATAACATATTAAAACTAGCTTTATATAGTAGTAAAAAGTATAAGTTAGCTTTACAAGTTATATTTTTAGCATTATTAGGTTGTATATATAATATAAAAAAACTTTTGCTTTTACGCTATCTTAATTTAGCTGTATTTAGCTAGTAAAGTGGATAAGAATGTAGCAAAGTCACTTTTAGCAAAACTCGCGGAATTTAACGAACTGGCCCTTACCTCTTACGGCCAGCCAAAGCGGGTTAGAGAGTACCTTATTTTCTGGCTGCCTGGCAGACAAGCATTGGGTAGCGCCGGTTTAGCGGGGCATCTTTGGGGCCGTTTTCAGCCCTGCTCTAGCTCAATAGGTATCTACACGCCATATCCGTTCACGTGGAAATTTGATCCGGTATGCGGTATGTATTATGTCACGGAAAAAACGACGCCGTTAATCCCGCGTGGGATTAACGGTATATATTACGCGACATATTAGGTATCCGGTTATACCTAACCAGCTCACAGATCCCTAGGTGATTCCGACGATCTGGCGCTCTAACATACATCATACGTAAATGCGAGACATCAACGATGATGCGACATTTTCTATGGGTACCTTCAAAGGTATGGTGTTGGTACCCCTCAGGTTCTTATACCTAGGACGTATGATGTACCTATGTATAAGACCAATGAGATTTAAGGCGGGAAGGAAGACCGGAGATATCCTTAGATATCACTAGCGCCGAGCCCCCACCCCCTCCTCCCGGCTCTGGATCACCATCTTATCCCCGTCGGAGCGGAAATAAGCTTTACTTGCCGCATCCGGGTTAGATAGATCCCCCCACCAGGCTCTCTTACGATCCCCTGCCTGACAGAAGGGACTCCCGGCTCAGCCCGGGATCGAAGTCTTGAAACTGAATCAAGAACGATATGCGCTTGCCCGGTCCTTATTCCAATGACTTAGGTATATAATTCTATGTCAATACACGCCCTCTAACCTCCATTCCGTCTGAGCAATCTACGCCTCTTCGATGACGCGATTTTGCCTTTCTCTACTTTCTATAGCTAGACCATCACTCAGATCGAAGCGAATCGCGAGGGGATTGAGCAATATGGCGCCTCAAAACCAAGCTGCCTGGATCATGGAACCCAAGAGCAATCCTTTCCAAGTCAAAGAGGCTCCAATGTGGACGCCTGGCAGCGGCGAGATCCTCATCAGAAACTCGGCCGCCGCCATCAACCCTGTCGATGGTTCACTCCAAACCAGCGCTTTCTGGCCACTCAACTATCCTGCCATCCTCGGACAAGACGTGGCAGGTCAGGTTGTCGCCGTAGGCGCCGATGTCACTAGGTTCAGAGAAGGTGATCGTGTCCTGGGTCACGCCGTGGGCATGGCAACCAAGCGAAACCAGGACAGTGGATTCCAACTGTACACCATCTTACAGTCTAACATGGCTAGTCAGTTGCCTGCAAACGTCTCCTTCGAAAGTGCTTGTGTCCTTCCTCTCGCTTGCTCGACTGCTGCTGCGGCTTTGTTCCAAGACAGCGGTCTACGTCTCCAGCTGCCAACTGAGCCGCGCCGGCCCCCGACCGGCGAGACGGTGCTGGTGTGGGGAGGCTCATCCAGCCTCGGAAGCAACGCGATTCAGCTTGCTGCTGCTGCTGGATATGAGGTTATCACAACCGCATCACCCAAGAACTTCGACTACGTGAAAAGACTCGGCGCTAGCCAAGTGTTCGATTATCACAGCTCTGGGGTGCAAGAAACCCTCGTCAATGCTTTCCGGGGCAAAAGCATAGCAGGTGCTCTTGATTGCATTGGTGGACCTTCGTGGCAGATCTGCATGTATGTTGTCCAGCAGACGGCTGGCAACAAAGTCGTCATCAGTGCCAAGCGTGGCTTCCCGGAGCCGCTAGAGGGAGTGACAATCAAGGGTTTGTTCGGTACCACCGTTAAGGATAGTCATGTCGGGAAGGCGATCTATGAGGGCTTCTTGCCACAGGCACTAGCGTCGGGATCTTACTTGCCGGCGCCCGAGCCATTTGTCGCGGGCAAAGGGCTAAATAGTGTTCAAGATGCTGTCAACTTCTACGGGAAGGGGGTATCCGCGACAAAAGTAGTAGTTGTTCTGTAGACCACACCGTTGAAGATGTGCGCTGTGAGGTAAAAGGAACCCCGATGGCTCGACAGGTTAGAACATATTAATATCCAATCGATTAGAAACAGGGAATAATGGTTGGAGTTCATATCCTCTATTCCACATAGTCAAAATGTCTATATTAGTAAAATTTGTAACGTTTGCTTTTCTCATAGTTTCCCTGCAGACTGAAGTCCAACTGTCGGCATAAGAGAGCGTCAACCCAAGGCTATGACAAAGTGATATCTCCTATAGCATAGGTGAGGGCCGTCATGCAGACCCCCCTAACCCCCCCAATCGAAGTTAAAAAGAACTGACGAGGTATATTTCTATAATCTGAACGTAATCAGATTTCTGCACAGAGAGAGAGAGTATGTTAAGCCTGCCTAACATGCTTATTAAATTTTTTAGAGCATAATATATGTAAGAGTAGGATAGTATGCTTGGTAGACCTTTCTGTGACATTTGTTTAACATGCTATACTATTAAGTTAGCAAGCAAACGCTAACCGGGCGCATAACTGTTACAGAAAAAACAAGGGAGTTCCGGTCTTTTGGTTTGGCATAGCGAAGCGACTTTTCATCGAGGTAAAAAGCATCTCTTTCTATCTTCGGTTCCTCAACTCGTGTCCTACAGAAGCGAGCGATAAGCAAATACTTGGTCATAAATGAATTCAATCTTTTACCCATCATCATACTACTTGAATTTGTTCGGAGATCCCAAATATCAAGTCTCGCTAGCTGCAGATAGCACCAAACGTGAAAATACACGGCCAGCACCAACATTGAGCAGTCCCTGTAATAATTCGAGCTACGTCAGACAGACTTTAGTCTTGCCTTATTTGAGCTGCTTGCCGGCTTCTCCCATTGTCTCAATCAAGCGACGTCGAATGTGCTCACCAATTGTTGTCTCGACACCAGAACCGTCCAAAGCGGAGACCTTCAGCTTCAGATTCCCGTTCAAGAAGAAAGGAACGCTGTATCTGTGCTCGTCGCCGGATGTGATGACCCGGTGTCTGGCGCTACGGTAGTATCCCGCGGTCCATTTCTGCATCATATCGCCCATGTTGATCACGTACATGTTCTCTTTGGGTGGCACCGGAATCCAGGTTTCTGTCAGTGGGTACCATACTTCTAGCCCTTTCGTGTGCATCTCCTGCAGCAGGATGGCTACGCACCCGAAATCGGTATGATCGCCCACTGTGTTGGCAAGTCAGCATTCAGCTTCACTGTTCAATGCGGGCAGCGGGAATACCTCCAAACTGGCGCTCGTCTCGGACTTCTTGGGGGGCATAGTGGAGGAGTCTCATCGGGATTGACGGCTCTATGGCAGCGGCATCGAAGACATCTGGTGGACAAGCCCATTTCTCGGGAAGACCGAGAGCGAGTATCTTCAGCAACAGCTTGGCGAGATCTAGCATGAGACCCTGGTACATCATAATTGGTGTTTGAAGGTCTTCTTTGGGAATGGATTTTGGCCACAAATTCGGACCTGTCGAGAAGGTACCCGCCTCAGGACTGTCTTCAGGAACCTCAGCACCAATGATGAACGCCTTGGATTGCGTTTTTTATCAGCTGTTCTGAAGATGACACGATGTGCATCGAACTCCCCTTGGACTTGTCATACCTCTTTGATATCGGGCAGCAGGCCTTCTTGATGAGTCTGGATGCCCGAAGGCTCATAGCCTCTAAATGATTTGCCCATCGACTTTCCAATCCAGACCTCCATCTTCTCCTTGAGAGACAACTGAAAGAAGCGCCGTGCGGAGTTTAAGGCAGATTCCTGGTCTTCAGGCGACACACCGTGACCTGAGAGGTAAAAGAAGCCGTATTTAGAGCACGCGTGGCTCATCGCCTCTACTACTCTTCGCTTCGCTTCCGGGGAGGCATCGGGACTAGTGAACGGACTGATGTCTATGGTCGGGATGGCTTCTGGACTTTCATCGCCGATAGACATGTTGAAGATTAACACCAAAGTAAATAGAAGAGTGCGAGGAGACGCAGTGGAGTTAGTTTTCAAACATTATCGAGAGGTTTCTTAGCGACGTGTTTGTTATAGTTTCTGAATCTCTCGATGACATGGCATTCTTGACATGCCCGAGTGGGCTCTTCAAAGCGATTGAGCCGCACCGGTGTGATCTTGGAATTGATTCCTGTGATCGCGCACGCATAAAGTATATGCCCCGGTCCCGTAAGCTGGTTCGCGTAGAGAGAAACTCCGGCCGGCGTGGAAGTATACTCCGTTTAAATTGGGTCTCGAAAACAGGACCGAATGTGTTATGACCGTCGCTTGTTTCCGAGGAGTTAAAACATACCGATAAGGAGTTAAGGAATAACGCTGGCGGTAGGAATGCATGTTGAACCTGCCTGCCGTTCCTCTTTTCACCGAAATGGCTGAGCCAAGTCGGCTCGAGGATCATACGGAGCGTAGAGGAAATGATGGCAAGACATTCAGTAAGTAGGTCTAAACGAGTGGTGCTGCGCGTAGTCAAAACGTCTTCTATTCATAAATGTACAGCGCGCCGTTTCGAATCCCGCTGTGTCCATGTACCAAGATAGTTCATAACTTCATCCTGTACCTGATTGTACCCGACGCTACGAACGAACGACTATAGTCATCCCAAATTCCCTCACCAGACCGCCGTGTGCCACTTCTCCGTGCCCCGTTCTCGCTCGTAAAGGAACTCGAGTTCCGGCAAAGTGGTCTTCATACTATTCTCTGGAGCTTGTGGCCATGTCTTCTCAGAATGAATTTCTGGTCCAGATACCGGACAAGCCCAACGCCCTACAGGCCCGTCTCTCCAATGCCGGTCTGCACCTGAACCACATCAAGCCCCTAATTGAGGCGGGGACAATTGTTCTCTCAGGCCCTTCCTTATCACAACATCCCCAGAGCGACGAGGAAGTTTTGAGCATGATGGGCAGTATTCTAGTCATCAAGGCTGCTACTGAGGCAACAGTCGGGCAGATGCTCGCCGAGGACCCGCTGGCTAGGGCAGGAGTATGGGACCTAGAGAAGATAGTGGTAACGCCGATGAAGTGTTTCGTCAGAAGAGGTCTATGAATGGGCTTTAGGTTACTAGGACACTCGGGAGAGGACGGGTATCCGATGCTCATTCTTGTCGTAGCGTAGCCCCGAGCACATTTTCTATAATACAACAAGGGCAGAAAATGACAATAGCCCATCCTCACCGATACCTGCCACGTATCATCTTACTTGCGTCACGATTACTTCAAAATCACCGTGGCGGAACGAAATCTTGAATCAAACGCGTGAGCTGCTATAACATGAGATGTTGCGCGTCTAAGTGCCCGTTTGCCACGTCTGGAAGCGCCAAAGTCTCTATTAAAATATACATAAGTCATAGCAAAGCGCAGGAGGACAGGCGAGGGAGCTATCGAGGGCAAATTTATACATCATATGGAATGTCTTACCCTATCGGTAGAGGCCCAGTATCACTCTACTCCAATCTCTATCATGTCTTGATGAAGATCTTAAACCCAGACCTGTGCACGCGAACCGTAAAGAAAATAAGCGACGAGACGGAAGTGACGGCGCCTGCGAAACCCCACAATGCCGCCCATCTCAGGGGCTCTACCACGCCGAGCACCCCACCCCCAGCCGGACCTCCGGCCAAGAGTCCAAGCGATATCATACCGAATCCCATGCCAATTCGAGTGCCAATCTTCGACTTGTCCCTTGTTATTGTCGCGAAGCAGACCGGCGGCATAGCAATGAAGACACCGCTAAAGAAGCCCGAGAGAACAGTCAAGGCGATGATACTTGCCTCGGTCTGAGCACCAATGAAGCTGAACATCAACACGGCAGTGATGGTGGTGCACGGAGCTAGGATGTTGAAGATGCCTATCTTGTCGGACAGAGCATTGGGGAGTATGCGACCGAAAGCCGAGGCTCCATTGAAGATGGCAACGATGTAGAATGATGTTCTTGTATCGGTCACTTGAGTATTCTCGGGATAGAAGGAGACGTAGAAGAGGAGAACGCTCAAGCCCACGAAGCCAATCAAGGCACCTAGAGCGAAGGCCATATACTGGAAGTCGGTGAAGGCCGACAGGTCGATGACGGCCCTGCGCTTAGGCGATTTGTATCGCATGCGCATGAGGGCAATGGGAATCAGAAGCGTGCTAAGCGCTATGAATCCGAGCACCCGGACAGCCCAAGGATAACCAATCTGATTGATGAGCCGATTGAACACGATGGGGTAGATCACGCCGCCTATCGAGGCGCCCGACGAGGCCAAGCCGACCGCGAGGCCAAGTCGGGTGTTGAAATATGTTGGGAGGATAGAAACACACGGGACGAACAAGCATCCCGCGCCCAGGCCGGTCAAGATACCTTGCGCGAGGAGTACCTGGTAATACCTAGTCGCGATACTGAGCAGCTCAAGCCCGAGGACAATGGCGAGACTCCCGGCGATGATAAGTGTCCGGAAATATCCCCTATCATAGATGGGACCTGAAAAGACGCCGCCTAGGGCTACTAAGGCGGATTGAACCGAGCCGATCCACGATATGTCGGAAGAGGAGCGTTCGAATAGTGCTCCGGACTCGTAATAGGTTTGAAAAACGCCAAAAGTGTTGAGAAGACCCCATGAATTGAAGAAGAGCATGAAACCACCGACCACATGGAGCCAAGCCTGAAGACCTCCGTTGGGTGGAGGAGGAGGGAAACCCGGCGCTGGTGTATTTGTCGCGTCTTTGGTAGAGGGATCGTCTGTGCCGTCAGAGGGATCGTTGATATTTTTGTCTTGAACACCGTTGGCATGGTGGCCGTTTGGCATACCAGTCTTCTGCATTTCGGGGTTCATGCCGTCGTCGCTTCGCATGGTGGCCGACCTGACTTCTCTTTGTCGTCAAAATTGGTTGTGGGTGTAGACAGGCACACATCCGCATCAATGCGGCCATAATAGGTACCTAGGTACCTTATATATAACGCTGATGGTATTTGTGCTCGGTTTTGATCCCTCTGCTCGGATTTGTCTTTGTCTGGGCTCGGAGAAGAGCGGAGACGGAAAAGACCTGTCCCAGGTCACCACGTCGGACGCAAAGCGAATACTAGGGATGATCTGCTGTGCTACATTACCTTATGCATCAATGCTTAGAAAACTTAGCAAGATTACACCAGTAGGTAGCAGACCAAGCCCAGAGCCCAGCCTCGATAGTACCTGACTTCCTGCTGTAGATGGGTGTGCAGCTCCTGCCAAGCCTTGACCGTAACTCCGGCGGCGTTTGTCAATTCGCGCGCAAAACTGGCAACTACTTGCGGTCTATTGGTACAAAGACAGTACCCGGCAGGTACTTGGGGGGCTTTGAGAAACTCCGGACGCCTGGATACTACCTATACGTACCTCACTGGCAGGCAAGTGACAGGCCGGCTCTTCAACCGCGAGATCTACCCCAAAATTGGACAATCTCCCACGTCGCATGCATGCTAATGATGTGATAAGCAGCGCTGTGAGACCTTGTCGCCGACGCCACCGGATTTTAAACATTATGGCTACGGGCCCGAGGTCCCAGGAGGGCGGTGTTGTGCTCTCGCTTCTGCGTTACGCATTCACGCCATCGACCTATTCAATGGAGGTTTAGCCATCGGCGATTGTGCGAGCAGCTGACGACTCCCAGGCTGAGGATGTCAATCCGCATGTCTTCGGAAATATGCATTGACACAGTCCTACGGAGTAGAACATTGTGTGATTTATTATACATGTACTAACGTTTTTAATCACTGGTTGCAACATTCACACTGCAGCGTCAAGTGAATCAGAGTTCTGGTAGGTGAAATACCGTGGGTACGTGATCTGAGAGTACATATTTGTTGAAAGGTGGAGTGCTAGGAAATAAAGTAGCTGGTACATACGCCACACACCCATTTTTCATATAATGCACAGGTACCCTCTACATACCGGACTAGCTAGTTACTCTCCTAACTATCCAATATAATGCTGATGAACTCATAACCTATACTTCAACAATATTGGTGGCGCCAAGTATCAAGCGTGGAGAATTGAGCCGCCATATAGATACACAACATATTCTAGAGATCATAGGAACAAGTAGATGGTATTAGATGCGTAGAAATGGACCCGCTTGTGAGCTCGGTATATACCTAGTTTAACGAACATATGCCTCAATTATCCTATCTACCTACCTGGGTATCGACACCTTCAATCTTCACTGTGGCCTAGTACTCAAAGGGAAAGACATGCTGAACCGCTCCCACTCTTTGTACTGCGGAAGTTTGGAGCAGGAGTGGGAAAAATAGATCGTTACTATCATGAAGGGGCCGACGAGCAGAGTCCTAGCAGGCAGCCAAAGGAAGCATTACTTCAAGAATCCATTCTCCTTCCAAGCTTTCACAAACCGCCTCGCCAGGCTTTGAGAGACAGGGCCCACGTTCCTTAAAGTCTTCGAGTGCTCTCTAGTGTTGGTGGTGTCAAGGAGCAGTCCACCGCAGGACATCCGAAGAAAGTTGTCGTCAAGAAAGTCGAGTAGAAGAATTGCTGGGTTGTCTCTTTCGGGCGCTTGGGCCGAGCGGAAGCTATCCTTGACGCGCTCCAGCCAGTCCTTGAAAGGTATGACATTGGTCGAGGGAATCTCGAGTGCATCGGCGAGTACCGGTGTCATATCCTGCCAGGCCTGACGAATGGGATTGTCAACATGATAGACGGGATGGAGTTCGATGTCGTCGCTTAGCAGCACGAGATCCACGAGCGTACCAGCGACTTGGTCAACGGGCGTCCAAGAGAGCAGACCGCCAAAGCGCGGAAAAGCTTTGAGAGTTTGAGATGACTTTACGATGAACGAGAAGTGTTCCATCGAGTTCCAGTAGCCGCTAGTACTCGAGCCGGCGACTTGGCCGAGACGGACGACGGCCGCGCGGTAACGGTGAGGATATTTATGTAGGGTCTCATCTATCATAAGCTCGCAGATGTACTTGGCGTCTCCATAACCAGTGGGCAAAACTGAATTAATTAACATGCGCTCCTCCGGAACGTTCGCGTTCCCAGCCCACAGAGGCCAATGACCGACGGTTGCGATGCTCGAGATGAACTGAAACGTTATCCTGCTTCCGTGATGACGAGTTGCAGAGGCATTGGCAGCTAATTCGAGCATGTTTCCCATGATTCGAAATTGAGGCTCGAATCTCTGCACTGGCCACTTTGCATTCATTAGCCAGGCGTTGTGGACAATATGGGTAACATGGTGGGTAAGTTTTCCGTAATCCTCCGTCGATAGACCTAGTTCATGTTCGGAGAGATCTGTCTGGAAAATAATTAACTTCTCCATATCCTCGTTCGTCATCAGAATGCCCTTCTTGGCAAAAGACTCTTCCTGGCGCTCTCTCGGCTCCTGCTTGCTGCGCCGATTGAGGCAAACGACCCGGTGCACGTCCGGCAGCCGTGCGAGATGGGCGACCAGATGAGCTCCCAGACTTCCAGTTCCGCCAGTTATGACCACCCATTTGCCATGCGGAATAAAGTCATGACGATCCCCGTTTCGGGATCTATCGAGATTAGTCCCGAAGTCATTGGTCATTTCGCGGACGTATCTGTCAATATTCTCTTGACGGGCGGTAATATCAGCAGTCTGACTTTGCACGGACTGTGGGACAGAGTCGCACCTCTCGCCGGACGCCATGGCAATTATCAACTTCTCAAGCTTGTTCTCGGGTCGGCTGCCATCAGTCCAGCCCACGTGGCCATATCCAACAGCTTGGAGTTCCTCGGCCCATCTCGACTCGCTAACAACTGCATGTACGCGACCATCGTCGAAGAACCACCAACCTTCGAATAAACCAAAGACCATGTCAACCCAATACATAGTGTCTGTCATCTCGAGCAGCATAAGAAGTCCGTCCGGCCGCAAGAACTTGCGCGTATTTTCTGCCGACTTTCGCAAAGAGTGCGTAGCGTGGATAGCATTGCTTGCTACAACAATATGCTGAGTGCCAATCAAGTCGGTATCGGGCGGACTTTCGATATTATGCGTGCGGAACTTCATAAATGAGTACTGTTTGAATTTTTTTCGTGCCGCGGCAACCAACGAGGGTGCAAGATCTGTAAACGTGTATTCCACCTGCACTTCTAAGGTGGCCAGCAACGGAATGAGCCATTTTGTAGTTCCGCCGGTGCCTGCACCTACTAATTAAGCGACCCTTGTTAGTACCTCGGATGATTTCAACTATATTATGAACGAGACCATGATGCGTTTCCTATGTGGTAACGAAACCTTGACGGTCTCCAAGTTGAAAACGTTATACAGGTGATGGTTTCTGGAAAACACTTACACTCGAGGATTTTCAAGATGCCCCTAGTCCTATCAATCATCGAGGTCAAACTTGTGATGAAATTCTTCATCTGCTCGTAAAGAAGTCGATTCAATGGCCAGTCTGCATACAAGCCTGAGACGAGGTCCCGCCCTTCTGGTGTGCCAAAGATCAGTTGAATGCCATCAGTATCTCCTCTCAGGACTGAGGCCAGTCGGGAACCGGTATAAAAGGTGAGTTTGTCGGCCGTATTCTGGTCTGGGAAGCGAATCAGCAGCTCGTCGAGCAGATCTTTACTAGACCTGGAAGGCAGTGGCTTGGGTGTTCTCGTGACGTGGTCTCCGCGAATGGTAACGACCTCAGCCTCTTTCTCCAACATACGATACAGATAATTAACTAAGCGACTGTACTCCTTGCGATGGGGAATTCGTGGGACTTCTTGGCCGGCTTCAAATACGTCCAGGCAGCAATCCAACTCATCGAAGGCTTCCAGCGTCAATGCGACGCACATCTGAGTCTGAAGTGGCATGACTGTTTGAACATAGTGCGTCTGATTGTACTCAGCAATCATGTCGTCTGTCAGACGTTTCGTTTCGCTAAAAGCCTGAATCACGGTCCTAAATGGGAGCGTTAAGTCGTTAGTTGGGCCTACCTCAACAGGGGTGAATACTACTCCTGTGAGAGATTGGGAGGATGTCGAAGTGCTGTCGCCGCTCGTCTCTGCCCCTGATTCCTCAGCATCGCTCTCACTGCCGATGGAAGGCCCCTCGAGCTTTTCATTGCCACTATAGAGCGTTTTGCGGACGCAGGACATGAGACTGGGAATATCTGTGACTTCCATCAGATCACTCTGGCGGAACTTGACATCAAATGCGACTTCGAGATCATGCGCTAGCTCCATCCCCATAAGTGAGTCAATACCCAAGTCTCCAAGCTGACTATCAGCTTTGATCTCATTCAGCTCTAGCCCAGACATGTCGGCCAAGATTGTCTTGACTTTTGTGGTGATGTCTGCTTCGCCGGACGGCTCACTGAGCTTGGTTTTCTTGTGCGCAGCCACTGTAACTGGTGCGCTTGATTCTGATGACGGACCTCGCGAGGGACCTATGTCGAAGTTGTCGACCTTTGGGCGTTCAGGTGACCATTCCTTAGGTGCGTTTCCTCCGGTGAGTCGTACGAGCAACTTAGTCATGGAATTTTTGGGCACCCGAATATAGCTGATACCAAGAATAGCTTCCAGAAGAGATCCGTCTACCGGATTGAAGACAAACACATCCGTAAGGAATGACTTATCCGAGGGCCGGTGATGTGTTGCCAGGACATGGTAAGCTTCGGGACGAGGGCTGGCCTCCTGGAGTTCTGGGGAACGTACCCACTGCTCGATTCCGTTGGCAATGTAGATTTCAGTCGGATCTCTCTCAGTCATACAGTTGACCCAAATGCCGCCAACCTGGCAAAAGCTGTCGGTAAGATGCGGGTCAAGCCAGGAGTTATGGTTGTAGTCCTTCACTACAAGTCCAGCCGATTGGTTTCCACGGCCAACTAATTTTTTTAAGCCGCGATATTCCTCGCCGTAATCAACAACATCAGAGAATACCTTGTATATATTTCGACTTTGGAGAATCTCATCCACCTCCCCGCTTTGCAGGAGCTCAACGCAACGCTCATACCCAGCCATACGCTCGAGTCGTGAGAAGCTGAGACTAGATGAAGGGTCGCCGACCGGGGCGAAGATGATTGATCCTATCGTGTGTGCAGCCCTCTGCGAGTTTGAGTACAGGTCGGTACTGAAAACCTCAAAGTTCCACGAAGGACCACCGCTGGATGCAACTTCACTCAGTTCAACCCACGTTGCCCGTTCTTGGTTGACGCATAGAGGTGATGGATACTGAATGAGAAGAAACTGAAATGACGATTTAGATGACGCTGTATCTGGTTTTAGGATCCGCACAGCCTCGATAACAAGGTCTAATTGGACAGTAGCAGGACAGATCGGAGCGGTCGAGGCAATCACGTGGCCCGCGACCAATGCTGTGTACTTTGGGGCCGTTGTGTTCACTTTGAATTTGGCACATTGTCTATGGTCTTCGGCTGAGCCCACAAGGGTCAGTAACTTGTTTGCATCGGGCTCAGATACTTGGGAAATAGAGACCGGCATCGTCTTTGGAGGCAGTTTGAGATCTAGCCAGTGGCGTGATTGCTCAAATTGATATGGCGGAAGCAAGAGTGGCATATATTCTGGCGTCTGAGACGCATGATGTGACCAGTGGCTAACATGCAGGTCCGCCCTCCACAGGTTCATCGTCGCGTCAGTTAATGCATTCCAAGCATTTCCACTTGTGAGGTTAATAGCCTGGAAAGTACAACCGCTATGACCCTCAAGAGCATGACTGGCCATTTTTGTAACTGTGGAGTTGGAACCAGCTTCCAGGAATACACAAGATGGAAATTTCTTGACGAGTCTCTGCAGGGCATGGCTGAAGAAGACGGGAGATCGCATATGGTCGGCAACGAACCTGGCCGAGAGTTTTTCTTCCGTCGCAAACTCGGTCGCTCTCTGAATTGGAATAACTGACTTCCGAAACTCCAAATGTTGGGCGCCTTTCTCAAGGCTGTCGTATATCGGATCCACAAGACTGCAATGGAAAGCGTTCGTGACGTTGAGCCTTTTGATCCTCAGTGAACAAAAGGTAGGCGTTTTCGAGGCTAACTCGCTGATTGCATCAATTTCAATAGTAGAGCCAGCTAAGGTGAAGCTTCGGGGGCCATTATAGCAGGCAATAGTTGCCCTGGTCTGCACACTACATGTGGCCGACGCCTGAGCAAGTAGTGACTGTACATCAGCGAGATCGCCTTCTATGGCCATCATCGCCCCTCTATCACTGCCCCAGGAGTCTCGCACAAGACTTGCACGGTCGAGAATCATCCGTACGGTATCTCGTAAAGATAAAGATTGTGATATACAGAGCGCTGTAAGCTCACCAAAGCTGTGACCAACTAAAGCAGATGGACGAATTCCCGAGTCTATCCAGCTTTGGGCGCAGGCATATTGCATTGCGAAAAGAATCAACTGTAATCTAACATGGTCTTCAATGGGCTCTGTTTCAAAAATGGCAGGAAATATACTCCCAGCGTTGAGATCCCGGACAACGTGGTCGACTGCGTCCAGGTGTCCACGAAGAATCGCAACTCGTTCGTAGATAACCCTGTCCAGCCCCACGAACCGCGAGACTTGTCCTCCAAAGCACAGCACGGTGGGCGGTGGTTCCTTGTAGGTGACAGAGCCTATGCCAGAATCTTCCGATTCGTACTGTAAAAGTTTCTGTTCCAACTCGACTTTAGATCGTACAGCTAATAAGAGAAACCTCCCCAGCTCGATATTGCTTCGCCGGTTCGTGTTGAAGGAGATGTTTGACAGCGAGAACTGGATTTCCGTATATGTTTTGTTCCTGAGAAACATTCGAAATGCTCGTGCGTACCGACGCAGGCTTCGATCATCGATACCGCACAATCGAAAAGGATATTTGTCTCCAGGAGATCTCTCGGGGATCCTGGCCTTGGGTGGGCCAGTGTGCTGTGTCAAGATCATCGATGCATTGGAGCCCGAAGCCCCATAGTTGTTGATCAAGGCGGCGCGGAAATCAGTAACCCAGGGCTGGAGACTGGTAGGAATCTTGATGTGATCAGTGGGCTTCGCGCCAATCGCTGGATTGATATTGCTAAAACTGGCTTGAGGCGGGACCATTCCTTTTTGGATCATAAGCAAGACCTTGATGAGAGACACAATCCCCGATGTGCACTCCACGTGACCTACAGACCCTTTAACAGAGCTGAGAACTAGGTCATCGCTTCTATTCGAGCTGCCGAAAACCTGGCAGACACTCTGATACTCGACAGGATCGCCAACCGGTGTCCCTGTGCCATGAGCCTCAACGACAGAGATCTGAGCCGGCACAAGGTGGGATTGGGAGGTGACTTTGCGGAAAAGCTCCGATAGAGATGGCACATTTGGAACAAATATGGGGGTACAATTCTGGTTTTGTTGTACAGCCGTGGCTGCAATTACACCCAGGATCTGGTCACCATCCGCAAGTGCAGCCGATGCTTGTTTGAGGAATACAGTAGCTATGCCCTCACCTCGGCAGTAACCATCGGCCGTGGCGTCAAAGGGTTTGCATTGGCCCGTAGGACTCAAGAACGAGGCTCCGGCGAGGTTCTGAAACCAAAGGGGGTTGGTCATGACGTGAGTGCCGCCTGCAAGAGCACTCTTGCATTCGCCGCTAATGATTGCGCGGCATGCTTGATGAACAGCTACTGCAGAAGACGAACATGCAGTGTCAATAGTCAATCCAGGGCCAGTCCATCCAAAGTAGTGACTTATTTTACCGGCAATGAACGACTGAAGATTGCCAACGGCGGTGAATGGGTTTGCAGCGTGGCATGCAACATTGGCCTCATAGTCACAAGCACAGACGCCAATGAAACACCCAACACTTTTGTCAGGGCTCGCAGAGTGGAAGTAGCCGGATTGCTCAACTGCCTGGTAGGCTATCTGTAGTAGTTGACGTTGTTGCGGGTCGGTATTTGCGCTTTCACGAGGGCTTTTCTTGAAGAATTTATGATCGAACATGTCGTATCCGTCGATCAGATTAGCAAACCATTTCCGTTTCGGGTCCTCGTCGCGGAAGGGTGTTTCAAAGCCAAACCGCTCCCTCGGGACCTCTCTGTGTTGAGACTGGCCGGAACACAGAAGTTCCCAGAACTGTTCGAGATCGTCGGCTCCGGCCACCTTACACGACATGCCAATAACAGCTATGTCATTATCTGAGTAGACGCATTTGCGGATCGGCAACGTAAGAAGACCCCGATTGTCTTCGTAAAAATCTGCAAGATAAGACACCTGCTGATTGATCCCTCTCATCAAGGAGGGTGGAATGCATCGTTCGGGCCCGATGGATACGACAAGCGCATCGCTGTTCATGACAAGAGCCGTGCGAGTGATGGAAAAGGCCTGAAACCAATTTGACGGCTTGACGAGAATAGAGTGCAAGGCATAATGATGAAGGGAGCCGGATTGAACTCCTGTATCTCTGGCATCTGATTGAACTGGCACAGCAAGGCTGGATGCGTCGGGCAGCTGGTATTCGGGGCGAGAACTACAAAAGTCCATGATCGCGCCGAAAATGGCCAAGTTACGGGGACTGTGGAACCGACCACGAAGCCCGACTTCAGTCGTGTTCATGCCGCATACGTTAAGCTTGTGTTGAAGCTGGGATATGGACGACAATGCAGTTGTGACAGTGGCGCGATTAGCATCGTAGTTGACAGAGACATACGCCTATGCGAAAGTTAGTGTCGTGCTTGAGACTTAATCGTGCGCAGAAATGGAGCAACATAGAAGAGCCAACCTATCCCGACAACGAGAGCAGAATTACCTCGGCGTCGTCTCTCAAGATAGTGACCAAGTCCTCTTCCTGCTTCTTCGAATTCCAGATAATGCTGAGACATCCTGATGGCCCCAGTGCTTCGTCCTGAGCATCCACTGCCATACCAATAAGCATACCCAGTCGAATTGCGACTGAGCCGTTGTGTTCGAATTCGGCACGAGATCTAGAACTAGATACCGCGAAGGCAGCCAGTGTCCCAATGCAAAAGCCAACAACCTGTGTCAAACGGACGCCGTGACTACTTAGGCCTGCGGGGTATTTCACTCCCGGGGTAGTCTCTTCTGCAAATCTCATGAACTGCGACAAGTGTGAAGCGACAACTAAAGGAATCAAAACCGTGTTCGGTAGTGGCAGAGCCGTACTGAGCTGCTCTACCGTTTGATCAAAGGCATCCCTGAGGTCCTCGAGACTCTTGAGGCCAGAGCTGGTAGTAGGGATATCCTCAGCAGAGCTTTGGATGGTTTTCCAATCCTCTGGCAGCGAAGAAACAGTTCTCAAAATCCATTCATACTTTTTGTCCGCGGCGAGACCATCGCGAAGTTTTGTGACGGTATCATGATCGAGACCTCGAGCAAGAGGCCCAAAAAGCAGGAAGAGGGGGCTCTGTTGTGGAATTTCTGGGCGGATTTGGGTGTTGGACATGGCGACTTGGAAACTATAGGTTGTAATGTGGAGCTCTTTCTCGTGGTGACGTAAGTTTATGAATTGTATCAATGTTCAAGATAGACTTGTCAATGGTTCAAAGTTTGGACAAAGGCAGGATACCTCTGTCAGACTTGGCGAAAACGAAACGGTGAAACAGGGTCAACTTGCAAAGTACTACAATACTCAAGGTGGCCTCTATTTTCTGAGCAGCTCAACGGCAAGGCGGTCTTCTGCGTGCTTTTGAAGAGCACAGAGTCCCCAAGTCGAGCGACGGCTGCGAACAACAGAACCTGGCATACATCTCGGTTGCTTTCCATGGCGCGAGTGCTCAGTTCAGCAGTCTTCTCAGAACCCGCGGTTTGTGGGCAGTAACTTCTGCGCAGGCGATAACCGGATCATTTCACTGGCCGATGAAAAGTTATCTCTAGTTGGGGGCGCGAGGGTGAGTGGTGACGGGAGGTCCAGGTACCTGGGTAGTCGGTACATGGCGACACAGAGTAATTACTTGTCCCATGGGGTCCGGGGTCAGGATTTGCTCGACAAAAAAGGGGCGGTCTCGAAGTCGCTCCGAACTCCGTGCCAAGATTATGCCAATAAGTCCGCCCGGACCTTCGGAACGGGACTTCTGCAGCTCTGCAAGGGAGATTATCAGCAAGATTCTATTGGCCGAACTGCCCCTTCGAGGTTCGACGCGAATTCCCGATCTCTAAAGTTGAAGTATTCAGGTAGTATTCAGGTACCAGCGGGACACTTTGGGTAGTCTATTTATCCGACGCAATGTCGCCAGCCTTGCTTGTACCAATTCATGGTCAAGTTCTTGCGGGCGCGGCACCCAGTGTCGAGCTTGAAAAATATTCGTCAGTCTCTGCCCTGTTTCAAATGAGCGATCTTGAGTCCTCGATGATTATCTCTCTTGCGTCGCGACTGAATCAATACTGTACATAAACATGTCGACCAGCTCCCGAGGAGACGCCATCGATGTATCGATCATCGGCGGCGGCATCATCGGGCTTGTGCTTGCCGCTGGGCTCCTCCGGCGCGGCATACGAGTCAAGGTTTATGAACAAGCCAGGGGATTCCGCGAGATTGGGGCTGGCATTGCTTTCACGGCTAATGCGATAAGATGCATGGCCTTGATTGATCCTGATATCGTAACTGCTCTCCGGTCGGGGGGGTCGGTCGCAACGTCCAGTGGTGCCAATGACGATCCAAATGATTATCTCCGCTGGATCGATGGCTACAATCAACGGCACAAGGAAGAGCCTGGGTTCCAGAAGCTTCTCTACAAGATTGACGCCGGGTACCGCGGGTTTGAGGGCTGTCGTCGTGATCAGTTCCTCGAAGCTCTGTCCTTATTCATTCCTACAGGAGTAATCGAGTTCCAGAAGCGTTTGGACTCGCTTCATACCCTGGCAAACGGAAACAGAATTCTCATGACCTTTTGCGACGGCACAATAGCCGAAGCTGATGCCGGTGAGCTGTCGCAAAATCTACTGAACAGCAAATATACCAACTGACAAGTGAGGTGTTCCAGTCATTGGATGTGATGGCATAAAATCACGTGTAAGGGAGTTTGTTGTGGGCAAGGGTCACCCAGCTTGCCACCCTCACTACACCCACAAGGTCGCGTATAGAGCCCTGATCCCGATGGGGAAGGCAATGGGCGCGTTAGGTGAATACAAGGCCAGGAATCAGCACAACCACGTCGGGCCCAATGCACATTTGATTCACTATCCAGTAAACCAGAATATGATCAATGCGACCGCATTCGTCACAGATCCTCGAGGTTGGGCTGAAGACAAGCAGATGGTGCTACCAGCCCGCCGAGAAGAATTGGAAGAGGCGTTCGCAGATTGGAACCCTTGCGTGCAAAACGTCATCAAGTTGTTCCCTCAGCAGCTTGAGAAATGGGCGGTATTTGATCTCTGGGATTATCCCGTCCCAAGCTATAACAAGAACACCATATGTCTTGCCGGTGATGCAGCGCATGCATCCAGCCCTCATCACGGGGCCGGAGCTTGTATTGGCATCGAAGACGCCCTCTGCCTCTGCGTGCTCATGAGCCGCGTCTACGAGTCGGTTTCGCAGGGCGCAGTGTTGAAGGCAGAGGCTCTGGCTGCTGCGTTTGCTGCGTTTGACGGGGTAAGGCGCACACGGAGCCAGTGGCTTGTGAATAGCAGTCGCAGAGTTTGTGACTTGTACCATCAGCCTGAGTGGGCTGATGAGGCTAAGTGGGACAAGGCAGAAACGTGCTTTGAGGAGATCAAAGACCGTTCGTTCAAAATATGGCATTTTGACTTCCAAGGGATGATAACAGAAAGCAATGGCGCCTATGATACAATAGTTAATACTACAATGGCTCTAGCGAGTTCCTGAAAAATAGAGTGAATTTCTGGCGTGGCAGATGACCATATCCATTAGATCCAAACCGAGCGCGTTCTCAAGTTTTTTCTAACTCTAATAACTATGAAATGTTTATAACATCATATTCTCCATCTCAGAATTGATAGAGCCCGGTTGAAGGCCCCATGCTATTATTAGTTCACATGTGAATGTGCTTACGTCCTGCAAGTACCACATTTGCATTTGAGTTGCGTCTTGTTCGTGGCTAGAAGCAAGATTGTGTCAACACTTAGGTAGAATTCAAAGAATGTTCTTTTACTCGGGGCGCACCTACCAGACGGTTTTGGCCGGTCGAAAATTTGCCAGTCCGTTGTAGCTGCTGCTAGCCCTATATCTAATTTCGCCAATATACGGCAGCCTAGGTTGGCAACCGGGGTATGTACTCCACTTCCTCGCGGCACAGCGTTTTCAACCCTATCGCGTTCCCGCTACAAGCAGGCAGCATCTCGTATTGAGGATTGAGCGTGGACTTTAATTACAAAACTCGTTCGACCTCAGAAAAATGCAAAAGTAGAGTCATAGGCTGTGAACTAGGCCTTGATTTTATATTTATCCGCAGAAAAAATCTTTAGTACCTCAATCGAAAATGTACTTAAGAAGGCTGACATTCCCGCTTTTCATACGGCGAGTTCTTTCTTGCTATAGCACACCACCTTCTAGAAGTCCTTCTTTTATCTCGTAGCTCCTCTCCAGATCAACCTCATTCGTCCGATTCACCTTGGTGCGTAGCCATGCCTTCTGCCGCCACCGTCTTCGCGTCTCTTCTTGCTTCGGCATCTTGGGTCGTTGCCACTCCAAGCGTCACTGCGGTTCCACTCCCAAGCGAAGACTGCTCGGCGTGGCCCGCCTATGATGCGTCGACGGGCATCGCAGGACCCTTTCTCGTACAAGTTGTGGACAGCGACAACACCGCCATCGAGGGCTTTGGCGACACGTCCATTTACTCGGTCGCGGTGTCAAGCCAGGGGCCTACTATACGCTGGGGATATGTGAGTTGCGCAACACCGATCACCGAGTTCTCACTCTGACGTCTGTCCGGCGAAAGAATCCTATCAACTAACTCAGTGTCGTCAGCTCGCGTTCCCCGTCACCAATGACAAAGCCAAAACAGTTCTTCGCTGCCAAGACGGGGCACTTCAAGCCTGGGTGCCGACAGACCTAACACCCGCCGGTGCACCCACCAGCGTTGAGTGGTCACCTCTTCTATTATCCGACTTACCCTATGATGCTTCGCTGCTATGGAAGCTGTCTACCGGCACAGCCCCGGGTATTTTTGAGCACTACGTCGGTGGCGTTAAGCAAGATGGCGTCTTCTTAGGCGGATACGAAAACAGCACTTCTTGGGGGCTTAAATGGGAGCCCCAAGATCATTTTAACTCTTTTGAGGACTACTACTACACGCGCCTGCTCGGACCTAACAGTGCCGATCCCACTACAGGTGCCGCTCTTAACGCTAACGAGACTACCGCTTTTGTCAAGATCTTGCCGGTTTGAGACGGTGTAAAGGCACCAGCAGCAAGGTTGTCGGTCACCCATACCTGCTTATTCTTTGAGCTGCTGGAGGGTAGTAGTGTAGCTCCCGGTACAGCACCAAATAGGTGTTTTCATAGTCAGATTAATCAACATGTCACATAATCAGATTAACATATATGGTAGTCAAAGTGCAATATATTAATCATATATGATCGTTGCAGCAAGACTGTCTTGACCTCTTGCCCACGTTGGCTTATGAATAGCACATAATAATCTATAACATCTGTTGTCGAGACACCAGAACTCGGGTTTGCAAATCAGGCCTCCAAGTCTGTTTGGTGCACTTAATGAAATGTCTGACGCTACTTTAATGCTTTTAAATCATTATATATATATATTTTACGGGAGGCTTAGGGTTAGGGTCGTCCCTTGACAACCGATATATACTAACCCAGCCAGCTACTTAGCTAAGTCTACATGCACATGCCAAGAAGTTAGCACTGCTATGTCAGAATCGGGGCATATACTTAAGTAACCTTCGTTAGTGAGGATGCGCGCATCACTTACATACTAGCTCTCCCATTCGGTGAGATCGAAGATTCTCCGTGTCGGGGCGATACGAACCACGCGGCAAAATTTACGAGACCGCTCTAATCCGTGTAGGCAGTGTCAATTTAACCCAACTCACAGGTTTTGTCACGTAGAGTATATATTGTTAATTCCTACGCGGGATTAGCGATGTTGTTTTCCCGTGACAAGTCTAACATTCATATACTAATAGGACTTCTGTCTTCGTGAGGTTTGTTGCGATTTAACGTCAGAGAGGCCAAGCGATGGCCTCAGGGTGGATATTACAAAGAAGAAAGTGAAGCGCAGAAAACCAATAGCGCTGTTAGGAATCGAACCCAACTCCACACTTATACTAACTTCTCTGGCAGACTGTTACAATTACACCGTCCACACTGGTGGGGCCATCGGGACGTACCGAAATGGCCATACAGATTAGCTCATCCCTGGAACTGGATCCCTCGCGCACGGCAACGCCGGTAGCGTCGCTCTGCTCCAATTAGATAGGGGAATCACTTTAAAGGAGGCGAAAAATCTTAAGACTAGGTTCTCTCGGTAAAGCCACTTATCACAGTCCGCTACATCTTTATCCTAACGCAACGTCCATACATCGATACCTGAGTAACCTTTGTGTCCAGGGTGAGAGGACTAGGCCAAAGTACTAAAGCATATAATACTAATATGCCAAGAGAACATGAGTGTCTAGTAAATAAAAGTTAGTGTGTCCTCTAATCATAAGGCCTCCGTGAGTTTGCTTAGTCAATCAAATTTCGTATCTGCCTTATAACTACCGCTATCTAGCTTTATAGTATGTAAAGCACAAAAACATCCTGAGCCTTAGTGCTGTAGTGAGAGAAGCAGTATCGTAACGTTTGGCCTATTCCACTATACAGCAAAAATCTACCCTCCTTTTCCTATTAGTTGGCGATACGTTAGACCCTATATACAGGCTCGCCGCCTCTTCGGCCCCCTTTCGTGCGGGGTGCTGGCCTCCTCAACCTTTGACCTCCACGTCCTGATTAGGTCTTCATCGGCTCACATACAAATGCTACACGTACTTATCGCCCATATACTAACGCTGGCGCCCAGCGGCCCCTGACAAAGACCGGAAACCCGCGTATAGCATGTGTGCATGACGCGTAACTCGGCTTGATACTATGAGAAAACAAAACAACAGTAGCAGAGCAAGCATGTATAAACTAGCTTCTTATTTGCACGATTATTAGACTATACATTGCCAAGGGTTTGTCAGGAAAGTTACTCGGATCCCGCGGCAACCTATCCAACGGTAAAAAAATACTAAATAAACTTGGTAACTAGTGTTGTAACTGCGTTGTTAAAGTATAAGGTCAAGGTAACATAGCATGTACAGTACCAAGGCATCGTAGCATCTTGTGTATATAACATAGGGCCTTCCCACCTCACATACAGTCAGTTCTGCAGTTAATTAAGTCTTATATACCCTTTATTTTAACAAGTTTTAAGCCTAGCAGTCTTTTTTACTAAAGCAATATATTATTTAAAAGCTAAGTACTATACTTAAAAGTTTAAATAAGCTAATTTAACTAAAAACTAGTTTTTTAAAGCTAAATAAAACTAGTTTAACTACTAATATAAAAAAAAACTAAACAACTAAAAAATTAAGTTGCTTTAATTTTTTTTTTATTTAATTATTTTATATAGTAAAATTAAGAGGTTAAAATATAACTAATAATACTTTTAACACTTTAAAAAAAAAAAGCAACTAATAACCTATTTATTTTATAATAAAACAGTAATATTTAAATATAAAAAACTATTTATACCTTACTAATAATATTTACACCTTATAAAGTTTTAATAATCTTTAAATTAACGCTTTAAATAATAGCACTTATATAAACCTGCTAAACAATAAACTTAACTAGCACAAAATTAATTTAAACAATATTAATATACTTATACTATTAAGTTAAAAAAACTTATTTAAACTTAAAGCGAAAACTTTGCTAAACTAGTTACTAATAAAAATATTATAGCTATAAAAAATAATGCTCTTTTAAATAGTTTTAAACTTAAAATTATTATTTTTTACTTTAACTAATTTTATTAATTCTTTATAACTGCTTTTTTAACTGCTAGGTTAATATTATAATTTTAATTACTTTTAACTAAAGCAACTAACACTTTTATAAGCAACTGCACTACTATTTTTTAGCTTTTACTTAGCTAATATATTTTAAAAACAAAATATTGCAAACAACTTAATTATAATAACAGTTATAAAGCTGCTTATTTTTATACTAGCTAAAGTTAAGCTAAATATTTTAAAAAAGCTAAAAAAAAATAAAAAAAACTACTACAAATAGTACTTAAACTTATTAATAGTGCTAAACATATATAGTACTTATAATTACTGCTTAAAAAGCAAGTTTAATATAATTAATAAAGTTTTAGCTTACCTATTTAAAAACTAAAAAGTAGCTTAATAAAAAATAGTTTAACTATATTTATAAACTAAACTATAGTTAAATATATAACTATAGCAAAAATTTTAAATTAAGCAAATAAAAAATATAATTAAAAAAAAGTTAACTTTTTTTTATAATTAGCAAACAAATAAAAAGCTATAACAATTAAAAACTTTATAACTATTAAAAAGCTAGCAAACAAAATTAAAAACATTTAAAAAAGCTATGTAAAAATAAAAGCAAAACATAAACTGCTACCTAGTTATTTAATAGTTTACTTTATTTAAAGTTTTAAAAAAAATTTTAAAAGCTAGACCTAAATATTTTAAGCATTAATAAAAAATTTTATAATAAATTTTAATAAAGCAGTACTAACTATAAAAGCAAAAAAAACTTAAATAAACTAAATAGCTTAATTAAGCACTAATAATATAGTAATAATAGTTGCTAAAACTAGTAAAATATAAAAAAAAAGGCAGGCTGCTACTAAAACAAAATTAGCAAACAAAAACTTAATAATAATTAAAAAACTAAAGTGTACGCATTATAAAAAAATTAGTTATACTAAGCACAGCTGCTAAGATTTATATCTTAAACTTTAAAAAACAAGGACTAA
>Ga0247782_1000462_pt1 | contig 25591 bp, 19 predicted proteins | sample UWRJL019104C5_FD_179928 | JGI IMG/M metagenome (GOLD analysis project Ga0247782, IMG submission 179928) | Plant litter microbial communities from Arlington Agricultural Research Station in Wisconsin, United States - UWRJ-L019-104C-5 | ecosystem: Environmental > Terrestrial > Plant litter >...
CCGCCGTTGGGCACGTGGTACGGCGCGCTGAAGATCACGCCCACGCTGTACCTGTCCGCGCCGTGGACCTTGTCAGTACCACGTAGAGTTGCCGACTGCTGCCCGTACATGAGCCCCTGGGCGAGGGACCACGATTTTAGCTCTTTGGCTCTCTGCCGCGAGAACTCGATCCCGGAGACGCGCACGGCTGACGCTCGGGCTTGTGGAGGGGCCGGCCATTCGCCCTTTTGCAACGCCTGTATTTGAAGGTCGTAATCGTCGAGTTCCTCTTGGAATGTGCTGCCGAGCTCAGAGGAAGATAGGCCAGATTCTGTGGCTTCGGTTATTTCACCTTCCTCTTCGGAAGATGATAGGCACGTGTCTGTTCCGTCGTCGAGCAAAGCGAGGTGCTCGTTCTCTTTCTTTGGAAGTGTCACGTACTTCGCTCGAGGGGTCGTTGAGTTTTTTCTGCATTTTATTTTGCTTGATTTAACATTAGCAACAGACTGTTTGCGTTTGCGCCAGAGATCTACCCTGCGGTAATGGTTACGGTCTTCCAGCGGACTCCACCTGTCGAGATATTCGATGCTTGATTCTTGGGTAGGCGACCGGTTGTGGCGCGGTGGACCTTGTGGTTGGCGACTGGCCCGATGGATGTAAGGTTGCTTTCTGGGATACATGATGACGAAGTTTTCCAAATCCAAAAACAAAGGGGTTATAGCGAACAGAAACGAAACTCCTCTGAGTTGTAGACTGTCCGTGACTCCTTCCACCTTTTGCTGAGTAACGGGTTATCCAACTGGATTGTACTGTCCAAACATTGCTTCAGCTGCTTGCCCATGCGATTTTATTTAAGGGTCCCGGGATACCTCTTTGATGTTAGCTGAACACTTCTCTTGTTTGCTACTATAAAGACTGAGCTTCAAACAATCCCTTTGATCCGGAAAAGCCACATTAAAGAAAGGGCTGGTTTCAACGCTATTATTCGCATAAGAATCACAAGCGCCACCGGCCTAAACTTTCCTCCCCAGTAAAAGGCCTCCTTGTCGCCTGTGGCATCCCCATCTGATAACCGCAATGTCCTCCGTTACAACAGATCGCGTGCCATCTCACGAAAGTTTCCTGAGCCCAGCACAAGAGCGGAGAATCATCCGATGGATTGAGCATGTGGAAGCTGCTACGGGAGCACTTCATCAAGCAACAAGAAAGGCCTGGCTAATGCGACCGAATAGATCGCCTGTTAGTAAAAACAGTAAGAATAGGCCTGCTTCGCGTAATACCAAACCTACAACACAGGTGGAGCCGCGCAAAGAGTCCCAGACAGAGCCACGGACAGAGCCAAGTACAGATCCACGGGCGGGGCCGAAAAAGAAGCCGACACCGCTGAGGCTATTAAAATTCTAGAAGATTAAGCAAATAATGTGAACGGACTGTAGGTCCGCAAATCCTTATACAATATAGAGATAAGTAAGTAAATAAATCGTGTGTAGTTCTACCTATAGTAACGAATATTGATCTCGTTCTGTTTTCGACCTTAGCTAACAGAGAATACTCAGTGATAAAGCTTCGTACTCTGATCATTCAGTGCGAGAGGCTTGATATCATATAGCCGAAACGTGCCTTCGGAGGCGCGGGATAGTCTTAGTGAACTTCTTAGGGTCATCCCTGGCGCCTTCCTTCCAATACTCGTACTCGATCCATGCATTCTCGGGCATCTGTTCCTCCATGGCCGCCATCCAGTTACCCAACTCCGGCGAGAGCGGGATGACGCCAGTCTCGAGGACATAGATATCCCAAAGCTTGATGAGCTCCTTCAGGATCTCGGGTTGGTGCTGCGCGAGATCATGCACCTCGCCCGGGTCGTCGGCGAGGTTGTACAGCTGCCAGCGCTCGGGGCCTTTGGGTTTCGGGATGAAGACGATCTTCCAGTCTCCGCGGCGGCAGGCTGCTCGGCCGCACGTCTCCCACCCATTAATAAAGTCCTTCTCGTGGATCGTCTCGGCCTTCTGCTGTAGGTAGGGGACCATGGACTTGCCCCGCATAGGCACGATCTGCCGGCCCTGGTACGTCGGCGCCGGATGCGTCAGACTTGCCATGTCTAGGATGGTAGGCGCGAGGTCCATCACTGTGGCGAATTGGTGCGTTACGCTTCCTCCTTCGATCTTGCCGCTGTAGGCGGCTGGAGGCTTCATCATATACGGGACGCGTACCCCGCCCTCTGTTGTGTAGGCCTTGTACAGTCTGCTCGGCGCTGTGGAAGCCTGAGCCCACCTTGGGCCATACCAGATAAATGAGTCCCCGTTTCCGAGGTTGTCGATATGGTTGTTGTAATACTTCTGCAGGTGCTGTAGCATGGTGCTTTGGACGATGGGGTAGGCCTCATACGCAGCGCCCTCGGCACCGTTGTCGGAAAGGAAGCAGATGAAGGTGTTGTCGAGTTCTCCGATCTCCTCCAGGTACGTAGTAATCTTGCCAACGTTCACATCGATTGCCTCCACCATTCCGGCGAAACACTCCATCGCTCTGCACGAATTGGCACGTTCGACGTCGCTCATCTCGCTCCATTCCTTCACCTCCTCTGCTACAACTGGATGAGGCTCAACGTCTTTTGGTATCATCCCGAGATCCTTAAGTCGCTGCAGTCGCTTCTGACGCAGTACATCTGGGCCCTCGTCGTATACACCACGGTACTTCTTAATGTATTCCTGGGGCGCCTGTAAAGGCCAGTGAGGCGCTGTGAACGGGAGATAGCCGAAGAACGGCCTCTCATCACCCCTCTCTTTCCAGTCCTTCAGGTACTGCAACATCTTGTCGCCGTACCCATCGGAGGAGTACCAGCCCTCGGGAAGTTTCTTGACGTACTCGCCATCCTCACTGTGGAGCGCAATGAAGCTCATAGTCATAAACTCGGGGATCTGATCGGCGCCCTCTAACTGAGGCTCATATGCGTAGTGATTGCTGCACGCTGGAAGATGTGCAAAGCTTCGCTCAAAACCCCTTACTTTCGGGCTGCGTTCGGGCGTCAAACCCAGATGCCACTTTCCTGCCATCAGTGTGTGGTAACCCCCATCGCGGAGCAACTCGGGCAGCGCGACTACTCGTTCATTCAAGTAGCCTTCATAGCCCGGCATACCGCGCTGCACTGCTGTCGACATAGTCCCATTGGGGTCATTCTGGCCGGATATGTTGGTCCATTCAACTAGGTTGCCCAGACCAGCGATGTGGTGATCTGTGCCTGTCATGATCATAGCCCGTGAGGGCGAACATGCAGCAGCAGCATGGAAGTCAGTGAACAGGATGCTGTCTTTACCGAGCTTGTCGAGATTCGGGGTGTTGATCTCGCTGCCAAAAGGACCAATATCGGAGAACCCCAAATCATCCGCGAGAATAATGAGGAAGTTGGGTCTCTTCTCAGAGGCCATTATTGTCAAGTTTAATGTTCTACTTTTATTACAACAGATGTGACATTCACAGTAAAATCAAAGGAACGGTCGGTCACAATGCCAATAACCAAGCAAGGAGGAATAAAAACCGACAGCAAAGCTTCATACTTAAGAATACAAACTTAATGTCTATACGACACTCCGTAGCAACCCCCCTCCGCAACCCCACAATAGTGTCGCATTTAAAATCGGCTTCAAACAAGGACCAATAAATACCAGAGGATGCGAAAGCTCCGCATGCATACGGCGCGCACTATCAGTGACAAGAGAGATCATCAGAGTAGATGGTGGAGTTAAGAGTTTCGATGTCATTACCCCAACTATTCGCGATCGTACATATCAAACCAGAATAATAAAATCCAGGGCTCGGCTTGACCCCCGTAGCTTCTTATGAAAAGTGAAACATATTATCCTCTCCTTCTATATGTAATATTTCATTACAAGATGCTTCGTTCTAGTGCATCAACATGGATTGAGGGTATTAAATCGCGTGAAGTTGGGGGGACCTCGGGAGCCGGTCATGGACGATTCTGATTGGACCCCTGTCACAAAGTGCACCATCTTCCCCACGATCTCGGTGATCGGCTGGGAAATCATTTCATTGGGTAAACTGCCGGTGACGTGATCGTCTGTCTAACCTTATATTAGTCAGGAGGCGTTGGATACAGCAATGCAATCCCTGTTTTTTGCGTGCATACCGTATACCTAGCTGACAATCCCGGAGGCTGGCAAGGATTTATCAGGTTAGATATAATGAAGCTCCTTCTGGCTCCTGCAAGATGGGGGAGCGTCAGTCTCTACTCCGCGACTTTGGCGAAGAAGACGAAAGGTTAACGACAATCACCGTCGAGATGAAGGGCCTATCTGTTGGCAAAATTCGAGCCTACTGGCTAGGCTCTGTGGTCTGTTTCGGAGGCTTTCTCTTCGGATACGATAGCGGCATGTGAGTGATTCCGAACTCCGAACTTTAAAGTTGTATTGCTAACTGACGATTGTCACAGTGTTGGTTAGTCTCCCACTTACATCCCGTTGGCTACTTACCCCGGTAGTACGCATCGCTCAATGTGAGCATGGGCACTGACAGTCGTCGACAGGCGGTGTTTTGACACTTGCGTCCTTCCAAAATGATTACCGCTATGGCAGTGGTGCCGGGACACGCACAAACTCGCTGTCCGTCGGCCTGCAGCAGCTCGGCGCCTTCGTGGCCTGCTTCCTAGCATGGCCTTTGGCCGACAAGCTCGGTCGCAAGAAATCGCTCATGCTGTCCTCATTCGTGTTCGCTATCGGCGCTATCATCCAGACAATCAACACACATTCGCTCACCGCGTTTTACATCGCGCGTGTCATTGCTGGGCTGGGTCTCGGCGCCGCAACGGTCGTGGTGCCCATGTTCAATAGCGAGATGATGCCGAAAGAGATGAGAGGCCAGGTCGGCTCTTTCTTCCAATGGTTCTTCACCTTCGTATGCAGCAGCGTCGTTATAATTATTGATCCCGTCCCCCTAACTAATGAATAATAGGGCATCTTCGTGTCGTACTTCGTTGATTACGGCGTCTCTAAGGGTATCTCGAACACACGATCTGCGCAATGGCAGATTCCCATCGGCCTGCAGCTCGTCCCTGCTGCCGTTCTCGGGTTTGGCACGTTGACTCTGCCAGAGAGTACCCGGTGGCTCACCAAGAAAGGCCGCCACGATGAAGCGTGGGAGAGCTTGCAATGGATTCGTGCCGACAGCTCTCAGGCGACCGTTGATGAGATGGAGGAGACCCGGGCCGGCGTAACGGCGGACTCGATAGCCACTGAGGGTTTTCAGTTCCAAGGTAAGGTTATGGTTTAGCCGTCCCTGGAAAACATTTGCTAACAGTCCGAAAAGAGCTACTACAAGGCGATAACTTTAAACGCGTATTCGCTGCTTTCGCCATTTTCACAGCTCAGCAGGCAACAGGCGCCACCGCCTTCGCATACTTTGGGCCACAATACTTCAAGTTGATCGTCGGTGGCGGTGACAGAAGCTTGCTAGTCACTGCAATCTTTGGCGCAGTGAAGGTTGTAGCCTGCGGCACATTCGTCCTCTGGTTCGCCGAGCGCTTGTCTCGTCGGCAGGTGCTGATCGGCGGTGCCGTGTTTATGGCCGCTTGCCAGATCACTACAGCAGCCGTAGTCAAATCTTTCCCAGCTCCCGCTGAACAAGAGCCGACAGTGAGGTCTTCCGCCATCGCCACAATTGCTCTCATCTATCTGTTTGTGGTGGCTTATAACTTCAGCTGGGGTCCGATGCCGTGGCCTTACGTATCCGAGTGAGTTTTAGGACATGATGTCTTGATGCTGTTGTGATCCTGGCTGACTGGTCGCATCAGAATTTTCTCCGCACGTATCAGAGAGCCAGGTATTGCCATCGGAGTGGCTTCACAATGGCTCTGGAATTTCGTATTTTCGCTAACAACCCCCTACATGATCGCGTCACTTGGTTGGGGAACCTTCCTCCTATGGGGTACGCACAATACTACTCTGCATTCAATATCCTAATACTAAGTATCAGCAGGCATTTTCGACCTAGTCATTGCAATATTAACTTTCTTCTTCTTGAAGGAGACTCGTGGCCTGTCCCTCGAGTACATTGCACAGTCCCGCTTCAGGGCAAAGAGCTCACCCGAGGACTCGGTTAAAACAGATGGTGGCAGTCAAGAGAACGTTGCAAGCACTGTGCACGTGGCGACATAGGCTGAGGTGAACATGATCTCCATAATTATACATAGCGTCAAGATATCGAAAATGATCGTGATTATTCATGGCCTCGACCGCGCGTTAGGTTGCATCGCAAGAAGATAGAATCGAGTCTGGGCCCAGAATTTCGGGCGCTCGAGGTAAACAAACCCAATTGAGTGGATCGCGATCTGTTAATATTACCCGGCATTATGATGTCTTGAGTTGGAGATGCGGGGGCAATGGGTCACATTTTAGAACTGTATATATGAGTTCTCCAGATCCCCATCGAATCTGTTGATCTCTCAAAGACTTAAGTAAATAGGTGCCTGCTCGTCCAAAGTGTCAAAAATGTATACGGCAACGTACGTAGGGGCGTGGCTACTTGGACTTTTTGTTCCAACCGCTTTATCTCTCCCTGGAGCGCCAAATTCGACGTATACCAATCCCATCCTGCCCGGGTTCCATCCCGATCCCAGTTGTATTTTCGTGCCGAGCTGGGACGAGACGTTTTTCTGTGCTTCGTCGAGCTTCAATGCATTCCCGGGGATTCCCCTCCACGCTAGCAGAGATCTGCAAAACTGGAAACTTATAGGTCAGCATGCGCCCCTTTTCTTGTCACCAGACCTCATTCACATATACATTAGTAATTAAGAGACCATAGTATTACCTGAGGCTAATACTTCGTTGCAATCAAGGCCATGTGCTCAATCGTAAGGAACAGCTGCCACAGCTGGCTGAAACCAATAGGTCGACGAGGTGAGCTGCAGATCCCGCCGATATCACTACTCGTTGAAGATGATGATTACAGGACTAATTGTTTCGTTTCCGATAAAAAGCGGTATATGGGCACCGGCGCTCAGATACCATGAAGAGACAGAGACGTTTTATCTCGTGACTACACTCGTGGACGATGATCGAGTGCCAGATGATGTGTCTCGGTGGACGAATGTACGTTGATTAATTACCTACATTCTGTCCTTTTGTTTCTCTTGCTTTCTATTACAGCGGCGACGATAGCCAACAAGCGATAATAATTATTGCGTTTAGGTGATTTTCAAATCGAAGGATCCATACGATCCTAAGGCGTGGACCAAGCCGGTGCATTTCACGTTCGATGGCTATGATACCTCACCCGTTTGGGATGTCGATGGCACGACTTACATCGTGGGGGCTCATGCTTGGAGAGTGTCGTAAGTTATTCATTTAATTGGGAAATTTGTGCCTTGATGGTTGATGACGAGTAGAAGGGTATGAAGCTGATACTTAGCTTTACAGGCCAGCTATCAAACTCGCAAAAGCAGATTTTGAAACAGGCGAAGTCAGCGAATGGACGATTATCTGGAACGGTACTGGCGCTACTGTACGTGTCTACTAAGCCATATACTTCGTTGTGTTTTGACTCTTTGTGCCAACTGCGAGCCTGATTAGGCGCCTGAGGGTCCACATATCTATCGCAAGGATGGGTGGTATTACCTCCTTGCAGCTGAAGGTAATAATGATATTATCCCACGGGAAATCCAACCGCCCCTTTATCGGTGTGGCTGACGGGTAATTCTGCGTAGGCGGTACCGGTATCAACCATATGGTCACAATGGCCAGGTCGAAGAATCTATACGGACCATATGAATCTAATCCTGCAAACCCGGTCTTGACAAATGCCAATACAACCGAGTACTGTAAGCTTCTTGCCTTCTCACCTCATCTCGCCTCACCTTGCCCCCTTGTTGAGGTTATTGCAACTGAATACAAAGAGCAACTATCTATTTGATACACTAACCTAGTTATCTAGTCCAGACAGTCGGACACGCAGACATGTTCCAGGATGCGTCGGGGAATTGGTAAGCCGAGCACCCACTCACTTCCTTTCCTTTGCTCCCAACTTGAGAGGGGCAGGACACGTACATAAGTTAGCCCTGGTAATATTAATATGATAAATAGGTGGGGAGTTGCGCTATCTACTCGTTCAGGACCGGCATATCTCAATTTTCCCATGGGCCGTGAGACGGTTATGGTACCGATTACGTGGGAAGAGGGCGAGTTCCCTGTCTGGTCCCCGGTAAGGGGCGAGATGAGCGGTTGGCCAATGCCGAGGGCGAATAAGAATATCCCGGGTCTAGGGTAAGTTCCTCCTCAACTCCTTAAACCTACTAAGTTTACAAGGACCCGAAATCACAAGGTCACATATATGCGCATATGCATAATAATACCCTGGTATAATGTGTGCAAAACTAACGTCCTCATCTCAGCCCCTTCATCTCCGACGGTGATACCCTCACCACTTTCAGGCCCGGCAAGAAACTCCCCGCACACATGACATACTGGCGTTTTCCCAACCCGAAATCCTACACCGTCGGACCGCCCGAGAGATCAAACACTCTACGGCTCACTCCTTCGCGGCTCAATCTCACCGGTCTGACGGGGAATTACGCGGGACCGGAGGGCCAGACATTTGTCGGGAGACGACAGCAAGAGACGTTCTTCACCTTCGACGTGGACATGTATTTCTTCCCTGAGAAGAAGGAGACGGAGGCAGAGGCCGGTGTCTCGGTTTTCCTGACGCAGAATCATCACTTGGATTTGGGTGTTGTTATGTTGCCCGCAAATTCAACTACAGCTGCGAGTAATAACCCATCGTCAGCTGATAACGCGGATGTTGGCGCTGGTGAATTGATCCCGCACTTCCGCTTCCGCGGCATATCGTACGTGGACGTGCCCGCGGACGTCGTGGTCCCCGTTCCGGAGGAGTGGCGCGACAAGGCAATCCGCCTGCAGATCAGGGCCAACGAGACGCACTATGACTTCTCCGCTACGGTGGCGGGCACCAGGGGCCAGACGAAGAGGATTATTGAGGTCTCGAATGAGCCTGTCAGTTGGGGGTTTACTGGTAAGTTAAGAGCTTTTGCATCTTGATCAGATAGCGAAGTCCAAAGTAGATATTCGGGATGCTAATGTGCGGTATGGTTAATAAATAAACAGGTGTGCTTATCGGCATTTACGCCACGAGCAATGGCTTCAACTCCAGCGCGAGGACGCCGGCTTATTTCTCGCGGTGGATGTATATTCCCCAGGGCCAATTGCTGGAGTAGAATAAGGGGGAAACTACTGATTAGCCTATAGACATGGTTTATAGTGATATACCTAGGGGTGATACTTGGTACTGAGGTATTGAATAAAAGTTCCGCCAAGTTTTAGGAAGTTAAGAATGGGTTTTATACTACCTACTACATAAAATCCTTGAGAGTGGAAAGAGATTGTCTGATGTCTTTACTTTCTAGCGTCGTTTTAAGTTTTGAGTAGCTTCGTCTCCTATGGTTATACCTGTTGCAAAGGTAGGCCTAAAAACTGGGATGATTTATGAAGTGGCAAGGGAGATGATACGGCAGCTATGAGGAAGACTGATAATATAGTTTCACGATAAAGTATCAAGACATCACAGCACCGTCAGTAAAGTGCCAAAGGTTCAGCTGTAAAAATGTATATGTGCATATAAAAGTGAATGCCTATATACAAGCCTTCTTCTTCTTCATAAAAAAAAGACGGAAGAAAATATGTGAGAAAATATGTGCAAGAGAAGCGAAAGTAATAGATATGTCCAAGAAGTAGAAATGCAAGTATATACAGGAAGTTTGTGTTTGCAACCTATCCAGTCGCAAGCATATAAAAAGGCAGGAAAAAGTATGTGCAAGAAGTGAAGGGAGAAAATATATACCGAAGAAGAGAATAAATAGACAAAATGCAAAAACAAATGCAAGAACCAAGCGAGTGTGGTGTATGTAATATGCAATGCCGCGCTCGCAAAACCAAAAAAAAAAAAAAAAAAATCCTCCCAAAGCCCAAGCCCAGATGAGCCGTGAACTCCCTTTCTCTTCTCCTACTCTCCGATGATGATGCGTCGCGTTGCAATGCAAACACAAAACAATGCTAAAAGATCAAACGCCACTGAAAATGCAAAACAAATAAATGAAACCTTTTTGTCGGACTCCTCGTTTCGTAAGCTCGTACGTTTGACCACATGTGCTCATACATGAAATGGGTGATTGAGTGCGTGTGTGTTTGAACCGTTGCGCGGAGGGTCCGTTGTTTGTTGGGGTTCCAGGCCCCTAGTATTTATTTAAAAGGGGTTGTCATAGACGGCGACGTAGGCAACCTCCATCTCGCTGCCCCAACCACCCAGAGTAGCGCCGTTGGGAACACCGGGCTATAAAGCATATAAGTTAGCAAGGGATATATCCTAAGGATTTTAAGAGAGCTTTATTTGATAGGGGCTCAAGAACTTACCCAGTTGCCACCAACAGCGACGTTGAGGATGACGTAGAGAGGGTTGGCGACGAGAGAGTTCCAGACGCCCTGGTTGCCGATGCGACCGCCGTTGACGCGGAAGTACTCCTGGCCGTCCTTCTGCCAGACGATGGTCTCGCTTGTCCAGTCGGGACGGCGGTCGATAAGGACGCGCCACTGGTGCCAGCCGTTATCGCCAAACCCGGTGTTGCCCCCGATGCCGTTGTACTCGTTGCAGATGCCTCCGGGGGCAACGTCGCAGTGGATGGTACCGTAGCCCTGGGTTAGGCCATTGACGGTCTCAAGGATGTCGATCTCGCCGCAGGCGGGCCAGGGGGTACCGTGGCGGATCGAGTCGCCGAGAAGCCAGAAGGCGGGCCAGATGCCCTGCTTGTTGCCCTGTGCGTTGTTGCCGAACCGGATCTTGGCCTCGAAGATGGTCTGCGAGCCATCCCGGGGCGTGTAAGTGAACTTGGACTCGAGACGCGCCGAGGTCCACTGTCCGTTGTTGTTCTGCGGCACGATCTGCAGCGTGGCGCCACCCGAGAGCTGGGAGTTGCCTATACGGTTCCGTTGTTAGATAAAGAGAGGCTGATGGTATGTACTATGGTCAAGATTGACATACTGCGTGAGTTTGTGTACACCTCCCACTCATTGTTCGCGTTGTTGGCGCCCTGGACAATGTTCCAGTTGTTCGTGTTGGGGGAAGAGCCAGCACTTCCGTCAAAGGTCTCTTTCCAGACGTTAGAAAATCCGTAGCCGCTATAGTCCGGAGGCTGCTCAGCAGTGACGGTAACCACGGCGGCGGCGAGAGCTAGAAACTTGGACAACATGATGTCGGTTAATGAAGATGAAGGGAGTGACAGGAATATGCACGATCAAATGTACAATATTCTAAAGCAGAAAGCAAAAAGGAGTGACTGTTCACCAACTTGGTTCAAAAGGAGCGTTGATTCGTGATGGTGGGAGTACAAGAAGATCATCACTTGATGGAGGAATGCAACCTCTTTATATGAAGGCATCCCAACCGACAGAAGACGGATGCGCGACTGCCACAGAAAAAGGACATGAGGGATGACAAGGGATCAAGCGAGCCTCGAGGTCAGCTTGGCGAAAGAGGGAAGCTGGGTAAGTATGCCCACGGGTTCAGGTCCACGAGTGCGAGGTCTGGACCAGAAAGAAAAAGACCAAGAGCCCATCACTGACGGCATGGAGCAAATAGGCTCTCTACAAGTGGGGAATACGTTAGGTTGCTTGCAACTTGTGATAACGGAGGGAGTGAGTAGGTAAGGTAGGTAGCTCAAGACAACAGGGGTTTTCCTTCAAGTTGCGTCTTACTGAAGGCGCCGGTGCGAGGTCAGGGAAGAACTTATTACTTGCATTAGACGCTTGTCATGACTCCGGAAGTCCATAAAACTGACATGAGCCAGCTGCCTGGTTTGCGCGCGACTGTTGCCCCTTTGGGATGAGGTACGACTAAGCATGTGCCGAACTAAGTTCACGGGGGCGTTCCGAAGCCATTGAGGAAGTTCTATTTTTTGTTCCTTTTTTTTATACCCTTAAATTTGATCGCTTCCTTTTTCCCAGTGGCCCGTGCTGCTGGAGGCATAAAAGGCTCCTGTTAACATTCGACTAATAGAAATCGCGTAAATGGCTGCTTTCACTCGTCCGAAGCAGTTGCAAATAGGTATGTAGCTGTTCGGGCGCAAAGATTGCTCTATAGCTAATCGCAAGTTATCGCGTCTATCGATGTACGGTAGTTATTATTACATACACGCGGCGTGCTTGGCGCCCTTACTGATGAGATGGGGATTATGACGACAGGGGCGTTTGTGGAGAAGAGCCACAACAAGGGTTGAATGCGACCAACGCGTGGACAAATCAGAACTCTATTGCTGCATACAGATGTATGCTATATGTATTCTACGTAGTTAGTACCAAGTATAGTTCAGTGAGTACGTCCTGGTAAGCCGTAAATGACAGATACATCTGACCATGTGTTCCTGGACAGACGCTGTTAGTGAGGAAATAAGGACGAATCTAGAGTTAAGGTTAAGGATCATAGTGGCTTTCTCGACGATGCGCTTCTAGGATTCTCGGCAAGTCGTGATGTATTTCTGTCGCGTGGAGAGGATCCCATGGGTGCGGGTCTTGGCGGTGGATCTGCTGTGCCCAAATTTGGGAGTCGATGGCCTCCGGCACCTGATCGCTTGTACCTGCGCAAGGCCTCGCGTGCGTGGATGGGCTTTTGTTCCCAAGAGTTTCTCTAGTATTTGATTGGCTTCTTCGCAGACGCCACAATCCCAGACCAGCTATCATCCAACCGTCACAGCGGCAGTCGATATGCTGCTGATTGTTCATCTCATCCCATCAGTCCAAAAGAGATCCAAACCCTCCCCGATCAGGAAGCTCGACAGCCACCGAGGTAGCGCCGGCCAGCATTTAAAGGAAAAGTCCATGCTAAATTTGCCATCAACGAGGCTCTGGTTGGTTTGGGGTTTGGCTTATCCTAAACCTTCAATCTCGGCAACTCTGCCCCTTTGGGCGGAAAGGCTTGCATCAAAGGGGCATGGAAGCAGGCAATTGCTCAGAAGCAATTCGACGGCGTGGGCGGGAATGTACTGCAACTCCCGAGCGCTGTAGCTCAAGGGCCAAGGTATCCTAATTGCTTGCAGCGAGTTGAGGTAACGTATCTCCTAACCGTCGCATTATTGGCGAAACACCTCCAAAAACTAATATGAGCGCCAACACACTTAGACCACTTTCTTTGTTTCAAGCTCCGTGAAGTATATCCACCGGTCGTAGTGCTGTGGGGTTAATCTTCGCTATACTCACCGTGACAATGTCCGATGGCAACTATATCACATCGTACAAGACGCTCATGGGTTCCGTTGTCCAATTGGAGCTTATGTCCCAATACCACTCTGCAACGAAAAGAACACAGCGGGAATGTGTTTGCGATAAAATTAAACAGATTGGGTCTCCTGGTCCTCTCGGCGTAATCAACCTCTAGGGATTCTATTACGGCAGGACACTACCGTTGGGTGGGCGGAGGATCAAGCATACCAAGGCTCCTGTTTCAACCTTCTCGATTCGGCAGAGAAAAACGAAGGCCCCTATTTCCCCCCGTCGTCGAGGTCTGCTCGCGGCATTGGTGGCTTCACTGCCCGAAACTGGTGCTGGCCGCTGCAGTTTGAATCGAGGTTCAAGGCGCTTGCTAGTGCGCAATAACATCGTCGAGTCGGCCAAATCGCGGTCGTTATTCCGCACCCGCACAGAATAACACCCACATAATCATGTTCTCATCGTTGCCGGGGACTCGAAAGGACAGGCAGGTCGACGATATGTATCATCGTGGGTTTTGCGCGCATAATTCGGAGACAAGCGGCGGTGGTATACCAGTAGGTAGTAAAGTGCGATGGAACCCAGATAGAAGTCGTTTCGGTCCGTTCTGAAGGCCGCACCTGGTATTCCTGTGCTAAATGAGCCATCTGTGCCCGGTATGAGACTGTGTCGCATCGTGTCTATGGGTCAAATACTGTAGTTGCTCGGTGACAATGTTCTCTGAATCCACAATGGCCTTGGCGAAGGTAAACGGCTAGTGAGGAACCGTGAGACGAACTGTGCGGCAGTCAGGTATAGACAAAATAAGTCGAGAATAAGTCGCAGGGAGAATAAGACTTGAGGTGGGCAGTATTTAAAGAATAAATAAAACATCTGAGAATCTGCACTTCGTATTGACTTGCTCAGTGAAGTTGAGATCTGCTATGGGACTTGTCTTTGAGGGTTAGCACCCCTCAGCGGGTGGACGATCTTGTCGATCTCTGTCAGGCTGGTCAGTGATCGTCATAGGGACGGCGGAGTCTATTTTCTGGGCCCCATCTTCCCGCGCATGGTTGATATTATGTACAACGACTCGGTAACTTCTTAACCTGCACACCGCTCTGCTTATTAACTTCTAAATAATCGAAGACCCTCATCTTCCATAGCAATGGTATCTTCCATCTCTTCATCTGACGACTCCTCGGTCAAAGCCAGCTTCTGACCGAATAGAGTACCGAAAAACCTGTCGATTGCGCCCTGCTCCCAACTTCGACGATCTTCCGGTGCCATAAAGTTTTGTAGTTTCTTAACCACGTCTGTCAGCAGTGCAACCGGCACATCAGTTATGTAGGTATCAAGACTTGACTTACAGCAATTGGCGTGAAACGCATTTTGCGGCCTTTACTAGCTTTTGTGTCTACATGTCTCTTGGCTTTAGCTTCTTTAACAGCTGCGTACCGGATGGTGGCCGCTTCTAAGCCAGCTCCAGAGCCGTCGCCAGACCGTTGGTCAACCAATTCTTTTACTACAAGATTTCAAGTCAGCCCTAGGCAAGCAGCAATGCCGTACGCGGTTTAACTTACATAAGAGCTGGTAGAAGTCCGCGTCATCAAAAATGGAACTATCTTCATTGATTTTCTGAGCAACGTGATATGGCGCACACGATCGACTGTTACACATTCATGTCAGAATTTGCGTAAGCTTTGATAGCAGTTTAACCGTGCCCAGAAAGAATGGCAGAGATGAGAGAAGTTTTACAGAAAAAATAAATAAAGGGCCTCGCTCGACTTACGGTGTCCGTGTACGTTTGATAAGCCTTTCAGGGGCATTCATCTCGCCATCGAGTACCGCAGTGATGGGTTTTTCCGTGTTGCTACTGAATTTATTCGCACTACTCGCTGTTATGCTCGTTCTCTTGGCGTCTCGAGACCACTGAATAGATGGTTAGCACATTATGTCAAGGGATACACAGCGCTTGGCGCATACCTTTTCCAATACTTGTTTCCTCCGGGCGTTTTGCCGCTTCTCGTGAAACTCCATCCTTTCCCATAATGCCGTAGTTGACGTATCGCCATCTTCAGCATGTTTCCGTTTCTTGCCCTTATCAAAACTTGTTCGGAACCCATCAAGGGCATTCCACAGCTGTAGAGCGGCTTTTTCTGCCGCTTCGTATGAGTCTGAGGTCTGGTCCTCTATTTGTTCTGTGTACTTAAATGAATTTGTAGCCACAAGCTGGAGACGGGTCAGCACTGTTCTAGAAGCATTAAAACTCATGGGGGTTGTAGTGGGGGTTGTGGCGGCGGATTCATTAACGTCTGACGTACCGACTTCTGCAAGCGTATACGGATGTTGAGAAGAGCATCAAAGCCTTTCCGTTGGCGTTGCACAGCTCTTCCTTTCTGCACATCAGCACCGACCATTTTTGATAATGATTGAACAACGCTTTTTTCTCCGAGAGCCAGCTCCTTAATGGATGCCGCTATACCGCTCTCCTTTAAGGAGTTTGGCGTTTTCCTGCTCCCTGTTTGCTCCTCGTCGTCACTATTCTCGGTTTCATCATCGTCGTCCTCTTCGTTGGTGTCATCGTCGCTATCCTCGTCTACTAGCTCGTCTTCATCGGCAGAATCGGCCTCCCCGTCATCAGACTCCTCAGCTTCGTCATCAATGAGACCGCCGATTTCTGAACCGTCTAAAGAGCCCTCGTCATCAGAAATATCGTCACCCGACTCGCCGGTTGTATTTTCCATGTGGTCTTCATCCTCATCCTCTTCCTCTTCTTTACCTTCATCTGATTCTTCATCTTCCGAGATCATAAAATCGGCAGCAGTGGGCCGCTCGGCGTGCTTGTTCTTTTTCGGTATGGGCTTAGAGCTTCCCCTGAAGGTAAAATTCTTAAATCTCTCTTCGTCGCTCTCGCCGAATGCCTCGTCACTATCTATCTCCGCATCATCTTGCCCCTTCTGATCGGCCTCGAGGTCGGCAGTGTCCGGGTCGTCGAATCCCTCAAGAGCATCTTCGTAGTCGGACGAACCATCTTCGCTAGAGCCGCCTTCATCTTCGTCTTCGTTTTCGTTGTGATCTCCGTCGGCTTCTAAAGCGTCGCGAGAGACTCTGACGCCTTGATACTTTGGCCCTAGAGACTGTAACTCGTTGCGCCGAAGCTTGCTCTTGCTAATGATCTAATATGTTAATAGGCAGCGCAAGCAGTAGAAGGTTGTAGGGGGCGCCTACCCAACGGATAAGTAATGTTCCGTGCCCGCGACATCCTCGCCACTGTCCTCGTCGCTACTCTGGTCGCTATGTTTGGGCGCTACATCGGCTTCGGGATCATAGTCTACCAACATATGTCAATTGAGTATAGCCCACGAGTAAATGCGAAGGTGGGATTCGTAGTTTACCTTTGACAGGGCGCTCGACAAGACTAGCTACCTTCCGTGCATGACCTTGCTTTTTAACCATTTTGAACCAATTCTACCGCCGAAACCTTAGCTGAGGATCTTTTGAGGTATACGATTTTAGTCACTTGATCCCATTATCCTTCATCGATAACTGTAAGTGGGGAGTTGGCCATGGGAAAATTTTAGCGGTGAGCAGTGGCAGTATTGCATAGCGGGATATAGTGGAGAACATCTAGGTATGCTGTACCGTCTGCAGCTAACCTAGAAAGTTGTAGCTAGCTCTCTATGCTGTTACAGCTAAGGTTAGGTAGTAGGCCGGGGGCTTGGAAAGTTGCGCCCCGGCTTCAACCTCAATAAGCTCATGCAAATAGTGTTCGCGTATCTACCCGTCTCTCTCAGTTCATCTGTTGAATTGACCTACTTCTTACGCGAGGATCTAATTTTAGAGGCAAATGCAAAGCAAGTTCGTGACCCCAATGCTGTCATAAACCTATATACATAATACCTACATACATACTGTTATTTTAAGCCAATTATATTCGGGGTAAGCTCAGTCTCTCTGCTTATCTATATAGGCGCAAATACAGATGTAGCCTGGCCTGAGTCTCAGTTGATACTACCCAGGTATTTTGTTTTTCCAATTCATTGTTCTTCAAGAGTTTCATTGGGTTGAACTTACACGGCTCAAAGCACATGGGCGACCACCCCAGATCAGTATCAACAACATGAGACCAGCGTCAAGCCGGCTGCTACACACCCTTCGGTCCTTACAACATGAGAACCCATTAGTAAGATACAGATATCCCGTTTGCCTCGATCTTGACTTAGTAATTGACATCAAGATAGGGCCTCCCTCGCACGGGGTCTATCCCTCGAATGCAACGGGGTCTTCCCGAGCGGCGAAAGATCAAGGACGTCGCCAAGGTAGTGGCAGTATCATCGGCGAAGGGTGGTGTTGGGAAAAGTACCGTTGCGGGTAAGTCATGATAGATCACAACTTGTTGGGCTGTCAGCAATAAAATTTCACCTCTCAGGAACCAGCTAATATGTATCTGCGGGATCAGCGAACTTGTCACTAGCCTTCGCTCGTCTGGGTTACCGAGCCGGTATATTGGACACAGACATATTCGGCCCATCCATACCAACACTATTTAACCTGTCTGGAGAGCCCAGGTTATCATCCAGTACGTAAACCTCGAGTATTCTGCTCCTCGAGAGAATTTGCTAACATGGATCTAGACAATCAGCTCCTTCCTTTGTCCAACTATGGTGTTAAGACCATGTCGATGGGCTACCTCGTTGGAGAGGAGGCGCCAGTGGTGTGGCGGGGATTGATGGTTATGAAAGCCCTTCAACAGCTTCTTCACGAGGTGGAGTGGGGTGGTTTAGATATTCTGCTGCTAGACCTGCCTCCCGGTACAGGCGATACTCAGCTCACAGTTACGCAACAGGTCATTCTAGATGGTAGGCAAAATTATATGCATGTGGTTAAAGTAGAGTATGCTAATATGAACCCACCAGGATCCATTATTGTGACCACGCCCCATACTTTGGCAGTCAAAGATGCTGTCAAGGGGATCAACATGTTCAAGAAGGTCAACGTACCTCTGTTAGGGTTAGTCCAGAACATGTCCTTGTTCTGTTGTCCACACTGCCATCAAGACACGGCTGTGTTTGGTTCCAATGAACGAGTCAAGGGAATCTGCCACGACTACTCTATTGATTTACTCGGTGATATACCGTTACATCAAAACGTTGGAGACGACGGGCAAAGAGGCAAGCCGACAGTTATATCGGAGCCTAAGAGCGACAGAGCCCAAGCATTCTTGCATATTGCACGGCAACTGGGTACAAAGATAGGACTCTAGGAAGACTGGAGACTCAAAATCGAGGGTAAGAAGCTCGATGCATTGTGCCATATTATGTAATACCTAGGTAGATATTGATATCCGATTGTGTATTCACAAGTATTTAGATCCACGTAGATAAATACACACGAGTATCACGATATGTCAAATGAGTTCCGAAACCGGGCTACCTACCTAGTAGGTAAATCAATTCTACGTTCCAGCATCGGCCGGCGGCTGCGAGATTTCGACATCCGATACCCTGCGTGCGAACGAATGCTTAGCATAATAACTCACGAGTCGGATCAAGAGGGTAGGAACGACGTCGCTCTCATTCTTAGTTGAACTGTTGCTCTAGCGCTTAGCCCAGTACGGCTGAAGCACGAAATGCAGCGCTCCACTCGTAATACACGTTAGCATGCAGACTATGTGACAAAAGGGAGAGAGAGGAAACAAAGCCTATAGACCAGACCAGGCCAGACCACATCGAACCGAACCAATAAACGCCGCACCGTCCTCGTAATGTTCCTTCGTATATCGGAATCGTACTTCTTCCGCTTAACTCGCCTGCGACTGGCATTAGTCCAATTCCTCATTGGCTTGATAGATGTGACGAGTCCTCGAGGGATCTTTCCGCATAGCTTGTCCCGAGCCCGTAAAACCAACTAGGACAAGGCGGGGTCAGTATTGTCATCAACGACAAGGGCACGGCATCTGGACGGGACGAACCTCTCCCATGTACTCCCTCTGGAGTACGGAACATGCTGTCCTTCTTTCCCTTGTGGGCCTTGGCAAACTTAGATTTGCTGTTGAACTCTTGCCATTTATTCTTGCCAGCCTCGAGTTCCTTTTTCGCCTTGATTTTTTTCGCTTTTGGCTTCGCATCACCTGCATTGAGGATCTCTTCCTTACTCTTCTGTGCTAGCTCAGGATTGATGCTTGCCGCCGCAGAAATAACACCGGGGTTCGTCGAGGTGGAAGATGGCGGTGGCTGTTGAGGAGGGGCGGTGAAGGGGCTGCTAGTGCCGACCGGCGTCCCGTCGGCTTTTCGCTTTTGTGCCACGGGTCGAATATCCTTTGCGCGCAGCTGCTCGGTAGTGTCATAGCTTTTGAACTTTACGACATAGATAGGTGCAGTGGACGAGCCAGTAATGGACATGATACGGGCAGGATAGAAGGCTTTGTCTCCAGAGACCCACTTTGCCATGACACTGTCGTTCACATTGTAACTCACGGGACCCGACTCGGCCTCCTTTTCTTCCGGCGGCTGAGCCTTTTTGAAGGCTGGATGATTCTCTCGCGACCATTTTTCTTGTGCAGGCTGTAGTGGTGGCGACGGCGCAGGTTGCGGCTTTGGAAGTGCCTTTGTCGGTTTCAACTCAGCAAGGGTTTCGTTCAATAGCGCGAGCGCATCATCTAATTCAGACTTGAGAGCAAGAAGCTCGGAGTTATTAGGGTCATCTTTCAGTCCGGACTCTACTACATCAAGCTACAGAATGATGCGAGATAGTTAGCTGTGTTCATCTGACTCAAAACAGTTGATGGAGTTTGTGCAATATCGTAATCTCACGCGTACCTGTTCGCGGAATTGCTTGATATCTTCCTCGATGCTCGTGATATCGGCCATATTAGGCTTGAAAGACTTATTGTGATAAGTATTATAGACAACGTCAACGGAAACGCAAGCTTCTTAATTACGAAGTGATATTGTCGTTCCGGTCCAGGCGAGGATACGATAGATAAGGTGTTGTCGTGTCTACTCGAAGTCCGCGTGGAATAGCAAGAGCGACACCCAGCAGCACCGCATCAGTAGGTACCTTAGGTATCGATAAGGCTCTCTAATCTATGATACTAAAGTAAATGCGTTGATTACATAATACGTACCATAGAGTTAGCCTAGGGATCTTGGGACACCTGAAAGCTGTTTATGACAGCTGCCATCGCCTGTCGTTAACTCTTAGTCTCGTCATACACTCTATTCCGTCTTCACTTCATGATTTCTCAAAGACCGCGAATTATCTTCCGCGGGAGAATTCATTTACCTATTTGCTCTTGGTCTAAGTACTCCTCAACCAGCCCCCTTCCTAAACTTAGATAGGTAGACCGCCAATGTGGCTTTGATAGATTGTAACCTAAGTGCATATCAACCCACACCACGATAGCCTATCAATGAGAAGCAATACACTGCAGAGCACTTGCTATTTGCCACGTCTTGCGTGTTCCACTGCACTCGGCCATCATTTGCGCCCGAATGCTACGGGGATCGATCGAAGAATGCCGTACTCCATTGTGAGGCTTGCTCTTTCCAAGACCCCCCCGGAACGGCTATGAACGCTGAGGGGAGAGATAGGGGATTGTGGAATGTTTGAAGACGTCTTACTACGTAACCGTCAGTATACCTATCTACTGGTATCAAGCTCACAACTCTCGTAGTTTCCTTACTCTCCCTATCTACCTTAGACTTAGACCCAACCGGACTGGCCCCAATATCTCTCACCGTAAGAAACTTGGGCGCTGCCAGCAAGGTGCATATACGGAGAGAGGCAGATAGTAGACAAAGCATGAGCGGCCCCTCGCTGAGCTCAATGTAACTCCAGTTGGATGCTCCATACTTCCAGAGGATAACGCAGTGTTCGGTACACATTTTGCAATGCCACAGTCTATTTTTGTTTCTCGTCCCCAATCGCTGTAAAAGATTGTCAGGCAGTTGGGGGGGCGACTCGGGGGCGAAATTTCTTTCGTAGATAAACCAAGGCCCAAGTCACCTTAAGTTCTCAGTGTTGCCTTTGATTTTATTGTTGTTGTTTGTTCATCGCAAGTTCGTCGAGCACCATTGCTAGCAACTAATGTCCCATCTCAATTCAGAGCCCCATAACGCCGACAATAGAGTTCATATTTCGAAGTTACCCGTTCCCTACAAACTCTTCGATATGGTCATTGGAAACTCTTTAATCTTTCCTTTACTTTTAATTTACGAAGCCTAAGCAACCCCAGTGTCTGCAATACCCATTCTTCACATCGCGGCCACGATACCAGGATTCGTTTACGAACATACAATGGCCCTTCGAAAAGGCCCGCACGTCATGTATTGCGTCCAAGTCAGGGCTTCGGCATTCCTGTATTGGATGGCAGGGCAGAATGTTTGGTATACAATGTTCCTTCCTCTAATAATCATCGTGCAGAGTACCTAGGCAACCGATGCGTCGCGCTCCATCAATGCCCTGCCGTAGCCTTATTCCCACATCATACACGGCGTATGACCTCTGGGTTAGCCGACTGGGCCCTTCCGGCTGGGCCAGAAGCGATCGACGAGTAAATTAATCCCTTCAAATCGAACCCTGCGAATAGAAACCGCATTTGCTTATCAATATCTCTGTTCTTTCTAGCCTTTGACACGGAAGAGGCTCCGCGAGCGCAGCCAGCCCACAGCATAGTATACCAGGCAAAGAAGAGGGGTCAACTAAACTCGGCATACTAGCTCAGAGCATGGTTACGAATTCACTTTGTAGCTGTTCTCCGCTCTTCACCTGCCCTTCAGTCCCTTCAGTCCCTTCGGTCCCTTCGGTCCCTTCGGCTCCCTTTAGTTGTTGATGGGTTTCTGTCAAAATGACGCCAGGCCCTCGAGCTTGTCCGCTAGTGTTAATTCTGAACTACGTATCGAGCCTTTTGCTTGTCTCGACACCTGAGTTCAAAGACAGGAATCCTTTGCTATCTGAACAATGAATTCAACCATCTATGAAATGGAGGGATCTCCACAAATGGGGCTCAATACTAGCTACGAGCTTAACGGGGATATGCCGACGAGTATATACAGCCCAGAAGATCACGAAAGCCAGTTCCCAGTGTATTTTTCAAACAGCCAATTTGGTCTGGATCTGTTACCTCAGTGGCCCCAATCTCCTGAGCCACGTCCCCAGGTCGCAGGATCACGGCCGCTTTACCGTTCTGGTACGACACCGGTTTACGGTTCTGACCCAAGTTGCCTGTAGGTTCGAGAGATCTGGTCTATATCCTTTTCGCTAACTTAGCTCAGGTTCCGCAGCGAGATCCTTGACGATTGCGCTAAAGCTCGTTTCTACGCACGGATGCTTGAATTCTACCTGCTGGATAACGAACACCAGAACGCTTCGGTTGGCTGTCCAATGGCCTCTTGTCCGGCACACGACTTCAAGCACCCAAAAGATATGCTACGTCATCTTAAGAATTGTAAATTCTTTGAGAAAGGAAAGTTTTGGTGTCCAACATGCCGGCGCTATGAATCTTTCAAAGTACGGTCCAATAAGCAGTGTTCGTGGGATAAAGAACATAACATTGGCCGTAAATTACTCCAAAAATCCAAGGACGTGTTCCGTGGGCTCGGGGCGAGCCGTTCGGGTGCTCAACAGCCACTTAACTGTGGACTTTGTGCCATGTGCTCCGCTCCGCTGCCGGTTGATACACCTATTCAAAACGGCCGCATGGGCTCGTTCTGTCAGTCCAGCCCCGTGCAAGTTGCCGGCCAGTCCCAGAAGTACCACCAACCAGGACCACCAACCAGCATTAGCCGGCCCCATGAGCTAGACTCCACGAGTTTCTCAGAGCTATGTGCAGGGTCGACTTCCTCGAATAATTCAACGCAATTCCCAGCCCCGCTTCCCGAAAGCCCAGTCTTACCCCCTGTCTACCATAACAACCATCAAGGAGCAATGTCAGAAGTCTCTCTAGTATCAACTAGTCCTCATCCAAGCGCTTTCAGTATTTCTCCTACATCTTCTACTCATGGAGAAACACCTCTAGTCAGCGTTTCCCATGATGTTGGAAGCATGTTCAAGATGGCTCATCACAATGAATTTCGCCAAAGCTTTATTGAGAGCAACAATGGCTTCGGTCAGCATAACATTAGTGCCCCGGTAAACAGTACGCCCAGCCATGACCTTGGGTCTCTTGTACATTTTCCGGCCGCTTGTGCCCCGATCCCGGAGCAATTAGCGACATCATCGACATTGCCGTCGACGCTTAGAAGGCCAACAGTTCATCAGGAGACACCTATACTCAGAGGGCAAACTCTCCAGAGTCGCCGACGCCCAGTAGCGCTAGTTCTAGGCTTAGATATAACGTCCAATGATCCTCAGAATCTCGACAACCTAACAAGGGTGAGGACAGTCTCTCCTTCGGTTGAGACAGTCGATCAGACCCGGGGCATAGCCGAGGGTCTTTCGGCAACCCACGAGGGATCACCCCTCGGCGCTTCGGCCCCTCTCTCAGCCAGTTCTGTTCAAAGCTCTCAGTCATCGACACTGACTTCCATGTCGGAGAAAGAGCTAAAATGTAATACTTGTGGTTACAAGCCCAAAAGGAACCTGAAGTCCTACCTGCGAAAACACGAAGACATACACAAAGGTAACCAGATACCCTGCACGCACTGCAAAGCCACATTTACGCGGCAAGACAACCTGACTACCCACCTAAGAAAGACGCATCGGATCTTTAACCGGTCTTTGTCTAAACGACGGCGCGATAGTTCTGACAGCCTACAGTCCCTGTTCTCTGGTCCTAAGAGGAAGGAGATTTGTACCAGGGGGTCAGACCTTTCGTAAACAACGACTTTTATGTCGTTAGCCTCTGTTTATGCCCTTTTTACATTGTTAATGATTATCTTGACGTTTTTCTTGGGGTTCAATTATACTCAACCTTCACCTGGTACTTGGGTTGACGCGTTTTCCACCGGCCTGGACATGACAGTTACGACACTAACGACCGCAACGCCATTCTAACTTGCGCATACGTATATAGTTCTACAATTTTTGTTTAGCACGTTCTCGTGCTTTTCATACCGTATACTCAACATTTTGACCGTTATACATGCTCCTGGTGACCCAGAACCTACCAATTATAGATTCACATCCTGAACGAGCTCAACGATATAAACCTCCGGTACTTGAGTTCCATGCCAATTTATGTAGATAACCTGCATTCTCATAGGATGAATGTGCAAAAATCCGTATAGGTGACTAATCACACTAGTTTCTTCGCCCAGTCGATACACGATGCTTAGTTCCCACAGAATAAGACATTAATACTCCTATCCTATCGCACCAACTACCTCACAGGGGGTACGGCGCAAAAAGCACACCATCCAAAGGTCCTAGAGATCTGAGGATACGATCTGTTAGATGGGATAGATAAGTAGCCTAGCCTAGCACGCCTTCATGCCCTTTGGGAGGCTTAGGACCTTAAAGGTCCCCTCGGCTTTAAACACATAAACAAACAAACAAACAAACCATCTCACAAGAATTGCCTATAATTTCCTAGTATAGGCGAATACGCTGCATACGATGGTTGTTCATGCGCGAACGAGCGGTGCAAAGTAGGCAAGGCAACCAGCCCTTGATCACTAGGCGGTGTCTTACATTTCACGAACTCCTGCTCCTTGGAATATCATTCGCGCGCTCTGGCCTCTCTCCCTGCAGCGGCACGATTCACTCCGCGAACACTTCGCAGGGGCACTGCACAGCCGTTCAGCTACTCCTCCTAAGAAGGGAATGTAGCCCTTTAGAAGGGTTCATTACTGCCGCCGCACTTCACTGATATGTCACTGGAACAACCCTGGTGGCGAACGCCCCGTATGGTGGGTATAGGCTGGCGGCAAAGTGGAGACCGCATAAACACGATGCACTGTCAACTTCGAAGGGTGTGAACCCTTCCGTTCCCAAAGGTCGAGGGATGCGGCTTAAAATATAGCATCCCTGATATCTAGATAGGTATGACAAGTATAAAGGCAGTTAGCTCGACCACATTTCTTGGGTTCTTCATTGGGAGTTCACATCGGCATCGGCATCTGGCTTCCTTAAGAAGAAGTGTGCCTCGCGACTCCTTGACTCAGATTTTTTATTCTGTACGAGTTATTATAGCTTGTTACAAGCAAAAATAGCATCACAATAGAGGCGACGACATCCTTTACCCTTGGCACCACACACAAACCTAACTCTTCCTATACACCGAATAATTCCGCTTTCTAAGCATTAGAAATGGGTAACTCGAAGTACGTACCATAGTATAGATATCCTTCAGCACCACGCGAGGTCCTCTATCCTACCCCTATTTCTCGTCACACGGGCAGGGCAGACCAACCACTGCC
>Ga0247782_1000463_pt1 | contig 25559 bp, 16 predicted proteins | sample UWRJL019104C5_FD_179928 | JGI IMG/M metagenome (GOLD analysis project Ga0247782, IMG submission 179928) | Plant litter microbial communities from Arlington Agricultural Research Station in Wisconsin, United States - UWRJ-L019-104C-5 | ecosystem: Environmental > Terrestrial > Plant litter >...
TATTTTTACTACTTATATAAAGCTTTTATTTTTTTTTTTTTTATATACTAAGTTTTTATTTAGTTAAGTTTAATTATAAAAAAAATAAAAAAAATATAAAAGCTTAGCTTACGCTTTATTTTATAAGCTTTTTAAAGTTAAAAAGCTTATTAAAGTTAATTTTAAAAAGCATAATTTTTTAATTTTTTTGCTTTTATATTTTTTAAGTAGCTATTATAAATTTTTATAAGCTTTTTTAATTTATTTAGCTAAGTTATATATTATAAGCTTTTTAATATAAAAAAACTATTAAGCTATATTTTATATATTTTTTAGTTTATTTATAATTATAGCTAAGTTTACTTTTAATTTTAAATAAGCTAAAGCAAGCTTTTAGCATAGTTTTTATACTTATTATTTAAAAAGCTATAGTTTAAAATAATATAAGCTGCTATTTTTTATTAGCTATATATTTATAAAGTAATATAAAGTAGCTTAAAATGCGCTGCTTATATAAAAAAGCTTTTAACTTAATTTTTTTAATATATATTTAAAAAATTAATAATGCTTTATAACGTAAAAAGCTTTTAACTTAATTTTTTTAATGTATATTTAAAAAATTAATAATGCTTTATAGCGTAAGAAGCTTTTATAGCACTTTGCTAACTTTGCGTTTAAAAGCTTTTTTTTTGCAATTAAGTAGCTCTGTTTATTAAAGCGCGTATACTTTTATTATTTTATTTACTTCTCTTTTAATGCCGTGTCTAAAGCTCTCCTTTTTGTCCACTAATCCTATCTTATTATATAGTTATTATTATATTTTTATAAAATAAAATAATTTTTTAAAAAGTGCTTTATATTTTAAAGATCTACTAGGCTTAGCTTAAGGGATATTTATATGTAGATCCCTTAGGTTAGGTTAGTAGCAGCAGCCCCGCTATGTTCTGTCTTTGCCTTTGTTCTAGCAGATCTTACCATAGCACGCCTAGGGGTCAACTACCTAGCGAGGACCCGGATACACCGTACACTATATAGGTTAGCCGATGGCGATAGGCGATGGACATCTGCCTGCCTCGGAAGCTTGGGAATTAATCTCACGGGGCAAGCAAGCAAGACATCAGCGAGCATCATACTGGTTAGCTAGACTGCTTCTCCGCCCTCGATCGAGCTTACGTAGCTCAATATAGCGAATCCACTAAGGCAGTGTTTTTGGAGTTTTCTCTTCTCTTTTTCCAAGACGCCTCATGTCTAGCTCCTCGCTCTGGTTGGCGTACTATCTCCGGGCTTGCTAGTGATACTGCTCGGTAACCTCGGCTGGAGGCCGAAGGGATAGTGTTGTTGTCTGCCGATCTGACATATTCGGAATATGGACACTATCGGATCAGCGTAGAATTCGCCGTTGTACCCTCTCGATGCTCACTCGGGATGTCGAGCAAGCCGCAAAACCGGGAGCTCACTGGGGCTCGAGCTTAGAATCTCTAGATTAACCGTTGAGCACGAAACCTGTCCTGTTACTTTCCTTTTCGGTGCAAATTCTCATCGTAGCCGAACGCCTTAGCATTGGGCCACGAGGCCGACGATATGTTCCCACTTCATGGGTTTTACCACCCAATGTAGCGAAAGCAAGTAAGAGATGTCGCTGCAGAGCGAAGGCGTAGTAGTCGGAGAGACGACCATACTTTGCCCGATTTCAATTCAATCAATCGGTCCTGTCAGCTGACGGAAACCTCTACTCGACGACCATCGAAGCTCTCCTCGATTGAGCCGTTGCCCCGGAATGACAGTCATTCTACATCGACGCCATAATATGCCCCATCGATTATCTCACTTCATCACAGTCGACTCGGTAACTGGTAAGTATGTGAAGTACGTAGCAGTGCAGAGACCAAGCAGGTTAACTACTTCAGTAACTACCGGGGTAGTGCGGTGTTTATATAGAAACAAACCTAATTGCTTGCTTTGGACAGACTCTCTTCGGAGAAACGAATTAAAGCCAAAAGAGGTGGCATACCGGTACATATAATCTCTGCCGCTTAGGTGAGAATCTGGTAGTGGTTGTAATGATATTTGGGCCAAATAAGTCGTTCCACGGTTAATATCACTCGCTTAAGTCTCACCTAAGTCAACCATAGCCGGACCATACCTAGACCATACCTGGACCATACCGGGACTACGTCGAATCTCATCCCAGCGGAGGGAGGCCGGTTATGGGAGTTTTCGCGGGGTAAAATCCAACTCTGCCGTGTCTTCATGGCAGTTTTGGCAGCTTTGGCAGTTTTGGCTACCGACAACAATCTGGTAGCATCGAACCGTTCCTATAAAGGAACCCGAGCACTCCAAACTGGAACCCACCCGTGATGCTGCTCTTTTATTTCTAGCTATTAGGCGTCTTCTGGCCAGGCTAACGTGTATCGGCCCATCACCCGAGATATCGACAAGCTCCTAGGCCCATTTTGTTGTTATCACGATTCACTCGACAGCGAGAAGAGCTACGTACGTGATATTGCCTAGCCATCATGGCGAACAACTCGACGAACCAACCGCCGCAGCCAGGCTTTCATCTCGTTCATAGGTGAGCATAGGTGACCTGAAGGAAATGCTATCTAGCTAGGTTGCTACGGCTTGCTGACCGGCCGGCAGTCATGCACACGAGGGAGACATCCCTGGCACGGTCAACGTTCAGGCAGTGGGTAAGCGTGCCCCAGGACATATGTATTTGCTCAACCGCTCACGGAAAGAAATACGCCACCAGCCGGCGACGACACTGCCTATGGCCAAGCACTTTTCCCGGTGCCGGACGAGGATCCCAACGACCCCCTCCAGTGGTCCAAGTTGAAGAAGAACATGATCCTCGTCGTCATCTGCATCTACTCGTTCCTGGGCAACTCGGCCCTGCTGGGTGTCGGTCCATACATTACGCTGTGGTCCGAGCTCTTCCAAGTCTCCCCGGCCGACGCCTCGACCTTGATCTCATATCCAAACCTAGCGTATGGTCTTGGATCTTGGATCCTGGTGCCGCTGTACCTCAAGTTCGGCCGGAGACCAGTCATGCTCGGGTCTATGTTGGCCGTATGTTGCCGAATCCTCCCCGAACCCAACCCCTCTCGATATACCTGGCCCCGGCTACTGACCTCTTCTTTGTATAGTTTATCGCAGGCCTCGCCGGTTCGTCGAGGGCGACCAGCTTTAACGGTCTCATGGCTGGCCGTATAGTCCAGTGCCTTGGTGGGGGCATATGTGAGGCACTGCCGGTTCAGCTTGTCAACGACATCTTCTTCCTGCACGAGCGTGGGAAGCAGCTAGGGTATTACACATGTAAGAGTCACGTTCCTCTACCCGCCACGGACTTGGGGAATTGTTAACCAGCATCCCCAGTCGGCATATGTCTTGCCACTCTGGCGACGCTGCCGGCAGCGTATATGTTGCCGACCCGGTATTCGTGGAGGCTATTCTTCTACGTCACCCTGGCCTTCGCCGTCGCGCTCTTCATCTTAGCTTTCCTCTTCGTCGAAGAGACTTCCTACCAGCGAAGCAAACACGTCGACGCCTCAATCAACGAGGATCTTGACTCGACCAAGGCCACACCGAGCTTGGACAAACCCGAGGCGATGGCGGTCGAGCGAGCACCGGCGATCCCCCCTCGGAAGTCATTCTATTCGACACTGCGGCCCTGGGGGCGGTTTGACCCGACCGTCCCGTTTTTCACCTTGCTATGGAGGTCCATGACATATTTCCTCGTTCCCCAGGTTCTCTGGGTCGTTACATCATTCGGCATCACCATCGGCCTCGGCGCCCTGTCGTTTAATTTCGTCTTTCCGATCAAGATCGTCGCGCCCCCGTACAACTGGCCTGTGGTAAGTCCTCGCCCATGACAAGTGTGACACAGGAAGCAGGAGACGTCGAGGGCTTGCTGACACGCGCTATAGTCGAGCTCCGGGATTCATGCAGTTGGATCGGTCCTGGGCTTCCTGCTGGCGGTCCCGTTCACGCCGACGTCAGATATGTTGGCGGCCTATCTCACGCGCCGTAACAACGGCATACGCGAAGCCGAGATGAGGCTGGGCGTTATGTTGCCCGCCATGATCATCGGACCTGTCGGGCTTGTGGTGTACGGCTTGACGGCCGAGATGAACTTACACTGGATCGGCTACTTCTTTGGTGCCGGGATGGTGTCCTGGTATGGCTACTTCTACTACAGCTTCACGCTGGCTTATGCGGTAGACTCGTACAACAACAACACATCGGAAATGCTCATGGCCATGAACGTAGGCAAGCAACTTGTCAGCTTTGGGCTCGGCTTCAAGGTGCTCGATTGGATCATGCAGAGCAGCTATGCGGTTGTCATCTCGGCTGGCTTCGGGTCGATCTTGCTCGCTAACAACCTCTTTCTTATCGTGTTCATGATCTGGGGGAAGAACGTTCGACGCTATATGTCGACCTCTTGGCTAGCACGGCTCCATGGCCGGTAACTCGGTTGGTCGTAGGAGAGGGGAGAGGGGGGAGGGGGGAGGGGGAAAGGCAGGAAACTGGAGACTTTACTGGCGTCTTCAGTTGCATGCTTTTCTTTTGTTTCTCGTTTTTGTTTATAGATAGTGCTCTCTTATACCGTCCGCGCAAGACACATCTGCAGGCAACAAACCCCAGAGGGGGTGATTTAAAGATAGTATGAAAATCTGATTTAGTTTATATCTTTGTAACTCACCCGAGGCAATCATGCACGAGTGCAAAGCCCAACAAGGCTGCTTTCAAGGAAAGCCCACGCAAAAGAAGACGCATTTCAAGGACAGATTTTTTGCGGTGACGCTACTATCATGCATATCACGTACACACGCTTCTTTCTATATGCGCTGATCTATTTAATATTTAATCGAGGTAGACGGTGATAATGGTGGTAAATGCCCAGTCAATCGTCTAGACGGGCTGCTACCTTGTTAACCCAATCTACTATCCCTCCGTCATCTATCGTGACGATGGAAGCAACTGAATCAGCGACTAGCACTGCCACTGCCCCTGCCGTTGCCGAAAAGCCACAAGGACCATCGCGGGCCCGGATGACCGGGGTGACGGGTCCGAAACGGCGAAGGCAGCGGGCACCTGGGAAGCGAACAGTGAAGAGCTGCGCAGCGTGTCGTGCCGCACATGTCAGGTGCGTGGCAGACCGGTATGGTGTTCCCTGTGAGCGCTGTGCTAAGAAGTCTTGGCTCGACGTAAGTACCGATGGCATCTACAGGCCTCGCTGGGAAACTACCTGTGCAGTGGAGGTGTGTGTTGACCCGATATCTCCGCAGTGCACCCTCATTCGGGTTCCCCCGAAGCATGTGAGCGTCGCCCCAGTCGGTGCCGCGGCCAAAGTCGACGGCGACGGCGTTGACGACACAGACATAGATCCCCTCTCTCCACAGGGCCGAATGCTGAGGCAGATGGCGTCTGACGGACTTGTGTTGGTCGTGAAGGAAATGAAGAGAGCATCACCTTGCCCAGTATCGTAGTGGAGTCATGTGTCTCGACCGCATGACAGTATCTCAGCACCTCATGGCACGAAGAAGGAATTGGAGAACAGGCGGCGAAAGTTCAGCGTCGGGGCATGGTTGGTGAATGCCAACGGCTTAAGATTCAGCATGGATTTTCTTCCAATTGAAGAGTGAAATCGGACCAAGCATTGCCGACTTGCAGGTGGTGTGTAGATAGCTGATGGTTTAAGAATCTATCCGACTGATTGCTGTGTTGAAGCACATCGGACTAACCTTGAGCCTCTCGCGTAATCAGATAGTAGGTTAGGTAGGTCAGCTGTTCCCGGAATTCCTGGTTGTCTCCAAGTGTACATACAGGATGTGGGGCGAGTGACGGAGATCATGACCTGAATGAAGTAGGAACATATTAGATTTCCCATGAAGGGGTTTATGGTGTATAGCAGCAGTTGATACAGGCGGTTCGGGCAGAATGATGCTAGGCCACCGGCCTCGAGGAGGCAGGCAGGTAACTGGCAGCGAAAGCTCACCAACAAATGAGATGGTCTGTGTCGGCCGATATCTCGATTCTGATTACATCGATTACAAATGTATGTCTGATTTCTAATGGTGAACCGGTTGTTGGGCAGGACAACAAGGGCTGTCATAGGCCGCGGGATGCCTCGTCGCAACTACCAGCCGTCGTGACGTGCTTGCGGGGCACCCGTCCCTCGCTTCCTACTCGGTAATACGTGTAATGCATAATAGTTATATAAAGCCCCTGGAGAGGAGACGTCGACAGCGGAATTGGAGTCACATCTACACCGTTTAAACACACAACACTAGCTAATGATCTACCCCTTCTTCACCACAACACACATATTATCATTTCGATTAAAGCTCCTCTAGCCCCTTATCCACCTAGATAACATGGCATCTGCAGACGTCCAAGCACCCACGGCCGCCCTCTCCTCAACCTTCGGCGAGGGGGGCCAGGTCAGAGGCTTTACGTCTCCGGACCAGGTGGAAGCTGTGTTGAATTACTTCAAAGACAACGAAGACGGATCGCCTCCGGCACCGGTCTATGTGAACAGGCCCGAGACGGCTATGCGTCCTTCGGAGCCCCACACGGTGAAAATTACCAACATTGCTGGCCGGGAGGGAGAGTATACGCTTGACAAGCACGGCTTCCAAGTCCATCGCCACGTGTCCCACGAGAAGGACTTCGATGACGATGAGCACATCAAGGCTGTCTACTACCCCGAGACAGAGCAACTGCTCAAGGACGTGTAAGTGTCAAGGGGCCCCCGCTGCCGAGGCATATGGTGGCTGTGGCAAAGGAAGACTCGAGACTAACTATTCTCTAGCACAGGTGCATCTAAGATCTTCATCTTTGACCACACCATCCGCCGACAAGCCCAGGATATAACGCGCTCGCTCCAGGCCGGTATGCGTGGCCCCGTCCAGCGAGTACACATCGACCAGTCCTTCAAGGCCGCGCTGTCCCGTGTCCCTCATCACCTGCCCGCCGAGGAGGCATCCGAGCTTCTCAAAGGGCGCGTCCAGATCATCAATGTCTGGCGCCCAATCAAGACGGTCGGACGGGATCCCCTGGCTGTGGCGGAAGCACATAGCGTGAGCTATGAGGACCTTGTGCCCATCGGTCTCATCTATCCGAACCGCAACGGCGAGACGTTGTCGGTGCGATACTCACCCACACACCGTTGGTACTATAAGCGGGGCTTGACACCTGAAGAGGTTCTCTTCATCAAATGTTTTGACAGCAAGCAGGACGGCCGCGCTCGGGCCATTCCACACACGGCTTTCGTCGACCCAACGTCCAAGCCGGACGCCCCGCAGCGCCAGAGTATCGAATTGCGCTGCTTGGTCTTCCACCCGGAGGATCGTGTTTAGAGGTTGGGCTTGGAACTATCCGCATTAGGGTAGGGTAAGCTGATCGGGAGGGAGACAGCGTTACGAAATGGATTGCACCCTACGATGGGAGGCGGACGGTAGGAAGAATGGGGACAGCTATATCATTTTTTAACCACTGTAACACTGTAAATCAGACATACTTGACAACCAATAGCTGAACCTCCGTGTTAGACATTCCAAGGCCGTTCAGATGTTGTTTAGAGGCGTAGAATGCTGCACGCCACCGACCCAACGAGTGGGGTGAAGATCACAGTACCCCCAGGTTTGTGCTCTCTTATATGTCGTCTAGACCATTGAAGCCTTCTTGGACACTCCAGGAGTGGCCTCTGTCCGGCTTGTTAAGGAACTCACAGGCGGGCCCCACCACCAGGAGACCGGGGGGCCTGCTACCCTCTTGCTCGATTGCCTCGACAACCTTTTCCAGTGTGGTCCGGATGACTCTCTGGTCAGGACAGCTCGCGCGCTCGATGACGGCACATGGCGTGTTGCTCGGCCACAGCACTCTCCGAGATGGGACTGGATCTGGCTCGTGTCCGACGAAGGCAACGTTGTCTGTACCCCGGCCTTTATCCGGATGCGTATGTTCCGTCGGCAGATAGACCGTCAGCTCCTCTACAAGCCCGGCGATGCGATGCAAGGCCATCAAGAAAACGACCGTGCGTGTGGGTGTGTACTCGGGCGGCGCAGGCGGCTTCCCCTTTTTACCGGTGCCGGTGCAGATGAGAACCTGGTCGGCCACGTCCCGCTGCGTGGAAGGGATCGCTGCAAAAAGAGGTGCCGACAAAGCAGATGTGACGCCAGGCAATACCACGACTTTGTCCCCTAGGCCCTGACTTCGAAAATAATCTACCTCTTCTCCTCCGCGGCCGTAGATATAGGGATCGCCCTGTTTCAGGCGCAGGACCGTCTTGCCTTCCCGCACCCCGGCGATGGCCATTTCCTGCAGTTCATTTTGCGCCGCATCAGCATTGCCTGGAAACTTGCGTGCAATTTGCACGGGCGTCCTCCGCGGTATCAAATCTAATACGCCTGCGGGGACGAGCTTGTCTGCCAAAACTAGATCAGCACTTTGGATGGCCTTGTAGGTGGCGCGAGTCAGGAGATCTGGATGCCCGGGACCGGAGCCGGCGAGAATGATTCGGCCCGTGTGGTCAGCAACTGTTACTGCTGTCGAATTGCCGTTAACCTGAGAAGCGTCGTGTATTTCGTAGGATCTTAAGATAGTATCCATATTCTCGTCGGATATTGCGGTTAGGCGCTTGAGCGGCCAGTACTCGCAGACTTGGCTTAGCCAGCGCATGCGCCTGGTTTTAGCGGCATCGAGATCAGCCCCGGTGACCAGTTTGTTGAAGGTGGCAGGCTGATCGACCGAATCATCCACGTCGTCGCAGTCAGCGTGGGTCATGTGTGGCAGCTGGTCTTGCTCTTGTATCCGCCTTCGGACATCACCCAATCTCTGGCAGGCATCGCCGAGCTTGGGGGGAAGTGAAGCTGCAATCTCGCGGCGAATCCTGGACGCCAACTTGCAACCGCGGCCATTTGTGGTGACGCCGATTTGGAGAGGGCCGTCAGTATGAGTCGAGAGGAGAGTAAATGAGCAGAGTTGTGGGGCGTCTACGATGTTGACGGGAATCCGATTTCGCTTGCAGAGGGCGGATATGCGGGAGCCTGTAGTTGCCTGGGTTAATACTAGCCCACTGTTTGTGCGCCCCGGGCTGAATCAAGTGTTGCATACCTAGCTCACTGTCTCCCGAGTTCGAGGTGACGAAGACGGCATCTACCACATGGTCGACGTCCGCTCTGCCTAGGGTGAAGAGGTGGGTGTCTTGAAAGGGCTCCTTCACCCACCGAACCTGGCCGTCGTCCACTCGATTCTGTAGGGCATAGTGCAGCTCTGACGTCTCCGGCGCAAGCAGCACAGGATGTGCACCAGCAGATAGAGACTGGCCGCAACGAGTGGATGCCAAGGGGTTGGAGCCAATGATCAAGTGGATGTGCGATTCAGCCTTTGTTGCCGTAAGCAGACCAGTATAAGATGTCATGGCGGATGTATTTAGTTCAAACTCCCTACTAAACCGGAGAGGTGTCTTTGAACAATCGTCCTCTCTAGTTTGCTAGCGGGTATAAAAAGATGCATCGACCGACCCCGAGGTCTCCCAGGGACTATCCTTATCGTCTGATAATGGTCATGGTCCGCGGAAGAAGACTTGTCGATCTTTAATCCAAATTTGCATCCTATTTCAGGTTACTAGCAGGACGTGCAATGCACGCCAAGTGGAATTTGGCTGCCAGAAAGAAGTGCCTACCGATATCGCATCATTTCAAATTGTCCAATCGAAAAAAAATCTGTTCCGTGGGGTTGGGGGGCTTCGAGCGGGCCTTCCTTTTATCAGAATTCTTATCATCATGTCTGACAGCAGTACCTTGAGTCTTTGCATTGGAGCTGCATAGAATTAGCGTCACTAACCTAGGTGGGACGCCTCCCCATGGCCTACCAGGAGGGTATCTCCGCTCAAATGGGGACCGGAAATGCATAGGTAGGTCAAGGTTTAGGTTAGATAAGTACTCTTTAGCGCCAGGCAAGCTGTCCTTAAAATAGAAAGCTTTACCACCCTTATAGGTATAGCTACTATTTTAATTTTAGGTTAATAAAATTTTTGATTGCAATCTTTATAAGTAAAAAGTTTTTTTTAACTATAGCTACTTTAAGTTTTATATTATAATATATATATAACTAACTAACTATATTATTTTTATTATTATTATAGTTAGTTATTATGTTTTTTATTAAAATTAATAGTATAAATTATATTAATACATACGCATAAAAAGGCACCGCAAGTGCTAAAGCCTTTTATATATAGATTAAATAAGCCCTGTGCGGCCCTATAAGCCGCATACATTAGTTAGTTTTATAAACCTATAAAAAAAATATAGTTTTTTTTTCTTTTATATTATTAATATTAACACTTTTTATTATATACCCTTTAAGTGTATTTATTATATATTTTTATATTTTATATACTATATTTTTTTATATATATATTATTAATATTTTTTATAACATTGCTTTTTTTTTATTTAATATATTAGTTATAACTATATTAATTTTTTATTATTATAATAATATAAAGGCTTATTTATATAACAAGGAAGCCGCTACTAGGTACGTACCTTAGTACGTACTATGGCAACCACTCCTTAAAGATTAGCTAAAGGCCTAATAAGGCCTTACGGCCACATATAATTAGCACACCAAATAAAAATAATCTTTTATAGCTACTTTATAAAATCTAGCATATTATCTTGCAACGTACTAAACCTTACTCCTTATAGAAAATGTAAGCAAATAAGGTCTGTGCGTAATTATATATAAAATTATAACTTTTTTAATAATAGCTCTAAAATAAAAATAAAAATAACTATTAAATTTTTTATTAAATAATAAACTTAAATAATGTATCTCACGGGTTAATTGCACACCTAGGTTAATTGCACACTTTTTTTCCTATATAAAAAACGTTTGTGCGCAACATTATAACTTAGCTAATATTAATGCTATAATAATATAAATAGTACTAGTTAATTTTTAACTAAATAATAAGTTTAAATATAATTTTTTTTTATATTTATAGTATTTTTATTTAGTAGGTTATTAAGGTCGTAAATAAATAAAAATTATTAAAAAGATTTTAATAAAAAGGCCGTGCATAAATTTATAACTTTATTAATTTTAGTTATACAATAATAAAAATATAATTATTAGATTTTTATTAAAATAAAAAATCTAATGGTATTTTTTTTATTTTAATTACTTATATATTAAACTAATTATATAGTATTATAATATTTATATTATAATATAATCTTTGCTTAGCGTATTGCTTAATAACTTGCTAAATAAAAATATTATAAATATAAAAAAATCATATTTAAACTTGTTATTTAATTAAAAATTAACTAATACTATTTATATTATTATATTATTAGTATTAACTAAGTTATAATGTTATGCACAAACGTCTTTTGTATAGGAAAAAAAGTGCGCAATTAACCTAGGTGTGCAATTAACCCGTGGGATACGTTATATTATTTATGTTTTTATAACATTAATATTAATAAAGTTATAAATATAGTTATATTTATATAATAGTATTAAATTAAAATATTAAAATAATATTTTAAATGTTTTAAAATTAACTTTTATTAATTTTTATAGCATTTAATAACTATAGCTTTTAATTAATAACTATTTAAATTAAAACTTTATACTAAAACTTAAAACAAGCTATTAATTATTATTTAATAATAATATACCTAAGTAACTTTTTAATTGCTAAATATATTTTTTAATTTATTAATAATATTAAAATTAAAAGTATTGCAAATTTAAAGCAATATAGTTTATAGCTTTAAAATATTGCTTATAATCATTAAAAAATTATTTATTATGTTTAGCTTAGTTTACTTAATTTATTTTTAAGCATAAAGCTAAAATTTTAAACTATTAATATAAGTATAACTGCTAATTTAAAATAAAACGCTAACACTTATAATTTATAATAATTTTAATACTTTAATTAAAAATATCAACTTTAATATTAATTTTAATAATAGCATTATTTTTTTTAATTAAAACCAACTATAACTAATATAAAACAAAACTATTTAATAAAATAAGTATAATTAGCAACATATATAAAAAAAGTAAAAGGCGTAAAATAAATAAAAGCAGATATAAAAAAAGCAAAAACAAAAGCAAACACTAAAAAAATAAAAATAAAAGCAGATATAAAATTAATAAAAGCAATATTTATAGTATATATAAAAAAATAAAAATATTAGCAGCTTAAATCTAACTTTTAAATTATACAATATAAGTTTTTACTTAATAATATTATTATAGCAAATAATAATAATATTATGTTTATATAATTATAAAAGCAACTATTATTTGTTTAAAAATTTATTTTATTTAATATAATAAATTGCGCTACTAAATATATAAACTAACGTATCCCACAGGTTAATTGCACACCTAGGTTAATTATAAACTTTTTTTCCTATATAAACAATATCTGTGCGCAACATTATAACTTGGCCAATACTAATGCTATAATAATATAAATAGTACCAATCGATTTATAACTAAATAACAAGTTTAAATATGATTTTTTTATATTTATAGTATTTTTATTTAGTATGTTATTAAGGTAGTAAATAAACAAGGATTATTAAAAAAATCTTAGCAAAAAAGATCTGTGCGTAAATTTATAACTCTATTAATTTTAATCGTACAATAATAAAAATATAACTATTAAATTCCTAATAAAATAAAGAATCTAGTAGTATTTTTTTTATTTTAATTACTTATATATTAAACTAGTTAACGTATCCCATGGGTCAATTGCACACCCGGGTCAATTGCACACTTTTTTTCTCATACAAAAAACGTCCGTGCGCAATATTATAACTTGGCCAATACTAATGTTATAATAATATAAATAGTACTAGTCGATTTCTAACTAAATTACGATTTTAAATATGATTTTTTTATATTTAAAATATTTTTATTTAACAAGTTATTAAGCAATACGCTAAGCAGGGATTATATAATTTTTAGCAAGGATTATATTATAGTACAAATACTATAATACTATATAACTGGTTTAATATATAAGTAATTAAAATAAAAAAAATATTACTAGATTTTTTATTTTATTAAAAATTTAATGGTTATATTTTTATTATTGTACGACTAAATTTAATAGAGTTATAAATTTATGCACGGCCCTTTTTGCTAAGATCTTTTTAATAATCCTTATTTATTTACGACCTTAATAACCTACTAAATAAAAATACTATAAAAATAAAAAAATTATATTTAAACTTATTATTTAGTTAAGAATCAACTAGTACTATTTATATTATTATAGCATTAATATTGGCCAAGTTATAATGTTGCGCACGAACGTTTTTTATATGGGAAAAAAAGTGTGCAATTGACCCGGGTGTGCAATTAACCCATGGGATACGTTATATAGTATTATAATATTTGTACTATAATATAATCCCTGCTAAAAATCATATAATTCCTGCTTAGCGTATTGCTTAATAACTTGCTAAATAAAAATATTTTAAATATAAAAAAATTATATTTAAACTCGTTATTTAATTAGGAATCAACTAGTACTATTTATATTATTATAGCATTAGTATTAGCTAAGTTATAATATTACGCACGAACTTTTTTTGTATAAAAAAAAGTGGCAAATATGGCCGGGTAGCAAATATAGCCGTGGGATAAATTAAAAAAAATTAAAAAAAAAAAAAATACTACTAGATTTTTTATTTTAATAAAAACCTAATAGTTATATTTTTAGTATTGTACAACTAAAATTAATAAAGTTATAAATTTACGCACAAACTTTTTTACTAAAATCTTTTTAATAATCTTTATTTATTTACTACCTTAATAACATACTAAATAAAAATACTATAAATATAAAAAAAATCATATTTTAACTCCTTATTTAGTTAAGAATCAACTAGTACCATTTATATTATTATAGCATAAGTATTGGCCAAGTTATAATGATGCGCACGAACGTTTTTTGTATAGGAAAAAAAGTGGCAAATATAGCCGGGTGGCAAATATGGCCGTGGGATACGTTAATATATTATTAAAATAACTTTTATTAATATATTATGCAAGCTATATAGTTAATTTAAGTATAAATATATTATAGTTAATATTATAATTTAAAGTTTAGCTAATTAAGTTATTATTAAGATTTTTAAACTAATAAAAGCCATGCAAAGTAATTTAAAGTTTAAAAAGTATCTGGTTAGAATTTCTCTAGCTTTGCCTTCCTTACACTTAGATTGTCCTTGCTAATAAACGTTCGGAAAGATAAAGCTTTCCAATAAGTAACCCCCCTTAACATCCATCATACACCTATCCATAAACAGTGATGGGAATAAAGCAGCGACAATAGTATCGTGCCTACCATGCAGGTATGTACCGTATACATGAGTATATGTAATTAATATTTTACAGATTAGTCCATCTCACCCATCTACTATGTAGTAATACATGCAGATTCGGACTGTCCGCAGGGTTTGGTTTTATATAATACACCGTATAATACACCGTTATACAAGAGGGTTGTCATCACTCTTCCAACTCGAGTTCCTCCGTCGGGTTGTGAGTACTAGCCTTTCTGCCGCTCTTGGCCCTTGGCTTTCCGCTCTGCGCGGCTCGCTGGGCTCTCGCTCTGCCATCCCTGGGCGCCGGACCACCCCTGCCAAGCCGGACCGGCCTGGCAACTCGAGTCTTCGCCCCGAGCGCCCAGAGATCGCCCCATCTCGCTTTGCGCGCATCGCGGTAAGCTTGTTTGCTGAAGCTCTTAGGTATCGTCCACCGTTCTAGCTTGCCCGCCGGCGTGCACAGGTCTAAGGTCACATGCCCTTGGCGCTTGATTGGAGGTAGAATATTCCGCGGTAGCGATAGAGGATTGGGTGCGCTTGGGGAGTTTTCATATCCGCTAAATGCCTTATCCGTGGATTCGTTTCCTTGAGCTAGCACTTCTGTCTTCTCTGCGCCTGGTACCGTGCCACGCTGCACGGCTATAAAGCTGAAATCGACGTCGTCGTGGTTCTTATCTGTAGCTCCGAGTACCTTCTGTAGGAATGGCGGACGAATAAAGCGCTGGCTGAAGTGACAGAAGTCCTTCCGGCCGGGAGTCGTGCCGGACGTCAGGTATATAGGACAGCTTTTGTGGTTAGTGCAAGGAGCTATGATCATACCTGGCTCACGCTCCCGCTTCGACTCTAACTCGACAGCCTCAGGCTGTGGGTCTGAAGCGGGCGAGACAATGAATTCGTTGAGAAGGCGACCGCGGACGTCTGCGACCGCCTCGAATCCTCGGGGGTGCCCCTTCTCCAAAACAATAAGCACGCCACCCTCCGGCGACAGCATTTCCCAAAGATTATCCAACATGGCTTTGCGCCTGAACCCTTCCTTGAGCGGCATCAGCATATGAGAGGCGATGATGATGTCGAACTGTTTTCTCGGCAGGGAAGCTTCACCACCCTCTAACTTGTCGGGGTGGTCGCCTGAATGCAAGTAGTCGGGGAGGCGAGGAAGGAATGTCGTGTTATGGAGGAACCGAGAAACACGTTGCCGTAGCGCCTCGGAGCCAACCACAATGGTCTTCTTGCCCGGGGGGACGAATCCCTTCCTCTTGCCCTCCTCATGAGTTGCATCCCATTCTGCCTGAAGAATCTGTTCCCACGCGGCGATCCCGGCACCGCCAGCACCGACGTCCAACACTCGTGGACCGTCGCCGTTGCCCCTGGCCATAAGCTTGGCCATCCAGTTGGATCCGAGTCGTTTTCGGACTTCTACCAGAACACTCATCGTGGAGGAATACATGGCAGGAAGCATGGTGGTAAGGAAGGTGTCGGCCTGGATCTCGGACATTTTATGGTGGCCCGCCGCCATAGGAATTGGTCTCTGTTCGGCATTCCTCCTGGAAGCTGGGGTGGCGACTGAGTAGGGAAGACCGGGACCACCGAAGACTTTCTCTGCGGCTTCTTTGATATGTTTGACGTCGGTGCGATTAAGCAGCTTCGCAATGGGTGTGACGAAGTCGGTTTTGGGCAACTGAAGAGTGGTAGGATAGGTCCTCCAGTAGCCAATTCTGGAGTAATCGTGAACACGGTCGGTGGTGGGAGACATAAAGACAGCATCTGGCACGCCTGTGTCGTTGTCTTCCTCCTCACCCTCCTGCTCCTCCTCAGCCGGGTCTTCCTCTATGTCTTCCTCCTGGGGTCGTAATGAAGCAGCTTCGAAGTCCCTCTGTAACTTTAGAAGAGCATCAAACTCACGCTGATTTTTGGCGACAGCATTAATATAGCTTATGCCTGCCTCTGACGGCAACTCCTGTAACAAGGGCACTTGGGCAGTATCGTCTCCGGACGACCTGATAGGTGTTTCACTATTTTTGTCGAGTGGCAAGGACGTTAGGATTTGCTCTGCTTGGTAGACTATTTCTTCCAACTGGCCATCTTCGGTCTCCCGCAATAATACTCTGTCGGAAGACTCGAAGGCATATTGCTCCTCCTGCTCAACAGCATCAGGCGGTACGGGCATGCCTACATCTTCGGGCTGCGTTTCTCGAAGGGGGGGACCGTATAGTCTCAAGTAAAGCTTATACTCCTGATCATTCAGATATCCCTGAGGTAGCGTTTCTCCGAAAGCATGCCTCGCTTGGCGGACTATGTTTTCAATGTTCTCGACATTTGGGGGGGGGTTAAGAGGTTGGTCGGGAGGCGGATCCGAAGTCAAATCTGAGGGTATACTTGGAGGCAAGCAGTCGGAGTCGGTATTCTGATGACTGGTTCGAGTGGATGAAAAAAATCGCGAGCCGGCCCGGACAGATGCCGCCCTGATTGTCGCATGCGGCACGGGTCGATATGGACGGAGCGGAACGGCAGAGGAAAGGCCATCTGAGCGTGCACCGACAAAGGTGCTTTCGACAAGAGCCAGAAGCTGGCGCCTACATTGCGGGCAAGACCGTTGTGCTCTTGCGGCAGAAAGCATCGTGATATGTAGGTCTTCGTGAAGTGAGATGGTATCGGCACAGGGAAATTCGGATACTTTACCTTCTCTCTTCCCCTTCACGACTGAACTTTGGATAAACCTTCTCAGTTCCACTACCGACCAGCTAGTAGACTATACCTACATGGATAAGGCGGCACTAACACCAATGAAAAATTGCCGATATGTAAGGACTAGGGACTAGATAAGCAAGTAGCTTGTCTACATATTAATAGTGCTACTAGCTCACTTCGGTAGTCCCATAATTGGGCCTGCTTGTTACCTATATTTACATCTATACTTACCTAGGTAGGTAACCTACCTAGCTGTTGTATACAGGTCTCTGCCTACAGCAGTACTTTGGAAGGCACTACATAGTATAGGATACGGTAGGTGGCATTATTTTGCGGTAGGTACATCTATATTACATAGAATGTACAAACAACAAAGCCAATGAGCGCGTTACCTATCTACATGTGCCTTCACGGAAATCATTGTCTCCCAAATGGTCATGAATGAAGCAGGCTTTCGATATAGAGCTGTACACAAAATCAGGCTGGGGACAGGTTGACCTTTGCCGGGCCCTGGACACACAGTCCCTTCTCGCCAAACCGACTGCCGTGGACGGGACAGTCCCAAGACTTTTCTACCGGGTTCCAGCAAACAACTCCCTTCAAGTGCGGGCAGAGCGCGCTCATCTTGGTCACCTGCCCACCCTCATCCCTGAAGACGGCGATCGGCTTGGACGTCTTGGGGTTCAACACGCCGCCGCTTCCGGGCGCGAGGTCTTCGATATCCTGGATATCGCTCTGTAGGAAGCGCTTGTATTGAAAGTTGGCGTTCACGTCGTGCGTTAACATCTCGGGCGCTGACAGCGCTACGCTTCTTACGCGACTCGGCGAGTATAGGTCGACCTAGGCATTTGGCTTCTGCTCTATCAGGTCCGCAATTAGGTTGCCTGCCAGCACGCCGTGCGTAAGCCCGTTGCCTGAATCGCCGGTGACGATGTAGACACGTTCGTTGCCTTGGTTCCTGCCGATGTACGCCATATAGTCGACTGGCTCGGAGATTTGACCGCTCCACTTATAGTCTACGCTCGTCACCTGTGGGAACCGCTCGTAGGTCCACTGCTCTAGTTCTTCGAACCGCCCGCGCGCTTCGACCTGGCCCACCTTGTGATCACAACCTCCGACCACGAGGTAGTCGTCTCGCTCGTCGCATTGCGTCAGTCTGACATACTTGTACGCGTCAGCCGTGTCGTAGAGAAGGCAGTCCTCGAACGTGCCCTTGGGGATGCGGATGGCGATAGCATAGGTACGATACCAAGCCTCTTGCACTATCACACTGAGCTTCTGTAGCGGCACATTAGTCGCCTCCACCGCGTGCTCGCACTGCACTGTCTTGCCGGATTCTGTCTGCACTCGGCAGTACTTGTGACCGAGCTTAAGGATTCTGACGCCCTTCTCTTCGACGGAGATGACCCGCGTGTGCGTGTGACAACGGAAATTGGGCTGCTTCTGCAGCCAATCCAAGACACTATTGAGATACTTTGTCGGGTGGAATATGGCCTGCCCGCCAAAGATGCCTCCTCCTCGCTGATCAAACTTCCCGCCCCAGCCCTTCACCGTTAGTTCGGGGTCGAAGCTAGCCCGGATTCCAAACTGTTTCGCCAGTTTGACGTCTTCCTGGATCATCTTCATGTCCTCTCCGTGGTCTTTTGTTGTGCACTCGTATTGCGACACTATGTAAGCAGGTAGTTGTCGATACTCGCAGTCGATGCTCAACTCCTCGGCGATCTGGCCAACACGGTCGATAGCCCAGCCATGACTCTCCGCAGCGAGCCTGGCACCTTCGGTTCCATGCTTCCTGGCGATGTTCTGGTAGAGGTCGTCCAACGCGTTAGAAAGATGCCCTGAGGTTCGGCCAGTCTCTCCGGACAAAACATCGCGAGCCTCGAGGAGGACTACTTCTTTCCCTCTCTTGACAAGTTCATAGGCAAGGGAGATACCGGCGATGCCGGCACCAACGATGCAAACGTCGGTTTCGATATCCTCTGCCAACGGCTGGAAGTTTGGTCTCTTTGAGTATGGATCCGCATCTGGAAAGAGCGAGGGTTAGTGAGCCGCCATATTCATATCGAATAAGTAGTATTTTCTTTCGGGGGGGCGTGGTGAGTTGTTAAGATGATGCTGCTGGGGTAACCGATGGACTTACGAATCCAAACCGAGTCAGTAATACCCGACGTGTGATTGAACTGCTCGTTGTCCGGCATCGTAAGCCGTTTCGCGGTGCAGGAGAATTGTGCCGCGACTAGTCTGGAATAGGGTACAACAACAGCGGGTGAGGGTTTTTCAATGCGAGGGTCGGTTGCCTGACAGTGACCACAGTTCTGGGTATGAACCACAAGGATATGGATGACGAGGTGAGGTATGTGCGACAGAGGCGACGTGAAAGAAGGGCGACCGTATTCTCGGCTTGCCTGCGTGGGCGAACAGGTATCAAGCTCAAATTACCTATTAACGACCGACATTCACGGGTCATAGTACGCCGGGGAGCAATCGTTAACGTCATCACCATATCCAGGGCGGGAAGACAGCCAACCTGTTGCCCTTGTAGGATATAAGACATACTGGAGGTACTAGGTCAGATTCTGCTCGAAGCAAGTAGCATTATGTACATCTATTGATTGTACTGTAGGTATGGGATGTTGCTATCCCGAGATGAGCTCCACCAGTCGTTGACGTCAGAATGATAGTGCCCGCAAAAGTAACCCCGTGCCAGCTCCCTGGGCCAGCCGCTTGGAACTATGTAGGTAGGGAAATAGTAGTACATACAGAGTAGTAGTATGTAGTACTGTATTGTGTGTTGATCGTGAAGATCATTCAACGCCTTTAATCTTGTTACCTGATGACTCACTGAGCCGAGCCCTGAGCAGAAGCAGCAAACCCACTATACCTGATTAAGGGAAAGCTTTACACAGATGCCAAACCTCTAACGGATAACAGCTCACTTCCCCGTCGTCATGCCCATTCATCAATCATAACCTAAAAACAATAAGAATATTACAGTAGCTGTTTACAGAGTAGGCAAAGTAGTAGGTTACGGAGCCGCCTTAACTTCCACCTAGGTCAGCCAGGGTCCTGACGCCGCTGGACCGACCCGAAGCACTTGCTCCCCCTGACGGTCTACTACCACTTGACCTAGCCGGCGCAGGCGGTGCTCGAGGTTTGTTAACGTTGAAGTCAGAAGCCTCAGCGGCCTTGTAGGAATCGAACTGCGGGAGGGGCTGTCAGAACGGAGGACATCTTGCGCGAGGGGGCCCTTGAAGAGCCCGTTGCGAGAAACTTACCGAAAACAAGGATACAAAGTAAAGGCCAACAAAGGTTAAGAGTGCATTCGTGAAATTGAACGGACTGAAACGCCACGAGCGACTGCTCAGGCCACCGCGCCCGGGTCTCTGAAGAGAGCCGCCGCCGCCGCCGCTCCCACCACTACCCAATGTCCGTCCAGGTGCGGCAAAGGACGCGCCTGGTGCGGCAGCCCCGGCCATCTTGACGGCCTTCTCCACGGCGGCTGTGAGGGCGGGCGGGTTGGCGCCCTTGATCGTCTCGATGACGGAGCCACTTTTGAAGACGAGGAAGGTGGGCATCGCGCTGACACCGTGGGACTGTGCGATGGTCTGCTGGTTGTCGACGTTGATCTTGCAGAAGGTGATCTTGCGCGGCTTGGAGTATTTGGTCGCCAGCGATTCGAAAACGGGCGCAATCATCTTACACGGACCGCACCAATCGGCGTAGACTATAGAAATAAAGTAGGTAAGATGGGAAGCTCGGTAAGCAGCGATGCGACAGGCGCGACACTTACAATCAGCAATGACAACGGTAGAGGATGTCAGGATGCGCTGCCACTCGCCCGACGAAGCGACATTCACCGTTGCGCTCATTGTTTCCGCTTGGTTCCGTCCCAGTCTATACGCCCAATCTATACTCGCCAGTTCAGCCTGGGGATGGTGGCTTCGTGACGTAGCGAGGCTTGGCCGTGATAAGACTCGTACAATATGTACAGTTAAGACAGTGCTGTTTTTCTGTCTGTGGTAGTTTCTAGCTGTCGAACTCGGTTCTCGGCAGAGGTCGACTTAAAATTGCTCGATTAGCTGGCTAAGATAGGACTATAGGTTGTTGATCGGGGGGGTGAAGCGTAAGATACTAGGTTAGTAAGGTAACCTGTAATATGTAGGTGGTGATGATTAGCTGTCCTTACCACTTCTCCTACTACCTAACGGTCCTACATACAGGCCACAGCTCGCACATATATACCAGCCTAGGTACTTATCTAGACCCTCATACTAATTCGGGTTAGTGGGGCAAACACACCTAACCGGTAATGCTAGTATGGATCCATTAGGTATACATTAGACAGGATTGGCAGGTGGTGAACAATCGGTAACAGTTCTGCCGGCACAACTTTTACAATACCTGCCTCTAGATAGTAGGTAGTATGTACTAGTAAGTACTGAAGATCAGGACGTCTTTGTGTCTATACCCAGACTTCTTCGCAGTATAACACATATTTTTATTCGGCCTCTAGTGCTAAGGATAGACTATACATAGAGTACATATCCAAACCTAGGTGGTTGATAGCAGCGGTTGTAACTGCAGTTCGTCTCTGCTTTCACTCGTCCTGTATCTAGGTGATCTACTCTGTATTCTCCTCACACTCAAAATTACACCATGTCCCATTATGACCAGGAAAGACAAAAGGTGTGTTTTCAAGTGGGCTCGTACTAATTAATGCTAAACGAGGTTTCTAGAAGCGCCGTATCACCAGAGAAGGAGACTATATAGATACCTCTAAGCCAACCGCTTTCTTCAAGCCCTTCTCCGGCAGAAACTGGACTTTGTCTGTTGCCATACCCGGCAGTGTGTTATCTACGTATGTCTCCTCGAATATCTCTTCAGCTTCCCGTCTCCCAATTCCCCAATAATAACCAACTCACAGCTGCCGTCGCGATGACCAACGCACGAACATTGTCTCTCACATTGCCCGTGCCCTGGCCGTCTTCAGCATAGATGAGGTTGTCATCTTTGATGACTCGCCCATCGACTCCCGCCCTGCCAACGTAGATCCTTCGGGCTACACTGGCGACATCGACCCGTGTGGCTACCTTGACCATCTTCTCCAGTACCTGGAGATGCCGCCGTTCATGCGGCGCACACTACTCCCCATCCACCCTAACCTCAAAGCCGCCGGTCTCATGGCGAGTTTGGATATCCCATCTCACCCCCACCATACCGACTGGCTTCCCTACTGCGAAGGGGTCACTACCGCCGGCCTCCCATCCGATGGGTCTGGCACTCTCGTCGACGTCGGTCGCAAGACCCCCGTCACTATTAGTCAAAATGTCCCTCCAAATACCCGTATCACCGTCCGGATGGATGATTACGATTCGTCTAGAGCCGAGCCCGTGGACCCCACAACGCCGAGGACCGAGAGCGGTTACTATTGGGGTTACTCCGTCAGACGGTGCAATACCTTGGCCGCCGTATTTGAGGAGTGTAGCTACGAGGGCGGGTACGATCTCAGTATCGGTACGTCGGAGCGTGGTTTGTCGATACTAGAGGCCTTTCCGGAGAAGAAGAAGAAGGACTACGCCAACTTCAAGCATCTCCTAGTGGTTTTTGGAGGACCCCGCGGGCTCGAGGACGCCGCCAAGAACGATCCAGCACTGTACGAGATGGGCATCGGAAGGGGGAGGACTAAGGAGTTGTTTGATCATTGGGTAAACATCTTGCCAGGTCAGGGTAGCCGGACCATCAGGACAGACGAGGCACTATTCATTGGTTTGTCCGGCTTGCGGCGGTTATGGGAGATGCGGTAGATGCGATATATCGTCTTTATAGGAAACAGCGCTAAACAATACACCGACACATATTTTTGAGGAACACCAAATTCGGGTTTGTTATTCGCAGGAATCATGCGATAGTGCAGGGTGTGGGGCTCGCGCTCAGATAGAAATATGCGGCATAAGCGCGACGAACACAATCCTGTCGCATTTTAGATGTTCATCATGGAAGTGGAAACCAATCATCGGATCCTCTCCGCAGCAAGCGCCCCTCCACCTCCCCCCCCAAAACACGCAGATTACCATACCACCTTCAGACGGGCAGCGCGGGGTTGGGAGCATCTTGATCTCGGCAAATAACACACAGTCTAGATTAATTAGTTTGACCGGGTTACATAACAAGGCTGTATAACCCCTGAGCGTACAACATCTCCCAGCTGATAAGTATTGAACTCGCGGAATCTATGTAGACCGTGTAAGTACCGTGGCGAGTACATCATAGGCACAACATGAGCAGTAACGTGCCCGGCAAGCAGATAGATGGTACGTAAACACCCTATACCAACCCCCAGTGCCTGTGCCCTGTCCATGGCGCTCAAACGATTGTGTACGTAGTGATTGTGGTTGGCGCAGGTCTCGGCGGATGCGCCTGCGCTCTCGCTCTGAAACACCGTGGTCATTCGGTAGTCATATACGAGAAACTGCGAGCCTTCCGCCGCCTCGGCGACTCACTAGGTCTCGGCGAGAATGCCCTCAAGCTGCTTACACGCTGGGGCGGGTCGAGCCTGTATGACCGGCTAACTAAAATAGGCAATCAAGCGAGTGACATGCAGATCCGGCGATGGCACGATGGCAAGATCCTGGCGGTGCAGCCCTTGATGGACATGGCGGGATATATCGGACACAGGGGTGACTACCACACCGTATTTCTGGACGCCGTGCGGAATGCCGGTATCGAGATACGCATGGGGTGTGAGGTTGTAGATTACAGAGATGAGGAAGGGACGCAACCCGCCATCATGCTCGGCGACGGCTCCGAAGCTGTAGCGGACCTTATCATAGGTGCTGACGGCATCAAATCTCGTGCCAGGGAGCGGGTTCTCGGGTTCGCGGATGCGCCAAAGAGCAGCGGATATTCGTGCTACCGCGCCTATTTCCCAGGCCAGCATCTCAAGCAGGATCCGTTGTGTAAAGAATTTGTAGACCACGACTGCGTAAACATATGGTATGGCGGGCCCTGATCTTTCCACACAAGCCCCAAAATTCTGCTTAACCACGCGTATATTAGGATTGGGGAAGACACGCATCTGGTTCAGAATACCCGTAAGCAGAAGACCACGCCTTAGCATATCATCGTCGCACCCAAAATTTCACACGTTCTGACCATAGACCTAGTTCGGGATGGAGACGAGTTTAACTGGATCGTCACACGCAAACTCTCACACGAGGCTGACATGGAGATCCGAGAGTCGTGGTTCCAAGAGGGCGATCTAGAAGACGTAGCACGAGTTACAGCAACTGTCGATCCACGAATTCGTGCCGCGGGTATGTGCAATGGGTAGTCCATACTCCTCCTGGCCAGTTGGTTTATTACGTATGTAATGTTGGCTGCTGCTAACCCCCGTTGCTTTATTAAGTGGCCAAGACACCGTCATGTCTGGACTGGAAGATCTGCTATCGTGACCCATTACCATCATGGGTCTCACCACGAGGCCACCGCATCGCGCTCCTCGGTGACAGCTGCCATCCGCATTTGCCCACAAGTGCACAGGGCGCCAGCCAGGCGACAGAGAGCGCCGCAGTCCTTGCAGTGTGCCTGGAACTTGCAGGGAAGGCTAGGATACCACTCGCGGTAGGTGGACGGCCACTTGGGTCACATCAGTAGAGATATGTAGATAATCGGCACTGACGCTCGGAGGTACAGACAAGGACATACGAGAAACTTAGGTTTACTCGCACCCGCGAGAGCCAACGCAACGGTGAGGATCTCCGTGATAGATGGCATAGTGCTCTCAAGGACGTCGACGACGGCGTGGAGATCGACCCTGAGTCACTCAAAATTCGAAATAGATGGCTTTATGCGTTCGATGCCGAGGCAGACACTTGGCAACGTTGGGAAGAGGTGTCATCTATTGTTGACCGCGAACTGCAGAGTGGGAAAATAACGCCCTTATGCTAGCGTAAGGCCCAAGTCACCAAGCAGAATCATGTAGATACACCTCATCCGTATTCACCCTACCATCCAAGCTGCACAGAACTCGGATGCTGGCTCTTGACAGAAGGACATCTTATTAGGCTACATCTCATTAATCATCAGTTTTTGGTACCCAAAGCTGAGATGTTGATGTGACACTGTTGCTACCTATATTGGTTGCCACATTCCTTCACTCCTTGCACCATGTCCTTTGAAGACAAATACGGTATACCCTGGCGGATTATGCAGTGTAGAAAATATCATTCTGGCACATGTCACCCCTGAGTGATGAATAAGATACTATACATACTCCAGAGTCCAGATACGTCCACGGGTATGGCGGGTTCTCAGCCACTGTGGCTAGTACAGAATACCCTGCATCCAATTCAAAGGTGAAAGTTAGGTCTCTACCCAACTATACCTACAATCTCCAATGTACATACCTACAATCTCCAATGTACATACCTACAATCTCCAATGTACATACCTACAATCTCCAATGTACATACCTACAATCTCCAATGTACATACCTACAATCTCCAATGTACATACCTACA
>Ga0247782_1000464_pt1 | contig 25548 bp, 4 predicted proteins | sample UWRJL019104C5_FD_179928 | JGI IMG/M metagenome (GOLD analysis project Ga0247782, IMG submission 179928) | Plant litter microbial communities from Arlington Agricultural Research Station in Wisconsin, United States - UWRJ-L019-104C-5 | ecosystem: Environmental > Terrestrial > Plant litter >...
GCTTTTATATTTTTTAAGCTGCTGCTATAAGCTTTTGCAAGCTTTTTTAATTTATTTAGCTAAGTTATATATTATAATTTTTTAAGTATAAAAAAGCTATTAAGCTATATTTTATATGTTTTTTTATATATTTATAGCTATAGCTAAGTTTGCTTTTATTTTTAAGTAAGCTAAAATAAGCTTTTAGCATAGCTTTTTATGTTTATTACTTAAAAAGCTATAATTTAAAACAATATAAGCTATTATTTTTTTATTAGCTATAAACTTATAAAGCAGTATAAAGTAGCTTAAAATATACTACTTATATAAAAAGCTTTTAGTTTAATTTTTTTAATATATATTTAAAAAATTAATAATATTTTATTATATAAAAAGCTTTTATAATACTTTATTAACTTTATATTTAAAAGCTTTTTTTTTATAATTAAATAGCTTTGCTTATTAAAGTATATATGCTTTTATTATTTTATTTATTTATTTTTTAGTGCTATATTTAAAGCTTTTTTATTTATTTATTAATTTAATTTAAAATAGCTTAAAAAAGCTTTTTTTAAGCATTTTTTAAAGCGTTTTTATTATTATTTTTTTTTTTTTAAAAAGCGTTAAGCACTTAGTTTATTATTTTTTTTGCTTATTAAGCTTATTATTTATATATATAAAAGTATTATTAGCTTTTTTTAGAAAGCTATTATTTTGCTGCTTAAATAAAAGTTTAAAAAAAAAAATTTAATTTTGCTTTAATATAATATATTAATGTTGCTTTAAAAGCTTTTATTATTTTATATAAACAAAGTTTTTAAATTATTATAAGCTTTTAAGCAATTTTTAAAGCTTATTTTTTATTGCTAGCTAATATTATATTAAAGCTTTATAAGCTAAAATATTTTTAATTATTGCTATATATAGTTAATAAGCTTTAATAATACTAATATTTTAAGCAAAGCTTTTTAGCTTAGTTATTATAAGCTATTATATTATAAGCTTTTTATATAGCTTTATTAAATATATTTTTTATATTAGCTTTTTTTTAAAATAAACTTTAAATAATTAAAAAAATTTTTAAGCTTTATAATTGCTTTAAAAAATATAACTTGCTTTATAAAAAGCTATTAAGCTTTTAAAAAATATAATAAATTGTTTTTTTTTAAACCCAAATTTTATTTTATATTATGCTGCTTATGCTTTGCAAATATTTTAAGCTTTTTTAAACTTTTTAAAGTTATTTGTAGTACTTTTACTTATTATTATTAAATAAATATTATTTACAAAGCTTATTATAATAATTTTTAAATATTATTTAATAAGTTTTTTATATAGTATAAATATATAAAATAAAAATAATAATAGCAATAATAATAAATTTTGCAACACTTTTACATATAGTATAGTAAGCTTAGCAAGCTTTTTATTAAAAAAAAAACCACTTTGTAGTTTATAATAAAGCTTTTTATTTAGCTTATTATTTATAGCAAAAAGCTTTTTTTTATAATATAATTATTAAGCGTTTATAATTAATTATATTATATGCTTTTAAAATATTTAAGAATAATAAAAATATAATATTGCTTTATTACAATGCTTATTAAATATTTTTTATTATTATTTTAATTATTATTTTAATTAATTGCTAGCTTTTATTATTTATTTAATTTTTTAAAAGTAAGTTTTAAATTTTTACTGCTTTTATTAAACTTATAAAATATTTTTAGTTAGCTTATAAATTATAATAGCTATTAATGCTTTAAAATAAAATAAAAACTTAAAAATAATAATATTGCTATGCTAATTTATAAGCTTTTTTTATAAAAACTTATTAAAAAGCTTATTAGCACTTAATATTTTTTATAAAAAAGGCTTATAAATTAGCATAACGTATCTTACGGCCATATTTGCCACCCGGCCATATTTGCCACTTTTCCTTACCTTTTTATGCATAACTTTTGATCTACTATATTTTTACTACCTATTATAGTAGGCCTTTAGAAAGAGTTTAATATTATTTTTGTGCTTTAAGTAATTTATATAAACCTAAAACTAAGTATTTAACGCATAGCTAAAATTTATAATATACTATATATAACCTTTTTTAACTAAAAACATAGTTGTATAATAATATTTAATAGGTTTACTAATAATTAAAAAATTACTAAATTTAAAAAGTAAGCTATTATATAATATATACTTAACCTTGTTGTGCAATTGTTTTTATTTAAGCATAGTAGTGTTAAAAATATAGCTAAATAATTACTAAAGTTATATAATAGAAAATATATTAGCAAGAACTAGACTTTTATTTTTATATAATAATAACTAGCCCTTATAATATGTTTTAATTGCTAAATTAATTACTAGCACGTTTTATATAAAAATCTGTTTAAATATTGCAAGTAGTTTGCTTTTATATAAAATATAATAGCAAAATATAAAGTTTAAAAAAAATATATATATAACTTTAATAAGACTAGATTTGTTATAAGCAAAATTTTATTTAAAATAGTTATAACTATATTTAATTATATAAAAAACTTAAAAGTAATATAGCAAAGCAATTATAAATAAGCTATAATTATTTAGGCTATCTTATTATATAGCTATATTATTTTGCTATATATTATTATTATAAAAAAAAAACTATTTATTGTTTTAGTATAAAAGCACTTTATTGCTTAATAGTTAAGTTATTACAACTATAAAAAATAGCTAAATAATAAATAAGCAAAGTATTAATTAGGTTTAACATTTTAATTAATATATAAGTAGTTATATAAAAAGCATATACTAACTTTTAATTTTTAATAGCTATAAAAGCTATTATTTATATAATTTTAAAAAGTATTACAAAAACAATAATATTATTACGCTTTATATGCTAGCATATTTATTATATAAGCTTTAGCCTTTTAATATTAGCTATTTTAGCTTTTTAAAATAATTATATAAAAAAAAATTTAAATACTTAATATAAGCATATATTATGTATAAATTAAAAAAAAAATTTTTACTTACATTTTTTAATATGTTTAACATATTAATAATAAAAGCTAACATATAAAAAGGTTTTTAAAAAGTAAAATTAGTGCTATATAACTTAAAATATATTATTGCTTAGTTAGATTTTTATTTAACTACTTTTATAATTAAAGCTTTATTTAATAGTTTACTTTTACTTTAGCAATTTATTACTTTAAATAATATATAAGATATAATATTTTAGTTTATATTTGTTAAATATTTTATTATATAATATTAAAATAGCTTGCTAATATATATTATTAAAAGTATATAGTAAATTATATATAGTATAATAACTATTATATATTGTTTAGCTTTATTAAAAAAAGAAATAATAACTTTTTATATAATAAATAACCAACTTAGTTAACATTGCTATATAAAAAAAATAAAATTATAAAATAAAAAATTACTTTATATATAACATATAAAAAAGTTATAAGCTATTAAAGCAGCTGCTATACAAAAAATAGCAAAAAGGCGTATAAGTAGTAGTTATATAAAAAGGCAAAAAACTTGCGCGCAACACTGTAAAATATATAGCAAGCCTGGCTATAATATGCAAACATATTAAAATAAAATAAAAATATTTAGCAAATTTAATTTTAAATAGTTTAAATTAATTTTTTGTTGTACAGTTAAGTTATAAGAGATTGTTTGTATAAAGGTAAGAAAAAGTGGCAAATATGGCCAGGTAGCAAATATGGCCGTGGGATACGTTAGCAATATTATTAGTTTTAATTTTTTATTTTATTTTAAAGCATTAATAGCTATTATAATTTATAACCTAACTAAAAATATTTTATAAGTTTAATAAAAAAGCAAAAAAAAAATATTAGTAAGTTTTTAAGCCTTTTTTAGTAAATAATAGCAATTATAAGTTTTTTTAAATTATTTTAAAAAAAAAAATTTTATTATTATGCTTAGTATTACTTTTAGCAAGCATGCTTACTTAGCAAAGCTTTAAAGCGTTTTAAAGTTTTTTAAAGCTTTTATTATTACTTATTTTTAGCTTATTTATTAAGCTTTAATTATTTTTATTTAAAATTTTATTTAGCATTATAAAGCATTTTTTAAGCTGCTTTTAACTGCTTTTTTAACATTGCTAGTATGCTTATTATATAATTATTTTAAAGCTTATAATTTTTAAAGTTATTTATAGCGCTTTTTTTATTTTTAAGCTAAGCATTTTATATAGAATTAAAAGCTTTATAATAATTATAAGCTATTTTAATAGTTTATTAAAGGCTTTATTAAGCTTGGTTTTATTTTTTAAAATGTTTATATTTATAATAAATACTTTTGCTTTATTATTATATATACTTTATTTATTTATAGCTAGTTTTATTGTTTAGCGCTTTATAAGTAGCTTTTTATATGCTTACTAGTTTTAATAAATATTTTAAAAGCTTAATGGTTTAATTTTTTTACTTTAAATTGTTTTAATAAGTAATACTAAATTTTTTAATTACTTATATAAAGTTAATAATAAAGTTTTTTTGCTTTTTTATTATTTTAGTAAACTTTTTTAGCAAAGTTATTAGCAATAGCTTTTAGTATGCTATAAACTTTAAAAGCTTTTTACTACTATATAATATATATTTTGCTAAGTTTTAAGCTAAATAATATAAGTTAAAATTTTTTACTATTATATGCTTTTTTAGTAGCAGCTTAAATATAAAGCTTTAGACTAAGCTTTTTAACTTTGCTTTTATTAGGCTTAGTAAGTCGATTGCTTAAATTATAAAAGCATTTAGCTTGTTGCTTATTTATACGTTTGCTTAATCTGTGCTGCTCTTTATATTTAGCATTTTTAGCGCTATTTTCTTTAATAATATATAGGGCAGCTTTGCTGCCTTTTTAGATGCAGTAATAGTTGCCCTTAAGGCAATAAACTACTTTTAACTTACTAACTCCAAGTTTAAATATAGCTATTATATTGTGTGTAGTCTTTTTAAGCGCTTGTGCAGTGTTTTGGCGTAATCCTTTTTATATATTCTAAAAGGCAATGTTGATTATGGACTAGTGCTTAGGGGGACTGTTGTTAGGTGGGCCGGTGGTTGTTCTGTGCGTCTCCTCTTAGCTGGCAAGCTTATTTTAGTAATATATTATTTAATTATTATAATATTATGATAAGTATATTATTTTATACTTCAGCAATAAAGCAAATTAAAAATTATAATAATTTAAAGTTTATAATAAATAAGCAATTTATAGCATATATATAAAATTAAATTTATTTTAATTTTTAGCAATTATATAATAAACTTAAAAATATAATATTGCTTAATATATTTTAAATATATATTAAAAAAAATTAACTTTATATAAAGCTAAACTAATAAATAATAATAGTTTTGCATAGGTTAGCTTAATACTTATTATAGTAGTTTTAGCTATTTTAATAATAATTAATATATTAGTTTTTACTTTAAGTTTTTATTTATAATAATGTTTTTTATAAATATTAATAATAATAATAATATATTTTAAGCTAATAGTTATTATAGCAAATAATTTAGTTATAGCTATAATAATTAGTTATAAAATAGTTATAGCTATAATAATTAGTTATAAAATAGTTATAGCAATTTTTAAAACTTTTAAAAATTTTAATATAGTAGTTATTATTTTTTAAATATTAGTTTTTTTTAAAAAAAAAATTTATAAAAAAATTTTTTAGTTAACGCTAAAAATATAAAACTTATTATAATAATAAATATTTTTAGCAGGCATAAAAACTTAATACTTTAATTTATTAATAATAAATTAAAATTTAATATTAACTTAATAAAATATATTTTAGCATAAAAATAAAGTTTTGTTAATATTAAATAAGCATAATATAAAACTATAAAAAATTAAGTTGCTTATTTAAAAATATATTATAGTAAAAAAAATTTTTTTTTTCAACACTTTAATACTAAAAATAATAAAACTTTTATTAATTATTTTAATATTTTTTTATAGTAAATATTAGTATTACTATTTATAAACCTAAACTTATAATATATAAGTAATATTATATATTATTTTTTAATAATATTATATAGCTATAATACTTTTTAATAACTTATAGCAATTTATATTTACTTTAACTAAATATGCATGCTTAAATAATAATTAATAATATTAAAATATTTATAGCAAATAATATATTTAATATTATTGTTGCTTATTTAATTTTAGTTACTTTATTTACTATTAAAATATTAATACTATTTATATATTTATATTTTTAAATACTAGCTTTCTTAACATTTAAAATAATATTTACTTTAGTTTGCTTTAATATAATCTATTTTATAATAATAGCTAATTATAATTAAATTACTTAGTATATATTTTATATAAAAATTATTATTAAATATAAGCTATTAGTTTATAATTTAAAAAATAAAATAAAACTTATTAAATAAATTAAACTTTAATTATTATTATTTAATATTATTAATAATACTTTTTATATAAAAATATTTATAATAATAATATAATTAGCATTAAACCTTAAAATTAAGTTATTATATAGAATTTTTTTTTTTTAAAATAAATATTTTATTTTTATTAATTTTTATTTATTTATAATATTTAAGTTTTATTTTAAGTTATAAATAATAATAAAAACTTTTTAAAAAAGCTATTAATTTTTTATAATATAATAGTAATATAAATAATAGTAGTTTTTTTTTTTTATAGTTATAATATTGCTAATAAATTATATTACTTTATTTTAAATAATATAAAAGTGCAAACATATTTTTTTTATTTTATATAAAATAGTATTATTGCTATAATAAAAATATTAGGTACTTTAAAAGTAGTATTATTTATTAATATAATAAACTAACTAATTTAAATTTAATAAAAAAAATATTTAAGCTTTATTTTTAATTATGCTAAAAATAATATTATTATTATTGGTTAAGCTATAGCTAATATAATTATAGCTATTTTTACTTTTGCTAAAAATACTAATAATATTTTCATTTTATTAATAAATTTTAACTTTTTTAATAAAGTTATAGCTATATTTTTAATATATTTCCAAGCTATATTTAATTTATAAAAAGTTAATAATATTAAGTACTAAAAAGTTATAAAATTTTTTAGCTAGCAATCTAAAAATAATATTTAAGTATATATAGCAAACATTAAATTAATAATATGCTTTATTTAAATATTAAAATAATATAAGCTTTAGCATGCTTTAATTACAATAAATATATTAAAAAAATTAATATAAATTAAGCTAGTAAAAGGTTAGCAAAACTAAATTATTATAAGTATTTAATTTTATATGCTAAGTATTTAAACGAAAATTTTTTTTAACAAACTTTTTAATAATATATATAATTAAAGCAAGCTAAAATATATAAAATGCTTTATACTATTTAATTGCTTTATACTTATAGTATAATAAACTATTTATAATATTTATAAAAATTAAGTTATTATATTTAATATTTATTTATTGCTTATATAAAAGTTAGGTATTGCTAAGCTTTAAAAATATTTATATAACGTATCCCACAGCCATATTTGCCACTTTTTTTCCCATACAAAAAACGTCTGTGCGCAACATTATAACTTGGCCAATACTAATGCTATAATAATATAAATAGTACTAGTTGATTCCTAACTAAATAACAAGTTCAAATATAATTTTTTTATATTTAAAATATTTTTATTTAGCAAGTTATTAAGCAATACGCTAAGCAGGGATTATATAATTTTTAGCAGGGATTATATTATAGTTGTTAGGACATTATTATCATAGCACAGTGTGTGAGACACAGTGCATGTGGTGATAATATACTGTATGTACTATAGAACCTCTTTACTCATAGCTTTGCTAGCCTGATCTCTCTTCTTAATAACAATGATATGATCTGCACTCACGACACTGTCTTCCTATCTTATCGATGTCTTTGTGATCGCCTAGCAATAGTACAAAAAGTATAATATTATATAACTGGTTTAATATTTAAGTAATTAAAATAAAAAAATTTACTACTAGATTCTTTATTTTAATAAAAATTTAATAGTAATATTTTTATTATTGTACGACTAAAATTAATATAGTTATAAATTTACGCACAGACCTTTTTGCTACGATCTTTATAATAATTCTTGCTTATTTACTACCTTAATAAGCTAATAAATAAAAATACTATAAATATAAAAAAATTATATTTAAACTTGTTATTTAAGTAAAAATCGACTAGTACTATTTATATTATTATAGCATTAGTATTGGCCAAGTTATAATGTTGCGCACAGACGTTTTTTGTATGGGAAAAAAAGTGGCAAATATGGCCGGGTGGCAAATATGGCCGTGGGATACGTCATTTTATACATATAAATATTATTATTTTTAATAAATAAAAAATATATTTTATTAATAGTTATACTAACAACTTTAAATTTATAAAATTATTAATAATATTTATTAACATTTTTAATTTAATATTATTTATATTAGTACTGCTAATTATAATTATATTTTTTAAAAAGCTTTTATAATTATATTTTTATATAACTAATTTATTTAATAATAGTTTTTTATATTTAATTTATTATAATAAAAAACGTTAACTTTATATACTAACATTTTATTATAACTTTATTTTTGCTATAGCTTATAAAAAAAACAAATTATTTTAGTTTTAAGCAAATATTTTATAAACTTTAAAAATTTACTTTTTATAATATTAATAAATAAATTATTAACTATTATACTTATTATTTATAGTACTTTGAATATATTATAAACTCTTAAAAATTATTTATTTTATTTTCTATATTAGCTATAAATTATTAAAAAAAAAAGATTTAGCTTTTTTACTTAATTGTAAATAACTTTATAAGGAGGCTAATAAATAACTAATAAATATAAGTGCTTAAAAGCTAATAAAAAGCGCTTTTATACTAGTTTAGTATAAAAATTATAAAAGCAATATATAGCAAAAAAGCTATTAATATAGCAATAAAAAGTCTTTTTATTAATAAACTAGCAAAATATACTGGAAAACTTATATTTAATATATTTTATAACTTAATTTAAAAAAGTATAATATACTTAAGCTAAAATAATATATTTATAGCTATTAATAAGCTAACTAACAAATATATAAAGCTTATATTATTATTATTAATAATTAAAAAAGTAAACTAAAAGCTTTTATTTTTAAAAAAGGATAAAAAAGCATAAATAATAAAATATTTAATAAAATAAGCAAAAATTAATATAAGCACTTTTTTAATTAATAATAAGCTTAATAAATTTATTATTTAGTATAACTTTAATAAAGCAATTAGTAAAGCTTTTTAAAAAGCGCTAAATAAATTAAATAAAGCATTTACAAGCTAAATATAAATATAAAAAGTAATAATAGCAAAAGCTTAGCAAGCTTTTAATATAAAAGCTATATTAATAAAAAAAAAATAATTAAAATGAAAAAACAAAAGCTAGCTTTTTATAAGCGCAAGCTAATAATAATTATTATAGTAGTTAATATAGTATTTTTTAAATAAAAATAATAACAGTTTACAAGCTATTTAATAATAATATAATAATTATTTTTAAAAAAAAGCTTTTTAAAAAACTTAATAAAAGTAAGTAATTAATAATAATTTTTAAATTAAAAGCTATGCAATAAATAAAAAAAATACTAGTATATAAAAAAAAGCATTTTATAGTATAACGTATCCCATAGGTCAATTGCACACCCAGGTCAATTGCACACCCAGGTCAATTGCACACTTTTTTTCCCATACAAAAAACGTCCGTGCGCAACATTATAACTTGGCCAATACTATTGCTATAATAATATAAATAGTGCCAGTCAATTTCTAACTAAATAACAAGTTTAAATATGATTTTTTTATATTTATAATATTTTTATTTAGTAGGTTATTAAAGTCGTAAATAAACAAGAATTATTAAAAAGATCTTAATAAAAAAGGCCGTGCATATATTTATAACTCTATCAATTTTAATTATATAATAATAAAAAAATACCCATTAAATTAATAATAAAATACAAAATCTAGTAATATTTTTTTTAATTTTAATTACTTTAACATTAAACAAGTTATATAGTATTATAGTTTTTGTACTATAATATAATCCCTGCTAAAAATTATATAATCCCTGCTTAGCGTATTGCTTAATAACTTGCTAAATAAAAATACTATAAATATAAAAAAATCATATTTAAACTCATTATTTAGTTAAAAATCAATTAGTACTATTTATATTATTATAGCATTAGTATTGGCCAAGTTATAATATTGCGCACAGACGTTTTTTGTATAGGAAAAAAAGTGTGCAATTGACCCAGGTGTGCAATTAAACCATAGGATACGTTAGTTATAAAAAATTTATATAAATAAAAAGTTTTATAAAAAGCTTAAAAAATATATAAAAAAATAATTTTAAAAAATATAAAAATTAAATAAAAAAATATTTTAATTTATATAAGCATTTTAAAAGCAGCTAAAAAGCTTTATTATAAAAGCTTACTATAAAAAATATAGTTTTTTAATTATAAACTATTTAATTTAAATATAAAAATTAAATAATATTTTAATTATTATAGCTTTAACTATATAATAGCTTATTGCTTAAAAAAAGCTTGTTATAAATATTATATAGCTTTTAAGTATTTTTAAAAAAAAAAATACTTAATAAAAAAAAAGTAGCTTAGCTTAAATATATTATTTATAATAAAAGCTATAAAACTTAAAATAAATATTATAACATAAATAAAAAAAAAAAACTATATTAAGGTAGTATATATAGCATAGCTATATAAATTTTAAAATAATAAAAAGGTAGTATAATTAGTATATATAATAAATAATATATTAGTACTATTATTAATAGTTTTAATAATAGCTTATTTAAATGCTTTTAAAAAGCTTACTATTAAAATAAGCTTAGTAGCAAAAAGAAATATAAAAATAATTATTAGCTTATTTAATAATAATTTTTTAAACTACTAGTTTATAATTAATATTGCTTTTTAAAATATATAAAAAAATTTATATTAAAACATTATATAAGTGCTTAAAAAAACTAAATATAATATAATAGCTATATTTAAATATAAAGTTAATAAATTAAAAATAGTTTATTATTTTAAAAGCAATTATTATTATATTTAAAAAAGTAGCAAAGCTATTTTATATATAAATAAAAATATAATACTAAAAATACTAAATATAAAAAATAATATAAATTAAGTAAACATATAAATAAATAACAAGCTAAGCGCTTTTATAATTTAAATAATTTATTTATTAAGCTTAATAAAAATAAAATAAAAAAGCTTAGTTTAAAGCTTTTCTTTTAAGCGATTACTAAAAAAGTATATAATAGTAAAAAATTTTAACTTATATTATTTAGCTTAAAACTTAATAAAATATATATTATATAATAGTAAAAAGCTTTTAAATTTTATAGCATATTAAAAGCTATTATTAGCAACGCTATTAAAAAAGCTTATTAAAATAATAAAAAGTAAAAAAACTTTATTATTTACTTTATATAAATATTAAAACTAATAAGTATATAAAAAGCTATTTATAAAATGCTAAAAAAATAAAACTAGCTATAAATAAACAAAGCATATATAGTAATAAAAGCAAAAGTGCTTATTATAAATATAAACGTTTTAAAAAATAAAAGTAAGCTTAATAAAGCATTTAATAAATTGCTAAAGCAGCTTATAACTATATAAGGACATTATTATTATAACACAGTGTGTAAGACACAGTGTATGCAGTAGTAATATATTATATATACTATAAAACCTCTTTACTTATAGCTTTGCTAGCTTAATCTCTTTTTTTAATAACAATAATATAATTTGCACTTAGAACACTATCTTTTTATTTTATTAATATTTTTATAATTGCCTAGCAATTAGTAGCTAGCAATCTTAAAATTAACTTTTTAAATAAAGTTTTATTTTAACTGCTATATTAGTAATAATGCTTGCCTTAGCTTAAATTATTTTTTTAAGCTAAACAAACGCTAATACTATAAATATAAATATAAGATTTAAAAATATAATATTAACTATATTTGTTTTTTTTTATAAGCTTATTTATAGCTTATTACTTATAATATTAATAATATTATTTTATTTTAATAATAGTATATATATATTTAATTTAATACTATATACTTTTATTAGTTATACTATTTATTCTATACTAATATTATTATTTTTAAACCTAAGTAAACTTAAAATTAAAATAAACTAATAAAACCTTTTAAGTTGTTATAAAAAATTAAAAATATATTTTATATAATTATATAGTTGCTTTTTTTAGTTAAAAGTTTTTTTTTATTTTAATATTATAACTATATTAATTATTTAAATATTATATAAACATATATTTAAGCTTAACTATTTATATTTATAAACATATATACTAAATTTAAGTTTATTAAATTTAAAACTTTAAACTTTTTTTTTTAATATAAACATTATTAACTGCTAATCATAAAGCTTGATTATAAATAGCTTAATATTTAAAAAGTATTATTTATATATAAAAGTAAACATATTTTTAAAAAATAATTTTAGCTTAATTTAAGTTTAAAAGCTATTAGTTGCTATATAAAATATTATTTTAAAATTTATAAAAGCATTATTATAAAAATTATATTTTTTAAAACTTTTTCTAAAAAATAATATATTTAATAATTATATAGTTTTAAAAATAAAAATTATTTTTTAAAGTAAATAATAAATTGTTTTTTGTTAAAGCTAATATTTTTATTACTTATTATTTTATTTAAATAAAATAGCTTAAAACATTTAAAATTTTTATTATTTACTTTAATTTACTTTTTTTAAATTAAAATACTAAGATAATAGTTATTAAAATAATAATTAAATAATTAACTATATTAAAAATGTTAAAAATATTATTATAGCTATTTTTATTAAATTTTTAAATGCTTTAAATTAATTTATTAAGTTTATTTTTTAAACTAATAATTTTATATTAGCTTTTTAAATTTTTTAATAACTTTATTTTTAACTTGCTTTAACTTTATGCTTTATAAAATAAAATAATTAAACTTATTAAACAAATGCTTAATAAATAAACTTTTAATAAATATATAAAGCTATTATATTAATAGCAAAAAAAGTAATAAAAAAACTTAATTAAAAAAGCTTTTTAAATAACTATTTAAGATATATAAAAAGTTATAGCTAAAGCTTATGCTTAATTAAAAAATATATTTTTTAACTTTTTTTAAAAATTGCTTATATTTTTTAAAATGCTACTTTTAAAGCAAAGTTTTAATACTCCTAATAGTTAGCATTAAGCTATTAAAATAGCTTTAGTTATTAAAGCTATATTATAAAATAATAATATTAAAAAATATTTTAAATAATATTTTTACTTTTGTTAGTTAATAAATAGTTATTATATTAAATTAAAAGTTATTATTTATTAATTATTTTAATTTAATATTATTTAAATAATTTAATACTAATAAGTATACTATAGTTGCTAATTATATTTATTAGCAAAATATATATTTGTTTATTATGTTTATATATTAATATGCTATAAACTTTATTAAAAAATTTATAATTTAAAATAAATTTTTATAACTATTATAAAGCTTTGCTTAAACTTAATTATATATATATTTAATAAACTTATTAAAATAGCTATAAAAGCTAGCTTAAACTATTTTTTAACTAAATTTAAAATTTTTTTTTATTATCATATTATTAATATTATAAAAATAGTATTTAATATAGTATTTAATTATAATAATATTATTATAAATATATTAATTTATATTTAAATAATAAAATAAATTAAAATTTATTATAACTTAAAGTTTATAATAAATAAGCAATTTATAGCATATATATAAATTTAAATTTATTTTAGTTTTTAATAATTATATAATAAACTTAAAAATATAATATTACTTAATATATTTTTAATATATATTAAAAATAAGTTAACTTTATATAAAGCTAAACTAATAAGCAATAATAGTTTTATATAAGTTAGCTTAGGACTTACTATAATAGTTTTAGTTATTTTAGCAGCAATTAATATACTAGCTTTTGCTTTTAAGCTTTTATTTATAATAATATTTTTTAAGCTAATAGTTATTATAGTAAATAGTTTAATTATAGCTATAATAACTAGGTATAAAATAGTTATAGCAATTTTTAAAACTTTTAAAAACGTTAATATAATAATTATTTTTGTTTAAGTATTAGTTTTTTTTTAAAAAAATTTTTATTAAAAAAATTTTTAGTTAATGCTAAAAACATAAAATATATTATAATAAAAATTATAATAATAAATACTTTTAGCAAGCATAAGAACTTTATACTTTCATTTATTAGCAATAAGTTAAACTTTAGAATTAACTTAATAAAATAAGCATAATATAAAACTATAAAAAACTAAATTGCTTGCTTAAAAATATATTATAATAAAAAAAGTTAAAAATATTATTAATAAAAAAATTTTTATTAGTTAAATATTTTAATAATAAAAATAATGAACTTTTTGTTAACTATTTTAATATTATTTTTATAATAAATTTTAGTTCTATTGTTTATAAACTTATACTTATAATATATAAGCAATATTATAAATTAGTTTTTAATAATTTATAACAATTTATATTTACTTTAGCTAAGTATATAGGCTTAAATAATAATTAATAATATTAAAACATTTATAATAAATTATATATTTAATATTATTACTGCTTATTTGATTTTAATTGCTTTATTTATTATTAAAATAATAATATTATTTTTATATATATATTTTTAAATACTAGCTTTTTTAACTTTAAAAGTAATGTTTACTTTAGTTTGCTTTAATACAAGCTTTTTTATAATAGTAGCTAATTATATTTAAATTCTTCAATATAGTTATACTTTATATAAAATTTGTTATTAAATATAAGCTACTTGTTTATAGTTTAAAAAATAAAATAAAACTTATTAAATAAATTATATTTTAATTATTACTATTTAATATTATAAATAATATTTTTTATATAAAAATATTTATAATAATAGCATAGTTAGCATTAAACTTTAAGCTTAATTAATTATTAAAAATTTTTTTTTTTTTTTAAAATAAATATACTATTTTTATTAATTTTCTTTTATTTATAATAATATTTAAATTTTATTTTAAGTTATAAATAATAATAATAACTTTATAAAAAAAGCTATTAAATTTTTTTTATATAATAATAATAGTTATATAAAATAGTAAGTTTTATATTTATAGCTATAATATTGTTAGTAAATTATATTAATTTATTTTAAATAAATAATATAAAAATGCAAACTTACTTTTTTATTTTATATAAAATAGTATTATTGCTATAATAGTAATCCTAAATATTTTTAAAAAAAGGATTATTAACTAATATAAATTTAATATAATATATATTTAAGCTTTATTTTTAATTATATTAAAAATAATAGTATTTTTATTAATTAAACTGTAGCTATTATAGTTATAGCTATTTTTGTTTTTATTAAAATGCTAATAATATTTTTTATTTATTAATAAATTTTAATTTTTTTCATAAAGTTATAGCTATATTTTTAGTATACTTTAAAATTGTATTTTATTTATAAAAAAGTTAATAATATTAAGTACTAAAAAGCTATAAAATATTTTTAGCTAGCAAACTAAAAATAGTATTTAAATATATATAGCTAATATTAAATTAATAATATGCTTTATTTAAATATTAAAATAATATAAGCTTTAGCATATTATAAATATAATAAATATGCTAAAAAAATGTCATATAAATTAAGCTAATTAAAAATTAGCAAAACTAAATTATTATAACTATATAACTTTATATACTAAATATTTAAAATTAAAAAATTATTAATAAACTTTTAAATAATATATATAATAAAAGTAAGCTAAAATATATAAAATACTTTATATTATTTAGTTACTTTATATTTATAATATAGCAAACTATTTATAATATTTATAAAAGTTAAATTATTATTAATTTAAAGTTTTTTAATAAAGTTATTATATTTAATATTTATTTACTGCTTATATAAAAATTAGTTATTACTAAGCTTTAAAAATATTTATATATATTAATTATTAATTATTACTTTAAGTTTTTTTATTAGCTGCTTATATAGCTTAGCTATTAGAACTATATAATAAATATATTTTTTTAAAGCTTAAAAATATTTAATATTATACTTATAAAATTTTAAAATAGTTTTAAATTTGCATAGCAATTTATAAATAATTAACTTTTTTATTATTTTTAGTATATTATAGCTTATATTAATAGTATTATTATTATTTTTAAAATAATATTTACATATTATAATTATATTAAAGCTATGCTTAATATATTTAAAAATATTAAATTAAGTTTTAACTAAACTATTTAAATTATTTATAATTTACTTAATAATATATTTATTAAATTTTATAATAAAAAATTTTAATATTATAATTATTAATAAGTATATTATAGCTATTTATAAAATTATTTAGCTTTATATATTAGCTATTTTTAAAATATATATTAATTTAGTTAGCTTTTTATATAAATTATTATATAATATTAATAAAAATTATTATTTATATAAATATAAATAATAAACTTATTAAAGGCAGCATATAAAATATAATTTATTTTCAAAAAATTAATAATATAATAATATTAAATTATTAAAGTTATATTTAAATTTTTTTTAGCTAAAATATAAAATTTTAAATTTTATAGCAATCATTAATATTTTTTAGCTATTTTATTTATTAAAATTATATTAATATTATATTTATTAAGCTTAATATATTTAAAAAGCAAAAATATAGCATAATAATTTTTCTTTTTCATAGTGCTTAATATAAATATTATATTTTATTTAATTTTATTTGCTTTATAATATTTTTTAATAAAATATTAATTAAAACTAAACTATATTATATTATAATTAAATTAAAAGTAGCTAGTTTAGTTTAAATATAAAAAAAATTTATATTTTAATTTAATTTAGCTTATTATTTATAATTATATTAATAAACTATAAAGCTAAAAATAAAATTATTAATTAAATAAGCTTTTAATTAATTAATTTATTTTAGCTTAATATTAAACTAATAATATTGTTTGCTTATTTATTATAGTTTTACTTAAATATTTACAATATTATTAGTTATATTAATTTACTATTAAATATTTAATTTTAACTTTTAATAATTTTAAATATATAAAAAGGTTTTTTTAAAATAATAATATAAAAGCACTAAAAAATATTATTAATAACTTTAAATATTTTATATATATAAATATTATTATTTTTAATAAATAATAAAAATATTTTATTAATAGTTATGCTAACAATTTTAAATTTACAAAAATTATTAATAATATTTATTAATATTTTTTAATTTAATACTATTTATGCTAGTATTGTTAATTATAATTATATTTCTTAAAAAGCTTTTATAGTTATTTTTTATATAATTTATTTAATAATAATTTTTTATATTTAATTTATTATAATAAAAAATATTAACTTTATATACTAGCGTTTTATTTTAATTTTATTTTTGCTATAACGTATCCCATGGCCATATTTGCCACCCGGCTATATTTGCCACCTTTTTTCCTATACAAAAAACGTCCGTGCGCAATAATATAACTTGGCCAATACTAATGCTATAATAATATAAATAGTACCAATCGATTTGTAACTAAATAACAAGTTTAAATAAAATTTTTTTATATTCATAGTATTTTTATTTGGTAGGTTATTAAGGTAGTAAATAAACAAAGATTATAAAAAAGATCTTGGCAAAAAGGTTTGTACATAAATTTATAACTCTATCAATTTTAATTGTACAATAATAAAAATATAACCATTAAATTTCTATTAAAATAAGGAATCTAGAAGTAAATTGTTTTATTTTAATTACTTGAATATTAAACCAGTTATATAGTATTATAGTATTTGTTCTATGATATAATCCATGCTAAAAATCATATAATCCCTGCTTAGCGTATTGCTTAATAACTTGCTAAATAAAAATACTATAAATATAAAAAAATCATATTTGAACTTGTTATTTAGTTAAGAATCGACTAGTCCTATTTATATTATTATAGCATTAGTATTGGCCAAGTTATATTATTGCGCACGGACGTTTTTTGTATAGGAAAAAAGGTGGCAAATATGGCCGGGTGGCAAATATGGCCGTGGGATACGTTAGCTTATAATAAAAAAAATTATTTTAGTTTTAAATAAATATTTTATAAACTTTAAAAATTTACTAACTATTTATAATATTAATAAATAAATTATTAACTATTATGCTTATTATTTATAGTGCTTTAAATATATTATAAACTATTAAATATTATTAAGTAAACTTAAGCTTATTTAAAAACTGCTAATTTTATTTTATATATTAGCAATAAATTTTATTATTAGCTTGCTAGCACTTTTTTTTTAAAAATATGTTTTAAATAGTTAATAATTTTAATAAATATAATATTTTAATGCTAATAATATATAAGCATAGTTAAAAAAATTATTTATTTTAAGTAATATTTATTACTTTATTATAAATTAAGCTAATATACTAGCAAACTTTTTAATTTTATATAATTAAAATATATTAATTAAAATTATTTTAAATTATAATTTAAAATTTATATTTAATTTTTAGCAAGCTTTATAAAAGCATATAAAAATTAAATTATCTATTTTATTAATTATTACTTTTAAACTAATAGATTTAGCAAACAATATAATTAAAATATTAAAATTATTATTTAATATTATATAAATAAAATTTTATTAATATTATAGTATAATTTTAATAATGCTTTTTTATTATCAATTAAACTAAGCTTTAATACAATAGTATTATGTTTTAAGCTTTAATTTTTTTTTTTTTTAATTTTTAAAAATTTAAGTTAAGCTTTTAATTTTAAAACATAGTAATGCTTTTATTAGTATAATTGTAAGGTGATCTAAGGGTAGGTATAAATTATTGTAGCAAAAGTAAGATGTATTGGTAAGGCAGACATAGCTAAGGGCCATAGCAAAGAACAATCTTATTATATGCGCGCCTTGTCTAATCTTTTTATTTAAACTACATATTTTATTTATGTTACTATATATAGTAATATAAACTTTTGGCTTACATTAACATATACTTTTTACTTAGATATATTAAATTGTCCTAGCATAAAAAAAAAATTACTGTTTTTAATAACCTGTACTTTTAATTTTTTTATTATGTAACGTTTTTATAAAAACGCCTTCTGCTTTGTTTTGCTAATATAAAAGCTTTTTTAAAAGCTTTATAAAGTTAGCTACGTTGTTATAACAAAATCTTTTAATATTAGTTTTTTTATATGCTAATTTAAGTTAAAGCTTATATTATTTTTAGTACTTTTAATTAACTTTTATAAATATTATAAATGTTTTTTTAAGTGCTACTTATTATACTTATATCTTTATTTTTTTATTTAATAAAATAGTTATACTTGTTTTTATATTAATTAAGCTAGTGCTTAAAAATAAGTTTTATTTTATAAATATTGCTATTTTTTTTATTAGTATTAAAGTATTAGTTAGCTTTAATAAGGCTAGGTAGCAAAATAGTACTTTAAAAAAATTGTTTTTGCTTTAGCAAAAATATAGCTAAGCTACTAAAATTATAAAGTATATATAATAATTAGTTAAAAAGTTAAGTTTATAAGCTAAATTACCTACTTTTTTTTTTATTGTTTATATATAGCTCTGCTTTTTGCTAAGAATACTTATATAAAAGGTTACTAAAAAAATAATATTTATTATAAAAGCGCAATAGCATTTTATTTTTTACTTTAAATTTTAAATAATAATATATTTTATTAAACTTTTGTTTTGCTTTAGCTATAGCAAAGCTTATTATAAAATTAACATTTTATTATAAGTTATTATATAAGTAATTTATATTTTTAAATTGTTTTTTATTATTTTAATTAAGTAAAATATTTATTAAGCTTTGCAGCTTAAAACTAAATAGCTGCTTATGCAGTATTAATTTAATAGCTATTAAGTATATAATATTAAAGTTTTATTATAAAATAAAAATTAAATTTACTTAGTTAGATTTTAAATTAGTAAAATTATAAAATTGCATAGCTAATTTAATAGTTTAGTTTTTTTATTTTAAAAAACTATTACTTTATAAATAGTAAGCTATTATTATTAATAACTTAGTATTTAAAGCTTTTTATATGCTTTACTAAAAATTAAAAGTAAACTTGTAGTTTTAGTTAAATATAATACTTTATAGTATTTTTTAGTTACTTAATAATAGTTATTATATAGTAATAATAGCTTACTTTTTAGTAGTATATTTTATATTTTTAAAAACTAATAAAGTTTGTTTTAATATAAAATATATTATTATTATTATATAGTTATAAAACTTAAAATATAATTTGCTTTTTAATTATTATAATGTTTTAATTAACTTAACTTTTAGCAAAAACAAAATAAAATTAATAGCTATAATATATATTAGTAGCAGATTATTAGGTTAAATAGGCTGCAAACTACTAACTGCTTTTTAATAGTTTGTTTAGTTAAAGTTATATATTAGGCAATATTTTATATACTTGTTTATAAGCTATATTTTTTTATATATATTATAAAGCTTAAGATTTTTTAGTATTTTTTTTAGTTTTATATAATGTTTTTTATTATATACTATTTTTATTATTTATTTAATTATAAAATATAAAATGTATAATTGCTTTTATTTTGTATGCACATTATAAATAAACTTATTTATAATATAAAAAAAATTGCTAGGCAACAAAAAATTTTTAATGTTTTTATTAATTATTTAATACTTTTTATGCTATAAATTATTAATTACTTGCTTATACTTTAAGTTTTTATAATAAGCTTTTTTAAAAGTTTTGTGCTACTAATTATTAATAATTGCTTTAGCTATATGCTTTATAATATTTAGCATTATTAATAATAAAAAATTATTAAAAGTTATATTTTATATAGTGTTTAGTACTGCTAGTTTATTAAATTATTTAATTTTTTTATGTTTATTGTTAGCATTTTATAATGCTTTTAAATAATTAATTATATTAAGTATAAAGTTTAATTGCTTTAAAAAATAATATATTTAATATTTATATTATAATAAATAAATAAATTAATTAATTAAACGCTTGTTAGCTTAATTAGTGCTTATAATATTAAAAGTTGTTTGCTTTAAAATATTTTTTATTATAATATAATTAGTAAGCATAATAACCTGCTTACTTAATTATATTATTATTTAAAGCTTTATAAAAGCTTATACTAAATATATAACTTTTAGCTTAAAAAAACTATATTAAGTTTTTGTTTTAAATAAGCACTTGCTGAAGTATATTATTAGTCTTACTTTAGTAAATAAAATATTAGCACCTAGTGTTTATTTAAACTTTTTTATTAAATAATATATTATAATATTATTTTTTTTTAATAAAGCTATTAATTTATATAAATAAGATTTGCTTAAAGTTATAATAATAAAGTAAGTTTTTTAAGCAAATAATAGCTTATACTGTTTTAAATAACTTTAATTTAGCTAGTATTATATTATAATATATTAATTAATAATATGCTTTATGCTTGCTAAAATTAATTGTTATAACCTTATTTTTTTTGCAACCTTTTGCTAGCAAGGCTATTTTTTGTAATTATAATAGCTTAACTAGTTGTGCATAATATAAAAAAAATAATCTTAAAAAAATGTTTGCTTTCATATATTATTTTAAAGCTTTTAAATTATATAAAAAAGCAAGCTAATAAAATATTTTTACTTATTTAGTAGTAATAAAAAAGCTTAAGCTATTTATATAAAAACTTAAAAGTTTAACTAATAAGTACTTAATAAAAAACTTAGTTAATAATATAGCAATGTTTTTTTTTAAAAATAGTTTAAAAATTATAAATAGGTGCTAAATATAGTCTTTAAAAGTATTTAAAAAAATTATAATATTATTAATAAAAGCGCAACTAAAATATAATTATTTGCAAAGTAACTTGTTTATATATTTTTAAACATAAGCTAAAAAGTTATAAAATCTTATTAGCGCTATAGTAAATTTTTTAATATTTTAAAAACTAATAATTATAAATTTATAATAATTGCTTAAGTAAACCTTAAACTAATAAAAAAACAATGTTATATTAATTATAGTAATATATTTTTTTATAAAAGCTTTTAATAACTAATACTTATAAAAAAAAATTAGCTATTAAGTACTACAATATAATTAAGTACGTAAAAATTTACTATAACGCGTTTTTTATTTACTTTATGCACTTATTTTTATGCAACAAAAATAAGGTGTATAAAAAAGCATAGTTTGTTTACTTATTTTAGCTAGCCCTTTTTATAAAAAGCATTATATGTAATATTAAATACTTTTATATTTTTTTTACTTAGTAGGTATAGTTATATATTAAGTTTTGCGTTTTGCTAACTATTTACTAATAAAAAAATTTTTTTTTTTTTTAAAAATGTTAATTTTATCTTTATTAGTTTATATTTAGTATAAGTTAATTAGTTTATAAAGCTTTTATGCCTTAAATATACGTTTAGCATATATATAAATGCTATTAGTTATTATAATTTTTAAAACATTAACGTATCCCACAGGTCAATTGCACACTTTTTTTCTCATACAAAAAACGTCCGTGCGCAACATTATAACTTGGCTAATACTAATGCTATAACAATATAAATAGTACTAGTCAATTTCTAACTAAATAATAAGTTCAAATATAATTTTTTTATATTTATAGTATTTTTATTTAAAAGGTTATTAAGGTCGTAAATAAATAAGGATTATTAAAAAGATCTTAGCAAAAAAGGCTATGCGTAAATTTATAACTCTATCAATTTTAGTCGTACAATAATAAAAATATAACCATTAGATTTCTATTAAAATAAGAAATCTAGTCGTTTTTTTTTTTTTTTAATTACTTATATATTAAACCAGTTATGTAGTATTATAGTATTTGTACTATAATATAATCCTTGCTAAAAATCATATAATCCCTGCTTAGCATATTGCTTAATAACTTGCTAAATAAAAATATTATAAATATAAAAAAATTATATTTAAACTCGTTATTTAGTTAGGAATTAACTAATACTATTTATATTGTTATAGCATTTGTATTGGCCAAGTTATAATGTTGCGCACGGACGTTTTTTGTATGAGAAAAAAAGTGTGCAATCGACCCGGGTGTGCAATTGACCTGTGGGATACGTTAACTAGTTTTTTAATGCTTAAAATAAAGTGTACTTTAAAAATTTTAGGCTTTAGTTTATTAAGTAAAAGCAGGCTACTTTTAGCTAGCTTATTAGCTTTGTTTAAATATTTAACTTTTTATAATATATTTATATTATTTTTTATAACTAGGTTATAAATTATATTAGCAAATAAAATTATAGTTAAAGCTTATAGTAGCTAGTTATTAGCTTTTAAATTATAAGAACTAATAATAAAGTTAAAAGCTTAACTATTATTTAATATTAATTTAAAAGCAACTATATTTTTGCTAAATTTTATGTTTATAAACATAGCAAAGTTTTTAAAAAGTGCGCTAAAAGCGCTACTAATAAAAGCTTTAGTAGCAGTAGCTAATATTATTATTGCCTTTTTTTATAAAAATTAGTAGCGCATACTATTTTTGCTTTTGCTAATTAATTTAAGCTTAGTACTTTTATAAATTTTAATAAGTTTATTTAAAATATTATATATAAGTGCTACTTATAGTATAGTAGCGTTTACTATAGTATTTATTATAGCCTTATATATAGCTAAAAAATAAAATTTGCAATTATTAGGTAGCAGCTTATACTTTACCTATATATATGTGTTTTTGTTTAAAGCAATAGTTACTTTTTAACTGCTAGTAACCTTGCGCATATATTTTTACCTATTATAACTAATATAAAAGTTTAAACTAAAGCTATTTAAGCTAAAAAACGTTAGCTTGCAAAACTTATTATTGCTAAAGGTATATAACTTAACTTTAGCTTATTTTTTAAGTTTTAGCGCGCTATTATTAACGCTTACTACCTTACTAGTGCGCTTTTTAATAGTATGCTTAATAAATTATAAAAAAAATTTATTAAATATAGTTAACTATGTTAGTACTAGTATTGTTATAAACGCTAATATGTTTATTATTTAGTTTAGCTATTATATTAAAGTTTAGGTATATATAATATAATTTTAAAGCAATTTGCTTATAATTAGTTTTGCTTGCTTTAATAATTAGTATATTTTTTGCTTATACTTAAGTAGCAATTTTATTAATTATAAAGGTTATAAGTAAATTATAACTTAAACACTTTTATATATTATATATTATACTATTTTTAATATGCTTATAGTAGCGTAAATGCTAAAAAAGATAATTATATAAAAGCAAAAGCTAGTTGTAATATTTATAAGTTTTTTTACTAAGATCTATAAAAAACAAAGTAAATATTTTTTTTAAAATAACATAATTAATTATTATAGGTTTTATTTTTATTATAACTTTAACCTTTGTTATAAAATTTATATTTATTATTATATTAGCTATTATAGCTGCTACTTTAATCTTATAAAAAATATTTGTTTTATTAGTTATTATTATATTAATAGTTATTATTATATTATTAATTATTATTATACTACTTTTATTATTATACTATTAATTATTATTATAGTATTAGCTGCAATAGTTTAATTAGTAACTATTATTTTATTATAATAAAAATTATAACAATATTTTTATAGTATCTTTATTAGTAGTATAATTATTAAATAACAATTTTATTAATATACTATTAGGCTTAATATTTAAGTATATATTTTAAGCCTTGCGTTTTAACTTTTAATGCGCTTTTTTTACTTTTTATATATATTTATATAAAGTATTTTTTGCTTTAAGTAGTTAAAGTATAGCTTTAATAAGCTTATTAAATTGTTTATAAATTATTGTTATAATAAAAAGTTAATTGCTATAATTTTTTAATAGCATACCTAAATATTAAGCATAAGTTAACTTATGTTAAATATATGTTAGCAGTATTTTATAGTTTTTAATAATATTTTTTAAAGTTAGTTGCTTTTTTATTAGTTTTTAACTAGCATAAGCAGGTTATATTTTCAATTAGCGCTTAAAAGCTTTAAGCATTAAGTTAAAACTTTTTTAATGCTATCTAATATGTTTTTTTAGCAATAAGTTTTTTGTTTTACTATAAAAAAGCTGATTTGCTTAAAAAATAATTAAAAAAGTATTATAGCTAAGCTTTATTAAAAATACTATTTTTTTCTTTGTATATACTTATTATATAAAAAATAAATTAATATATATTTATATATATAATATTTTGTTTATTTATTATTATTTTTAGCTTATTTAAGTTAAAATAGTTAAA
>Ga0247782_1000465_pt1 | contig 25491 bp, 15 predicted proteins | sample UWRJL019104C5_FD_179928 | JGI IMG/M metagenome (GOLD analysis project Ga0247782, IMG submission 179928) | Plant litter microbial communities from Arlington Agricultural Research Station in Wisconsin, United States - UWRJ-L019-104C-5 | ecosystem: Environmental > Terrestrial > Plant litter >...
GGACGTGTGGGGCGTGGGGCGGGGGGGGGTGGGGGGGGGGGGGGGGGGGGGGGGGGAGAAGAAGGGAGGAAGAAGATACGAGTTTCGGATACGGACATGTGCAGGAAGATCACCTCACCTCCGTGCAGACGGGATATGAGGGCCATCAGGGCTATAGTGGACTGCCAACATAGATCTGTACTAACCCCGTGGTGTCGTATGAAGGGCAACCTGGGTCGGGCTATAGGAAGTTGAGCTGATCTTAACACTGTATCTAGGTGTTACTATACTGACTTATATATGACGTCTCTAATTCTCCAGGCAGTAGTGATAAAGTCTTGGAATGTGTCTTCGCGTGAAATGATCAACCATCAACATAACTCGCAAGCTCCGATATAATGATCAATTCTGAAAATAAATATTCCATACCCTAGCCGTACTCTGCGCATATTACCTTGATTGGATAGTACCATCATCGTACCTGCTAAAGCGACTTATGTAGACAGGCCCATCGCAACTTCCAGAAAGGGCATCTCGGGCCCATCATTCCGTCCCAGCTCAGCAGATCTCCGAAACTCAAAACACTCTCACCTCACGTGGAGTGAGCCGCAAAAGAATTCCATATGATGAATGTTGAAACCCTGAATCCCACGGTAAAAGGGTGAGATTGTCTAAATTCACCTTGCCTCTATGAACTAATATGAGACCAACCCGTAGCATGGTACAATGAGAGGCAGCCCAAGCACGTCACAATGGCACCTCAACGGCCTAGCACGCGACATCTAGCGATGGTCACCACGTGCACAACTATTCTTCTGCTCGTAGTCTGGTACAACAGACTGAACATACCTTTCTACACATCATCGTTGTCTCCTTATTTCTCAAGAACCACACCCAGCTCTAGTCCAACCAACCCCAACTTCAACCCTGACACAGACACAGACACAGACACCAACACCGGCACACATAATTATCCCCCTTACCCCGTCCCTGTCTCCGAAATAGACCTCTCATCCGCCCGAGCACCCTTCATATCATGGCCGCTCCGGCGCTTATGCGACGAACAAGTCTCGTCAGGCGCGCTGGTTCCGGGTCTTGTGTTCCTCTGTGATAATAACAGCGGCGGACCGGGCAACATCCGGAACTACATGCTCACGTGTCTGCGTTACGCGATCGAGGCCGGGGCCACGGGGGTTCAGGTACCGCGGATCCGCACGCGGTCCGCTAGCGATAAGGCCGATCTGTTTAACTCGTACAAGCCGTTCGGGTATATGTTCTCTGAGGCGCATTTCAGGGATACGATGACGGAGGCGTGTCCGCATATTTCTGTTTTTCCTGTTCTTTCAAATTCTACTTCTAGTTCCGGTTCCGGCAGTAACGATGATAGTAAAGGTGGAGAAGGGGATGAAGATCTAAACACTATCCCAGGCGTAGCAGCTAAATCCTCTCGCGAAAAGCTTCCCCCGGAGCGCATGGTCCGGCGCATCACACCGAAAGAATTCGGCGGCACGCGCAGCGGCTGCGATAACCGGGATCCGCACCGCCACACCGACCGCTTCGGGGTCGCGTTCCGGGAATGGACCAACAACACGATTGCGGAACTGAACCTGCAGCCGCCGAACTGGGAGGATAACCCCATGTTGATTAGGTTAACGTGGGGCGTCCTCTGGGACTGGCCCGTTTTCCGCGACGGTCCTGAGCTCGCGGCCAGTTTTGGCGGGCTTTTGCGGATCCGCGAGGATATTCTCGATATAGCTGATGCTGTTGTGCGCGAGATGAGGGGACTTGCTGTCTCATCGTCATCGTCATCGGTTGAGAATAAAGAAGAAGATGCCGAAAACGAGAGCAGTATTAAACCTGTCGCGAGGAGAAATAAACCACCATCCCAAGGCCCCGGCGCATTCCTAGGCATCCATCTCCGAACAGAAGAAGACGCACTCTCCCAATGGCCTACTTACGAAATGCAAAGCGGTGGTTATTTCACGAAAGCAGAGGAACTAGGCTTCACAAATGGAATAGCCTATCTAGCCTCGGGAAGCGAGAAAGAAGCGCAGAAATTCTCCCAAGACGCAGAAGCAACTCTACAGCTAAACGTCAAATCTAAATACGATCTAGTTCACGGCAAAGAGCTGGACAAGTTAAAATCACTGAGCTGGGACCAACAGGCCCTGATCGACTTCGCCGTGCTCCTGCAATCGGACTATTTCATGGGAGTCAGTCCGAGCAGTTTCAGCATCAATGTCGCGCTCAAGAGGCACTTGCAAAGGGATGGCTTGTACACCCGTCCATGGAAGGTTGGCTCGGGCGACGGGAGAAGCTGGCTAGTCGGGAAATACGAGAAGTACTGGGATGACTGGCTGTTCATGTTCGATGGTATGTGGCCATAGACCACAGGAGGCCAGAGTGTGGACTTCATCAAAATGCACAAAACGATATAATACCCCCTGTTGATTATGGCTTGTAAGAATAGGCTAGGTAGTAAGTACAGCATGGGACAACGGGCTTCATGATCATGAAAAACAACGCTTGATAAGCGAAAGGGTATCTCATATTGTTATATACAAAGAGGGCTGCGATAATAGGTCTGCTTTATACGTTTGCGTCCCCATTCTCTCGCCACACGTGCGTATCTCCTAGACTAAACGAGCTCGACGTGCTGACAGCCGATGCGTCTTGGCCTTCTGGTACTCTGAATTCGTTACTTTCATACCTGACAGGATCAAAGTCGCTGGCCGTTTCTGCGGGTGATAAAGGTGGTGGCGGATCCTTATAAATCCAGGGCTTCTCCAAAGGCGCAACCAGGGAAGGGTTAATGAACGATAACCCCTTTTCTTTATCTTCGTCAATCGTGCTCAAGCGTCTGGTGAGCCGTGTTGGTTCTGCTTCATTTCGGCCAGGGTTACTCTGACTACCAGGGTCGGAACTGCGCTTGATGCTTCGAAGAGCGATGAATTTGGTAAGGGGAATAAATTGATGATGAAAATAGTACGAGTACCATAGAGTCAAAGCCATTAATGGGACAACAAGAGTGGCTTGGAGGAACGCTTTTCGAAGCACCAGAATAGCAAGCATAACAACTTGGAAGGATATGAGACCGACAATGATACGTCTGCAGATCATCGGCCACGCGCCTCCTGTTGCATGCTGAGGCTGTTCCATCGAGTAGAGCAGTTGATATTTGTGAACAAAGTATCCAACCCCAAAATAACAGACGCCCAGCAGCAGAACCAGCTCAGCACGCGGGAGCACACTGTAGACGAGACAGAGGATGAAGACGAGCAAGGCGGTTGGTAGGAAAAACCCATAATTAAACAGATCTGGTTGTACGAGTTGAGCAAAATGACGGGGTGTCTTGGCTCCCATGCGGTAAAATGGGTACAAGGCAATACTGCCAAATTGGAGCAACTTGAACGGGAACAACCCAAAGGCTTGGAGCATTATGAAATTGAGGTAGAAATTGCTAAGGCTTTGAATCGATTCGGCGATCCTTGCAGCGATCGTGTTCGTGTCGCTTAACGAATCTCTGATGATTTGCCAGAAATCCGCGAGCGCGGCAGAACCAGACACGGCATAAACAACGAAGATGTTGAAGAACACGAAGAAAAAGTTCTTGGATATGGCCGATAACTCGACATCGCCCTGGGATAGAAACCCCTGAATGTTCGAAAGGTAGTCATAAAGATAGGGCACCAACACGTTCAGTAGCGATACAACCAGGGTCGGCAAGCCAGTCCGAACAAGAGCTTTTGTGATATCATGTCGTTGCAGCGACTCGGCAAGGGAGGGTGCAACCCGTTCTATGTTGCAAATACTGAGTAGACTGGCCAAGAACGCGACTGGGAAGAACCAGAGGACCGTTAAAATTATTATAAAAATCGTAATAGCGCCTGATTGGACCCGTCGTCGATACCGCGGAGCGTACGTGTTTTTCCATATCACATCGTATGGAGATGGAGCGGGCTTTGTTAGGAGCTGTCCTGGTCGAGGGTTTAGGGTAGCTTGAATGGCCATTTGACATGCTGCAATAGAATTCATGGTAACAAATGCCATGTCTGTTGGTGCGTAATCCTTCTTCCTCGCAATATGGATCTTCTCGTCGAGACGGCGAAGATTCTCCTCATAGTAATCCAGTGCACTGTGGTGTTTCCAAGTCAGTAACGGGTATATCAACACTAAACAGACGGTTTACTACTTCTATCGAAGCAATTGGTGGAACAATGCGGTGCAAGACATTACGGAAGGGGGCGAAAATTTCGGGTATCATACTCAATCTTACGGTTCCGCATCTTAAGAAATCCGAAGTGTAAGCGAATCTTGGGTCGTTGCCTCTCGGCCGCTACGCTGTGAATGCCGTCGGGACCTAGAAGCCGCTCATCTTGACCATCGCGTCTTTCATGATCATCTTCTCGCTCAGTTTCTTCGTTGGAAGTATTTGCCGCATTCCCTGCCCGTGATACTACGGCTTTTTGCGACCTGTAAGCGCTCCAGGCTTCCTCAAGCTTTAGGAGGGTCTTTTGGCGCTGGGCCATGAGCACATCTAACTCTCCCCATTCCCGACATAGGGTGACGCTTTGGACATGGCCTATTTCCAGATTTTCTACAAATTCCTTTATTTTCTTTTCGGTTCTTATGTCATTCGGGATACCGGTCAATCTAAAGGTCCGGTCGGTGATCGTAGACTGAGTACCTAAATAGTCTTGTCTTATTTTGACAATCTTGAAGGTCTCGGCATTCATAAAGTATACAGTAAGGGCAGAGAAGAACCATGTGAAAGCGAGGTATGACCAAAGGTAACTCCATCCTTTATCGGAAAAACCGCCCTTGCCATCAAGAGTCAAATAAGGTTGCTCCGTCAGAGCCTGGTAGCTTAGGAGGGAACTACCGGAGATGGTGGAGTTTTTAGGCGGTGCCGGGTGGTTCGGATCCGGGTACGTATCGAAGGCTCTGTGTATCGGCCATAGCACGGCGGCAGAAAAAAATAGCATCGTCGCAAACAGACGGAGGGACATCTTGAAGAAAGATAGGAACTGGGGATGTCATAGTCAGCATTCTTGCCCCTACAAGAGCAGCCTGAATGGATACACACCACAAAAGCATCCAAACCAGCAGATGCCAGTACTTGGTCTTCTGTTACTCGATATAAAGCGGGTATCCATCCTAGAAAGCTATCCGGGAGATGCGGCAATGCGATTTCGGGGTTCAAACGCCGCTTTCTTGCGGCGTAAAGCGTCTTCCATCGAGGGCGAAGAACCTGGAAAGACAGAAGCGTGAGCAACCAACTAAACAAGGACTATAGCATGTCTCGTACACAGAAAGCAGTAAACGCCGAAATGCCTAGCGCAAACGAGAGAACTAGCTGCACGAATATATCTTTGTTCCCTGGAGCAAGAGCGGTCTTGCCTGTGCAATAGTCCGGCTCGGTATGGTTAGCCATTGTCGCTGGCAAATCTAGCCCATCGGGACTTCGAATATTTATGCTAAATGCTCATGAAGAAGATGTATTCTAAAGGTTTGTAGGATAATGATCTAGATGAATCAAGCACGAAACTGTAACTTCATCCTCTGCATCAGATCTGTGACTCTGAGAAGTTCTGGTGGGGCGAAACGTCACTGACGTACTTTGTAAGATCTATTACTGTGTACGTCCACGGGGTGTTGGTCAAGGAAGGTGTGTTGGTTGCTACGTACGCCACATTCCCCTACCCAAGCCACTATCCAAGAAGAGCCATACGGGAATAACTGGTTCAAGGGTCTTACCTAAAAAGGGTATTTTAATTGATTCATAGAAACGCGGTGTCGCGAAACGCGCTAAGGTTAGTGGAAAGACGCGCTCGTCCCTTTTTTGTGATCTGCCCAATATCACCCCCCACCTTCTGTAAACTCATATTCTGACTTTCTAGCGTTTAGTCTACAAAGCGACTCATTACAACAGCGCTGTGCGACTGTTTCCGAATGCTTTAGTATACCTCCTCGTAGGGTGACCATATTAGAATCGAGGCATCATGGACAGTTTCATGCTTAGAGATGAGGCGGCCAAGGAGCGTGTCCGCTTGGCCGAGGAATTCCTTGACCCTCGTAAGTAACCGACGGAGACAAAAGATTGACAAGTTATCAGTCTCGCTGACGTGAATACCCGTCGGGATAGACGACCAACATGCGAGGAGCTACCGGTCCGATATAATACTTATGCTCCAGAAGAACCAGAGGCGACTCGTTGTCAATCTAGACCATGTGCGCGATCACAATCCCGAACTAGCGGACGGCTTGCTCTTTGATCCTTTTGATTATACGCTCGCTTTCAATCATGCGCTCAAGAAAGTTGTCGAGACGATTCCCCAAGCACGACCGGACCAGACCCACGAGGATGTGCTTTATTATTGCGCCTGGGCTGGTAGCTTTGGTCTCAACACATGCAATCCGAGAACGATATCCTCTAACCATCTGAACCACATGGTTTCAATCGAAGGAATTGTCACCAGGTGCTCTCTCATACGGCCAAAGGTTGTAAGAAGTGTCCACTACAATGAGAAAAAGAACATTTTCCACTACCGCGATTATCGTGACCAAACAATGACCACCGGCGTTACCACATCCAGCGTCTACCCCCAAGAAGATGACGAAGGTAACCCGCTTCTGACTGAATATGGTTTCTGCACATACAGAGATCACCAAACTATCTCAATACAAGAAATGCCGGAACGAGCACCTGCTGGACAGCTTCCTCGCGGCGTCGATGTCGTCCTGGATGACGATCTTGTCGACAGGGTGAAACCGGGTGACAGGATACAGCTTGTGGGCATCTTCAGAACACTCGGTAATAGAAACACAAATCACAACAGTGCGTTGTTCAAGACGGTTATTCTGGCGAATCACATAGTACTTCTATCGTCGAAAGCGAGCGGAGGGGTTGCTACTGCTACAATTACGGATACCGATATTCGCAACATTAACAAGATTGCAAAGAAGAAGAACCTCCTCGAGCTCCTTTCTCAGTCTCTGGCGCCTAGTATTTATGGCCATGGCTACATCAAGAAGGCCATCCTATTAATGCTTTTGGGTGGTATGGAGAAGAACCTGGAAAACGGTACCCATCTGAGAGGTGATATCAACATCCTGATGGTCGGTGATCCATCGACCGCGAAATCTCAACTCCTACGATTCGTCCTTAATACGGCGCCTTTAGCCATCGCTACCACGGGTCGTGGATCTTCCGGTGTGGGTTTGACGGCAGCCGTCACGACAGACAAAGAGACTGGCGAAAGAAGGCTCGAGGCTGGTGCCATGGTCATGGCAGATCGAGGCGTTGTCTGCATCGACGAGTTCGATAAGATGTCGGATATTGATCGAGTCGCAATTCACGAAGTGATGGAACAGCAGACGGTTACGATTGCTAAGGCTGGTATCCATACGTCCCTGAATGCCCGGTGTAGTGTGATTGCGGCCGCCAATCCTATTTTCGGCCAGTACGATACGCACAAAGACCCTCATAAGAATATCGCTCTCCCCGACTCTCTTCTGTCACGTTTTGATCTTTTGTTTGTCGTCACAGATGACATCGAAGATAGTCGAGACCGCCAAATTTCCGAACACGTTCTGCGCATGCATCGGTATCGTCAACCAGGCACTGATGAGGGCGCACCTGTCCGTGAGAACACGTCTCAAGCCCTTGGTGTTTCTCTACAGAGCCAAGATGCCACACAAAAACCAACCGAGGTATACGAGAAATACGACGCCATGTTGCACGCTGGTGTTACTCTGACGTCTGGACGTGGGGCCAACAAGCGTCACGAAGTCCTTAGCATTCCCTTCATGAAGAAGTACATCCAGTACTGCAAGACCAGAATCAAGCCCGTTCTCACTCAGGCTGCTTCAGATCGCATTGCAGAGATTTACGTGGGGCTCCGGAATGATGAAATGGAAGGAAACCAGCGGAGAACATCGCCATTGACGGTTCGTACCCTGGAAACTCTAATTCGTCTGGCAACTGCGCACGCCAAATCTCGACTCTCAAACAGGGTCGAAGAGCGAGACGCTTTAGCAGCCGAATCAATATTGCGCTTTGCACTATTCAAAGAAGTCGTCGAAGACGAGTCAAGAAAGAAGCGTAGGCGGACACGCCAAGTTGAATCAGATTCCTCAAGCGAAGAGAGCTCCGATGATGATGATGACGGTGATGCTACGTTCAGGGGCTCCACGACTCGCCCTAGTGCCTCTCGCTCGACGAGAAGAAGTAACCTTAGTCAACCAACAAATAGTCGTCGTACAAACGGCACTTCTAGCGGCAGAGCTGCTGATACTCCTGAGGCCGAGCACGAGGAAGAAGGGGAAGACATCTACGACGCCACACCTCGTCGGACTAATCGCACAACCCGTAGCGGCGCCGGTTCATCGTCGAACGCACCAACCGCATCTCAGATATCATTTGCATCTTCCATACCTGCTTCACAACTCGAAACCCAAGAAGAGGACACGCAAGAGGACGCCGATCTTGCAGCTGGCGCTGCCAGTCTCAATCTTGACATACCTATCACGTCTGAAAGGCTTGCTACATTCCGCAGTGCTCTCGGACAACTCCTCAATACCGACCTATTTGAAGATGACTCAGCGAACGTCAACGACGTAATTGAAGCGGTCAATGGACGAGTAGGCGGACGAGGCGCGACATTCTCTAGAGAGGAAGCTATCAAAGCGCTCAAACGAATGGACGATGCCAACCAGATTATGTAAGTGCTGCAACCAGCCCGAGCCCCCGGTTTTTGATGAATACGTGCTAACGTAGACTTAGGTATACGGATGGCGAACTGGTGTATAAGATTTGATGAGACCATAGTGTGCTACGAGCCGTCGATATGAGAAGTGGGTATTGGCGTTTTAGGGAATACCATAGGATGGCTGTATTAGCATGATCTGATTAGGCTGGGACTGTATAATGATCATTGTACGCCTTGTTAAGATGTTAATTGGCAACGAAACATATCTAAATTGAGAACTTGGCATTTCCCTGCAGAATCATGTGTGTTGGTACGCTCCTTGCTTCAGACTCTTTTCCTCCCGAGTGAGAACCGAACCTAATGAAACCTCCTACCATGCCGTTTCTTAAGCCTCGACTAAGAAGCCTGAGAAACGATTGCTACACTGGCACCTAAGACAGCCACAAACTCTTTGAATATCAAAGTAGGGAGTCTACGGCTAAACGTTCTAGGTCGTGATCGAACAGCCAACAGCCACCACAGCTCACGACATTTCTTACCTTTGCTACCATATCGACTCTTATTTAGCACGAGTATTAGGCAAACTACCGGCCGCGACAGCTTATTAGTGTTGATTTTAAGCATCATTGTCCACAGCTGGCGGCTTATACGATACCGGAGCAGGAGCTGCGAGCGCGAGGCAGTTATTGTAATCTTTTCTAACACACAGCCTGGTAGTTGCGCATCGTTGGTCTCTCCGGAACGTTTTACGATCGCATATTAGGTGTTGGGTAGTGCTCCTCGGGTCCGCCTTCTAATACTGATTGGCTTGTTGGTGATAGGATCCTCAGGTAGATCTCGTCTTGAAGAATGGATCAATAATATTGTCAAGTTTTTCTTCTTCACCCTAAGTTACTTAGCTTTGTAAACTATCAAGAGACAAAGGACGCTATCATGCTGAATCCCCAATTAGGCACATGCCTTTCTTACCCTCGCGACTGCCATTGCTAGTATACATGGGGTGGGATCCCTCCTTGGACGTCCCCAGACCATACACGCAGCCGACGATGTATAGAGTATATTATGAATTACCACGCACAGTATTTGATGCTTGGATGCTTCGGCTAGCTAAGGAATACTAGCTAAGGAATACTAGCTGCGTGCCCAGCAATATAGAGAGGGCTATTATGAAGTCGTATAATATGAACTTGATAGTTTCACAAAGCTTGCTAGACTTGATGTTCTCTTCACGAGCTTCTCGTCGAAGCCATCGATAATCTACCTATTTACCTGTAATGCTGTGACCGTTATTACACACACAGTTAGAGACTGGACCTCGTATCGTTCTTCTCCTGGGACCTTACATGGTGTTCAGACGCTTCCTTCCTCTTGAGGCGGCTCAGGACCCGTAATCTGAACTGACGAAAGACCCCTACACGTATTTCATCAGACCCCAGACAAGTACATTCGTGTCTTCATTTCCGAGGCGCACATTCGACTCTAATCAACAGCGAACATCAAGTTGATATCTGAGTGCTGCTAACACTGCCACTCTTTACGATAATACCTATAAGCTTTGGACATTCGTTACCACAAGATGGTACTCATTGCGTGCTCTGCTCACCTATATTCTACCTATTTACAATTAGGTCGGCAGGAGCACGAGTCACCACGAGGTAGGAACGGACGGCTTCCTACTAGATATTCTTATTGTTAATCCACACTGCATCCTACCTGCCCCATACATTCTGCTACATACTTGTCATGGTACCTACCAAGTATCTAACTGCCAAAGTATTACAACCATAACAACGGCCTTGATTTGGTAGTATACTTTTACTCACTCTCGTTACGCCTTCCTCTTTAAAAGGGGTTTCAAGTACTTACTTCACCCTGCCTTATCCTCTCTGTCTTCCATTCGACATCCTTCCTGACTATATTGAGTTCCGCGCAAAGGCTGCCAGCATTGGGATCTCTTGCTTCTCTACAATTCCCATCTTACGATAAAGTATTGGCCTAGCAAGACATATTGACAAGTGCAGTGCCAGTGGGAACTATCTCGTCAATTCAGCTCTCTCACCTCCACCTGACCACATGAGATCTGGAAGTTGCCAGCCCGGATAACGCGACGGCGTTCCTAGCTAAACAGAGACTCGGGTTTGCCAAAACATAACTTACTGCCCGGCTCTGTACTATGCTCACTAACATCCATTAATATTTGGGTCTTTGGCTTCCATCGATTCAGCATCAACAGACTCAACTGTTTGCTCAGCCCATACCTTCCTTCCGCTCAAGCATTAACTCCACTCAAACAAGTTCTAACATCTCAATCATTTCCGCTCTTTCGGCATATGATTTACGTCTAGACAGAACCCTAATGTCTTAGGTCTGTTATCTCTCTTTCAGTATTTCAGCATATCGTATTCGTGGTCATCGCAATATTCTGGCGACTGCTCAAATTCCCTGCCACTAAAACATACCTCAAAGTCTGCATCTTGGCAAGCTAATCATGGATTTCCGTGCTCCTGGTGAAGATTCTACTGGCACTAAGCGGCAACAAGACACTCCGGGCTTGCCTACTTTAACGTCCGCTGAAACTATATCGCCCCTCCCCATCCAGCAGGATTTGAAGGAACAAAACGCCGCTCTAATGACCGGAAACAAGCGCAAGGGCAAGTCGCCCGAGCCCTCTACGAGGAAAAGGCCGAAGAGCTCGAAGCTAGGCAAGCGTGAGGTGCAACTTCGTACAACCAAGTTGAGTGAACAACTGGGTAATTTGTTCAATACAAAACCTAGGGATACAGATCCGTCCGTCAATGGATCTGCTCACACAGACGACGACCATAAGCGTGATCAGAAACAGGTGGAAGGTGCGGTCGCCGTTTTTGGGTCGAAGATCAAGCAACAGGGATATGAAGAAAATTTCCCCAACAAGCTCTACCAAGTCGAAGGTATGCGTGTGCCTTTAAGAGACTATCAGGTCGTTGGGGCAGCTTTCATGCTCCGTCAAGAGAGAGCACGGAACGATTGTCGCGGTGGCATCATCGCCGACGAAATGGGCATAGGCAAGACAGTACAGATGATTGCCTGTATTGTTTCCAATAAACCCAGTAAAGCCGCACAATCAGCGGGTCAAAAGTCCACCCTAATAATCGTCCCGAACCAGGGCCTGATGAAGCAATGGGTTGGAGAGTTGCGGTCGAAGGCAACTATAGACGCGGCCCGGGATGTTGTTGTATATTCCGGAGCGGGCAAGGTTCCGGCTGACGCACTCAAAGGAGTTTCATTCATGTAAGCTTCACAGATGCGATACTATCGTTAGTCGCTGACAGCTTCTAGTATGGTAACCTACAGTCAAATCGAGCGGGAATTCAGGCTTCACTGCAGCAAAAAGGAACACGAGATTGGGCCCCTTTTTGAAGTCAACTACTACCGTATCATTCTAGATGAGGGTGACACGATCCGAAATTTTAAGGGGAATAGTATGTACTTCATCACCCAATGGACTGGATGCCGGAAGTTAACACGATTGCAGCAACCAAAGCTTGTATTGCTTTGAATGCAACTCACAGATGGGTACTCTCAGGCACCCCTTTACGCAACAGTCTACAAGGTAAAGAAATTATTTACTGGCTAAAGCAATGGTTCTTTTGTTAATCTACTGCAGACTGCCTCCCCTATTTTGAGTTCCTCCGTATCGATATCGACGAAGAGGCCAAAGAGTTTGTGGCGAAATGGGGAATGCCTAAGACTGTGAGTATCTAACCATTCTAATGAAAGCAAGAAAGTACGCATTGCTGAGATGTCGCAGACCGACAAGAGAGATAAAGCGCTCCAGATTCTAGCCCATAGAATGATACGCCGGTATTTATTTCTACGCATCTAAGTACTGCGCTTAAGCTTACAGTCGGTTTAGGGAGGTCGGTCAGATGTTCATGGAACGAGGAGTTTGCACGCTTCCGAGCACCCATTTCGATGATCGGTTTGTCAGCTTAACGCTTGCAGAGAAAATAATTTATAAGTATGTCACAGCAAGTACATAAGGGGCAACGCTGACACATTAAAAGGAACCTGCAAGAGGTCATGCTTCGTAGAGAGGCTGAAGCAAGGAACAGCAAAAATAAGGATTCACCTGCGATGAAGATGAACTATAGATTACGGTGCCTCAGGCTAAGACAAGCAGCGGAGCATGCCCACCTCCTTGAATCCAGCTTCCGGGATTATTTTAAGCCAGATGAGATGGAGGAAATGATCTCAGAGCTTGAAGAGTGCTGGCATAGCAAACCAGGCAGCAAGATTACATCAGAGGATTCGCTCCAAACGAAGGCATCGAGTCTCCAAGAACGTAATCCAAGCCTCGATCGAATATCCACTGACGTATTATCTCATCTGAAAAAGCTAGTGCTTTCTGACGACGACAATCGTTGTCCACGATGCTCCGCTACGACGGAACTTCGGGAGCTTGAAGTAAGGTTTCAAAGTCTAACGATGAGTTCAAATATTCTTATTGACACTATACAGTGCGGGCATTGCATTTGCCGGGATTGTTACGAGAAGCGCAGAAATAAGGTGATGGAGAAAGGGAAAGGTGAAGTCAAATGCCCAAAGTGCGGTAAGACTGTGGCTCGTATAAAGAAATTTGGTGGGAAGCCTGGCAAAAACTCCGTCCCCTCGGAGCCACTTGTAAAGCTCGAACGGGAAGTTTACAAAGCCCCTGATGGGAGAAGAACAGTTGTTGCCCCTGGTAGCAGGAAGAATGAGCGGTCATTTGGCGACGATTACAACGGTGTGAAACCACAGATAAGCAGTGACAGCTATAGGTGGTTAGAGGAATGCGAAGAGGCCGAGAAGGTTACGCCAAGCACAAAAATGGTCGCGGCCCTCTCTATTGTCCAAGAGAGTCAAGCCAATGCTCCCGAAGACAAGATCATTATCTTCACAGAGTGGCGTCCATCTTCTAGGGTACTAGGCTGCATGCTTAACGAGGCCAGCATTCCTTTCGTCTACTACAATGGAGCAATCTCTGTCACGGCAAGAGAGAGGAGCTACCATACATTCAAGTGCATACCCGAGGTCAAGGTCATGGTAGGTTGACTACTTTTTACCCTCAACATCTTTGTGACTCTCATAGCTAATTAATTCTCTAGATCGCCAGTATGTCGGCGGGAAATCTTGGCTTAAATCTAACCGAGGCTAACCTAGTGATTAACATGAGCCCATGGTGGAACTACGCTGCCGAGTCGCAAGCATTCGGACGAGTCAAGCGTCATGGTCAAACGAAGATGACGCGATTCGTTAGGCTCTTCGCGATGGAGGTAATTGATCAGCGCATCTACAATTTGCAGCTGCAGAAACTCGAGGACATCAAGGAGGCGATAGTGGAGGGGCGGAAACCAAAGCCCTTGACCCTGAAAGAGCATCTCTACCTTGTGGGGGACCGAGAAGACGTAGAGGAAGAGGAGCCATCTGACGAACCTAAGATCAAGGAGGAGGATGATGCTCAAATTGGTTCGCCTGGGGACCCAATTTGCGTTTAGATGATTCGAGTTGCACTTTTCTCTGGATCCCACCTTATCTAGGACGTTTGGGCATTTTGACGTTGGCATGCATCGAAACAGTTTCACGTCTGATACGACAGGAGAGTGAGGTCGAAGGAGAGGCCTTAATCATATTCCTCTTTAAAGGGGTAAATCTGGGGAGGCGACAATTCGATGGGTTTGATGATTTGATTGCATACGCGTTGGGATTTTTTCTTTGCAAATCTTGCTGATACAAACCTTGCTTTATTCGGTCGCAAAGGGTTTCATTTCTATACATACTTGCTTCATTTGCAATCACTACATAACAGAGATGGAATATCGGTCAGGCCGCATATAAACATCATATCACGTCATTTCACATCGTTGATTTATTCAGTTTTCAAAAGACAGGACAAAAGGCATATGCCCCTCAGTTAGTTGGTATCTTCAGATAGCCACAGTCTCAATACGTTTGGTTTCCCATTAATGGTACATTTGAGATGAATAGCCTTGCTTGTGACTGATTCTTGAGTTCCTGGTAAGAGGCTGTAAAATGGAGAGCATATAACTTCGTCTCTACCTCCGCGGAAGGATGTATTACTTGCGCATTGCTGTGGTGCTTGTTTAAAAAGTATCACGAGAGGATGTCTGGCACTGTAGCTGAGATTGAATTTCCCCGTTTCGACTCGGACTGGTTGGCTATGAATGGTTTCTTCGCCTGCTCTATTCAAGACGCTTTACGCGTGTGTCTATATATCTTCGTGTTCGGGCAGAGAGAGACAGAGTGGAAGAGAGAGGTGACGGTTATTAGTACTTGCTTGCTTACTTACCAGTCACCGGCCTATTACCTACTTACATATATACCTAACTGCCTGCCTATATATCTATAGATCTATATACCTAAAGTACTAAACATACCCGATGAAGCTAATACTCTTATGGATACACGAAGGAGGCTCATGATTAAGTTACTTTATGTAAAATTACATTATATCATGTTATTTCATCATTCAAATTTTTCTCTGTTATTTTTATTTCCTTGCTATAGCAAGCTGGGTAAGGTAGTTGAGGTAGATAGTTCCTGGCTTGATAGACCAACTAGATAAGCCATGAGTTGAGTTGAGGTAAGCTACTCATGAGCTGGGGACGGACTAAGGGAGAGAGGTCTTCAGCAAGATGATGAACTGGGTAGTGAGAATTTATAGAGATATTTGGGGAGATAGATATAGATGTATACATAGACTTATGTGTATATGTTCAGAGTGATCTCTCTCTTTCTCTATCTCTCTCTATACATATATATGGGTATGAAATGAAATGGCTACTATTAATAAAAAAATAAAATAAAAAAATAAAAAAAACACTGCCTTTCATGATGATAATGGCAATGATAAAATCTAGCTATGACCGACAACATTGCTCACGATATACACCCACTACCTCTTCCTCCCCTTTTCTACTGCTACTATACTAACTAGAAATTCTACGCACGATGAGAGATCAAAGCCATACTCACGGGAATGAAGTAAATTATTGTTAAGCGGTAATCGTATTACAGCACTCCATCCTAATGATTACGAAAAGCTCCAGGTTTGATGTTCTGCCGCTACATAAAAAAACAAGTCTCAAGTCTCAAGTTTCACAGGCGAACAAATCATGTAGAACCATTACGACCAGCCTAGCTAACCAAGGACCTAACATACCTAGCTGAAGGTCTCTCACTGTTCGCTCAAGAGGGTCTAGCAAGATCAGAAAGCGACTTCATCTCCTCTCTTCACTTTGTAGCCTCTCAGTCAAACCGCAAAGACTGTAATCCCCTTTTCCCCGTTTTCATTCTTCCTCGCTTTACCTCTCTCTCTCTCCCTCCCTATCAAATTAAGCTATGTAGCTTGGGTGCTTAGTCGGCCCTAAGCAGACCGATAGAGAAAGCGAACCAGTGACATATCCGGCCCTCCAAGTTCCAACCGGGGACCCGAAAGGCTAGTTAGTTAGTAACGTAACGTTGAAACATAGGGATGAGGGCCGTTTTCACCCTAGTTCCGTGCGCTTTGTGTTCTTTCCTTTCCCCCGTTCACAGTGTCTTCTCGACGCGTTGACCTCAAGCGTTGGTATTTCGAAGTATCTATCAAATATCATGCTGGTGATTATCACTGTAGCGATGGGAGAGGGAAAAACGCAGTTCGGGAAAAATTGGAAGGGGTCTGGAAAGAAGGGGAGTGGAAACGCATAAAAGAGTAATAATATCTGGTTTTATTGTTTAATTGCGGGGTTCCTGCAACCCTGCCTCAATCGAGTTGTCGACGCGAATTTATCGGACTGGGCTCGAGTAATGAACGTCGTAATCGCGGGTGTAGTCCGGTGCCGTGCGGTGTAGTAGCCGATGAATGTTACAAGGAAAAGGTCTTTGCAAACCGAGCCAAACAAGCCCAGACCGAAGCAAAGCGAGCTGTAACCGGAACAGGATTGCTCGAAATACCTAGGTAGGGAGGTAGGTAGGTAATCCTTCTATCTCGGTCCCAGTCCGCCACGTTTTGCGGTTCAGATCTCTCTCGCTTATGCTGCATGACACTAGGCGGAATACCACCTTTTATAGATAGGGAGGGTTGGGGAGATAGCAATGTAACCTACCATAAACCTGGGGTTGAGCAAGCGGGCCGATATTCCAGTTCGGTAGGGGTATGTTTGCTCCTGTCCTTGATTTGGATCCGCGTTCTGATCGATCAACTCCTTGTCCGATCTCTGAGGACAAGGCTCTTCTAGTAGCACGGATCTCCTTTTCACTTTTCAGACCGTCATGGCTGTCTACAATCCGGCGAGGGCGAGTGAGGCTGCGTTGAACTGGGTTGGGGATAATTGTCTGCAAGTCCGTTGTTAGAGCGCAAAGCACACCATCACATCACATCGAAGTTCCGGGAAAGCCCTTCCAGGACCAAGCCAAAGTCATAGCATGAACCCAGATCTCTCCTCTCTCCGGTCATTTGTCTTCCATTAAGATTAGAGTCATGACAGATGGGACAAGCCAAGACTAAAGGGGTCATGGACTGGGAGGTCGCGCTGTTGACTGCTATGCGACGCCATGCGCGAATCCGTCCGATTTTCCTAGATGACGTGAGATCCCGCGCTTGTAACTGGGATCCGCGTCGAATTGTAGTGACGCAGCTGGGCTTAAGTGGCTTAGGTAGGTACGGGAGGCAGATGGCAGGTATGGTAGTGTGGCATACCGTGCCGCGTGAACCATACCAGACCCTCAAGACGCCATACCTGCGTGCTTCGGACAGGCGCATATGAAACCCAAGGTCATCTAAGAAACGGAGGCAATGAATGAACTCCCCTAGTTTCCTCGAGTAGGACAATTCTATCCGCATATTGAGCCTATCAACATCTTTCACCGGTTGTTGAGCACTGTGACGACCTGCTGTTAATTGACCCTACCCATGGCTGGCTTCTAATGCATTTTGATGAGCTAAGAAAAAACCGATGGAGTGTTGAACCACTTGCTCGGAGGGATGGCAATACACCAGTTCGACGCGCGTACGCAAAGCTAGCGACAGGGGATCAGGACCAACGTCAGGGTACGTTGTGAGCTCCGGCATTGGGAGCCAAGAGTTACACAGCAGAGGTGAGGGCGACGGTTATATAGATAACATTTCTGGGTAGGGATGGCTCCGGGAGTAGGGTGGAGGAGGCGATCCTATTGCGTTCCCTTCATCTTGATTAGATGGTTTCCAACATCCCCTCCTAATTTCCATTGTCTATTAACGGCTGCCACACCGAGTTAATGGGGGTTCCCGGGTGAGGTACGGTACAGCTAATACGACGCCAACAGGCTTCCCCTCAGAATAGCTGCATAGTTAGAGCCTAACGACACAGCATGTCTGCGGCAATGGAGCATTATGCAGCAAAGCGGTATACAGGGTGAAATACATTCACTAGGCGTAAGGGGGGGCAGTCTAGCTAGGGACGTGAGATTTAATAAACGCGCCCGGCACCGAGCCAGAGATCTCTTGCCAGGAGCGCGATGCTCTCGTACCATCCAGAAACGGGACAAGCCGTGCGCTAAGGGAGTGAAGGTGATTTAACGTAAAACCACGCCGTCGGGCCCACGAATGAAACCAAGGGGACTGCAGTCCTTCCTATGGCTAGGTACGTAGATAGGATATTAACTTCCCCTCTCTTCATTTACTGTGACATGGTCGAAGAGTCGACGGGTGCGGGGGGACGATTTCAATATGTCATCCGCGACAAGGGGAAAGCCTCCAACGATCTACGTCGACCGAATGCAAATCAGACGAAACGAGTCTGTCTGGCGGCTTCTCGATGAGATCTGGTGCGTGAAATCTGATACCTTCCGTCTAAAGAGTACGCCGACTCGGCGTCGGGATTTGTTTGTGGACATCGAGTGAGGGTCTTGTCCGTTGTTAAGCGGCTTCAAACTAATAATCGCTCAGACGCTTGTAAGCTTTGGAATCTCCCGCGAATGTAACCTCTTCCTCGGTCATCTCGAAAAGAAACTGTTAAAGTCATAAACAGCTTGCTGATGATGCAGTTTTTATGATGTTATTGCAATAAACTAGGATTGCAATATTACCATCACTTCTGTGGTTACAGCCGTAATGTGTTCATATACAAGACCGCTTGGCTGTAGTTGCCGGCATTGAATGAGGCAGCATTTTAGGTTCGTCTTCGCTATCGAGAATCATGAGGCTGGGCTGTATGAACGAATCTGCCCATTGTAGAGTTCCTACCCATGTTTGAATAATGGGTGGGCGTATAGGCGTCGGGATCTCATCCGGTTCACTGTATGGACAGCTCGCACGTTCAGCAGATTACTATGGTAATCATCAACCGGTATACCAGCATATATATGCCTCTTCCAGAGAGAGTTTGCATAGTAAGTAGTCTTTCGTATTCTGGCTTCAGTCTCGAAACAGTGTTTCGGCGGGTCCTGGATCCTTTCACCCGCGAACCATCTCTTTATTTGGTTTCGACAACGGTCTTATTATTTGCTTCGGATTTGGGTATTGAGTAAGATACGATGGCCAAGCCCGATAACCAATTGAGATATGAAGATGCTGCGAGTTGCAATGTCTAATAAGGCTTCATAACCCATAGCCTGCCGCGGCTATAAACAGGCTGCAACAATAGGCCTTGTCCCCTTGCTACGTACGTCCTGCTCCTTGTCGTCAGGAACTGGTATCATGCAGTTGGAGGGACGGATGTGGGCTATCGACTCGGAATATCCCGTAAAGCCCCGACCCGGTTGTATTTCTTCATAACGAGACATCAAATGCCTACATCGTACCTACCTACATACCTAGCGCCGATAACGGAGGCTATTTCTTGTTTGCTCCTGCGTTTATATATAGAAACATTTTCCCGGGGCAAGTGACTTTCTTCTCCTTTGAGACGAGTAGCCTTGTATCGAGACGGGATAGGTAGTAGATGTATGGGTGGCTTACGCTAACAGCAACGGAACGAGCTAGACCCTGAGGATATATGGTCAACCAATCAACGTCTGACATCCTCCGGCCAGCCTCCAGTCTGGAGATATGGAGATAAGACACCATGAGTCTCCCCACACACTGCATGCAAGCCATGGCCGCCGAAAATATGGTAGCGTGCAAGCCACTGGCGCTCAAGATAGGGAAGACTCTGTGCAGAAGGGTCAGTGCATACAGCTGTATTCACACGAGCTACTGCTGTAGGTAGTACGCCTCCATCCAGTTGATACTGTATGTACCAGTTTGCTATCGCGAGATAAGATGGCGCCACCCGTCCTGTTCCGGGGTACACGGGCCCCCGTCAAGTGACTGACGACCGGGAGGTAGACCTTGGGGTTCGCTAACACCTTATTCCTTTATTATTGGTAGCGGCACCCCGTGCTGCTCCTCACCGAAAACACGTTTTTGACAAGATCCATCGAGCTGAACATGTCAATGTGGTTCGGCTGAAGTGTGGGGGCAGTTCGCCAAGCGTAGTGCTCGCTTCAATATACATTAGGATTGAAGTCTCGTATTCTTGATGCAGGTAATTCGGCTTACTACAGCATGACTGAAAACAAAAATAACCAGTTATGGCTCTTTTCGGTAGGAATATGGGGGCGCGGACCAAGGCGTAAGCACACCAGAGTTAGAGTGCCATGGCCTTGGGTGCTGTAGTTGGTTGATGTAGTTACCGTAGCCCTGCATTGCCCCCTCCTTAATTATGATTAACTATATCGGCTTGATCGCTACAAAAAACGCAAGCCTTTGAGCGGGTTTGCTGTCGTCTAACCGTCATGTATTGTAGGGGATCGAAATAATAGAAATGTCGACCTAGGTAGATTCATCTATCCGCTTTGAAACATAGATCAAATAGTACTGGAATCACCACTCAAGGGTCATCCGGGATATTCTGCCGAAATGCCGATTCATGGATAGTGCGGGATTGACGGCTTAAGACACCGAAGCCATGTGTATGTTCTACTGCTGATGACGTGCCTAGAAGCTTCGTCTGGATGGTCCGGTTATACACAGGGCTCAACTTAATAAGGTATGCTGCGTGCATACTTGCAAGCTTTGATGAACGCATCTCCCACAGCATGGCCGGTGAGCGTACTGTGCGCATTTGCCGTGCTTAGGCATTGCTAGTTGCGAGATAAGTGCCAAAATGGGGTCTCTATCTTGCTGCTGGTGTTCCAGCAGTTTCAGGTCAATGGTATCGAGTATTAGGATTCCACTGCAGTGTAACACCGGGAAATCCTGTTCGCTGGGACGCACGTCAGATAAGCCGGAGCCGATGGCCGATGGCCGCAAAAGAATATGGGTGGTGCGCTCAACAAACCATCTTCCAGAGCGGAGGGATGAGATGTCCTGTCGAGATGGTAATCAAGTAGTCTTTTCCACACGTAACTGCTTTACTGTTAAGCCTAAGGTATGTATGGAAATGGGCAGATATGGGGTAAAAAGTACCATGCAGGGGAGAGCAGACAATGGTGGTCTGGCCAGAGGCAAGCTAGGTGCCTTAGGTACCTGTTGTGCCGTAGGCGGCAAAGATACAGCTGTGCATAAGTGAGGGTTTATGACCCCAGTCGTCATACAAGCCACGTTAAACGTCAACAAACTTATCCAATAATCGAGGAAAGGGGGCCCGAGGGTTGAGGGTGAGTCTTGCTGTTGCAGATCTGACCTGGCCTGGGTTGCGATTACCTGTCGTGAAATCGACAAATAAAGGGGGTTTCGACCCCATAAAATGGAGGAAGCAACCCCCACGCATCACCAGATTACGGGGTTCCTTGGCACGGTTCTTGGCTTAGCCTGAACTTGCCTTACCTGGATGGCAAGCGTTCAGACGAGAAGGTGTGAATACCTCCCTAACCTAGCTGGTGGATAGTAGGGGAAATATTGGTACGGGAGGTCGCTCAGCTATACTTTGTACATAGGATTTGAAATCGGCCACCGGTGCAGATATTCAGGGCGGTAGGACGTTTCGTTGGTAGAACGTCGGCAGGGTCAGCTCCGAGGAAGGTAGGTACAGCAGTATCTGGAAGGTACTTCCACACTACTGTGCGTAGAGGGCATTATCGGTTCTTGCACGGTTCCGCCCAAGTACCTACAGTTCCTTAGCCTGGTGATTTGCAAGCAGGTACTTTCCGCACCATGAAGAGACGCGTGTCATCTTGCGCTTGGCCTTTCGTCCATTCCTCTGCTTCGATTGTGATGCAAAGATCTGCTCTCTCCCCCACATATGTTGCACCGATATCCATGATTCATGTCGGTAGTGAAGGAACACGAGCAAAACCAGGCGCACGAGGCAAGATGGAGAAGTCGAGGTCATACGTACAACGGTATTCTCCCTCAAATTTCCGTTTGTCTAGGTTATCTTGCTCCTTCCTCAAAGTAGATACATACGGACTCTATAAGATCACTAGCGATTCAAATCAACCCAGCCGATAGCGAGAAACTTACCAGTACATACTAGGTAGGCAGTTAGATTAGTCTTCCGAACGCCCACTGCGTACCTAGGGTTTCCTCTCCGGGTGTATGTATGTTTGTGGAGGTAAGTAAAAGCAAAATACTTCAGGTAATAGTAACGCTGTAGCTACCTAGACATGCATATGATACTGTCCAGTATTTTCAGTACCACTACGAACAGGGGTCAGGAAGTATCAGCTAGACAGCCAAAAAAAGCAACGACTATGGGGGGCTGCTCCAAGCGAGCGAATCGGGAACGAGAGATGGTAAGATAGATGACCAGGCTCCCCAGACTGTCACCCCGCAGAGCACGTTAGAATCACTGGAGAGGGAAATAGTCTGGAATTTTCCAAAGAGTGGCTCCTTGTCATACTGTTCTGTTACCGTCATTTGTCCCTGGCTTATCTCACACACAGGCACACGCACTCAGCCCCGAGAAAGCTGACAGCCAGTCATTGTGCCGAGACAGCCTCAGATCGGACAACGCGATGCCTCCAAGCTTATTAAATGCTTGTACCGAAATTGCGGTGAGAAAATAACAGATAGAGTGTATGGGAACTATACTATGTACCCTAGCTCGCTCGTTACCACGTATTACGGACAATACAGCAGTAGGCAAGAATTTCAGTCCTAATTCATAGCCAAAGCTTGTCGCTTTTCGTCAGCGTATGTGGCTGAGCTTAAAGCGTGCAGGCCCGTTGGGCGGATGTACCCGCCAAGCTATTTTTCCTCACATATCCCGTTGAAGGAGCCAATCAATATGTTTCTTGATGGCATTTGTTCTGCCCTGCTTGAATACAGGCCGTAGCCTGATCATTATATTGTCCTATATTGAGCAGGCCGCTGCGCCCGACTGTCCTGTGGAAATTATCCTCCACGACTGCTTGAGTAAATGGCAAAACGCCGCATGATCAGTCGACGTGAGGCCACAAAATGAGCTGACAACGAAAAAGGGGGTAGGGGGCCAAGCTGGTGTTCCACCTCGAATTTGTGACCGACTTCTGCGAGTATGCACACAATCGGGTAGTAAAATCCAGGAGCGATGCTCCCTTGACCCCAGTATCGTGTACGCCTCTGTAATCGCCCGGCTGGACTTGCATGTAAAAAATTTTGCACATCCTCCCAGTGACACCAGGGATGATCCTACGATGGAGAAGAGACGTATCACAGTAGGCACGAGACTTGTGATCGGCTTTTGAATGAGCACAAAACGCGCGCTTTGTAACACGTCACATGATACTTAGGCTTGGGCTCTCTACTTTGAGAAATGTTTCAGAACGACATTGAGGTCTGTAAGATGGGGCTACTATGTAGTAGGGAGGTAAGCCGTACCTGGCACAACTACCAAGGGAAATATATCTCAATGTGACTTATCACAGTATACTATAACTCACAGTAGTGAGCGGGTGTAGAGGTTACAACGACGGCAATGCCGAAAGCCTAGTATAGCACAGTAAAGTATGTAGTGGAGATAATGCGTCTCTACTAGGTTGTGCCAGAGCTGAAGACAGAGGAAAAAATTGAAACACTGAATAGAGAGGAGAATCGAGATGTCATAACATATAACAGAAACGATATATCACAAATTCTTCCTTGTCCATTATTTTTCCTTCATTCCTCCCTGTAGTGACAAGGCCTCAAGTGACTAACCTAATCTTTGGTTAACAATGTATGTAGGGGCCCTGTACGTACGGCGAGCCTGCAGTGCAAAATGCCAAAACAGGACAGGGGTTGTGTTCTGTTCGCGCTCCCTTACTGACTGATTCTCGGCCGCTAAGGCATGTAACCAGGCGATCAGCAAGATTTCCGGTGTTCCCCGCGATAGCTTGTTACACTAGGGAGATGGAGTCCCCGCAAAATACCGCTTCACCCCCCTTTGCCCCGGGGGAGCCAAGGGTACGTATGTGCAAACAAAAACTTTCCCAAGAACCACCTGAATGCTTTCAGTACCCATTGCATGAGTAGGTATTGCTGCAGGGAGATAAGTAAATACATACCTGTCGAGTTCCAATACATTGTCAAGCCATCAGATGCCGAGACGTACGCACAAGTACAGAGTGGCTGAAAACTCTTGGCTGTGGACCATGGGCTAGGCAACTTGGAGAGACCAATACCTATAACCAGTACAGGTACTACTGTACAGCATACACACGACGCCAACACCCGTTGTGACGTGCCCTTTTGAGCTGGACTATTGAACCATACCTCCGTCTAGTGATGTATGTATGTCCCCGTTTGTTATTTGTTTGTTGGGTTAGGCAACAGGAATACTCGTACATACATACATATACATATGTGACCGTCACTTATTCTTCCGTGTTACTAGCAATGCCTAATGGGTCTTACGTATTGCAACTTGTGCTGTACAGCATACCAACATCTCTCTCTACTATATCTACACAGTAATGGGGGCCAACGAGAAGAAAACCAAAAGTCAGCTCTGTCGTGTCAAACGCAACGCAACCATACTCCGCCTTTTTTTCTTTCATTCTTCGTCAGGCGACGAACCAATGCGCAACACACGGCACAGGCCTAGCTGAAAAAGGCCGTCGAAATGGGTGTTGTGGGGCTTCGTCAGGAAACAGAATTTGATGCAACCTGCCGAACAGACAAAATGGAAAGGGATGAAAGAAGACAAAAAATAATTGTATGAAATTTGACCACAGGACCCCAATATCACGTCAGCGCATGACATCTATTTAGCCCCACGCCAAATGGAGAAAATTTACCCCCGTCTCCTACTATGTAGCCCAGGCTAGGTACTTACCTAGGTTAGTCCTACCGCCTCATCATCAGCATCATCGGAAATTTCCAACAGGTACTACTTTGGCCAATACTTTTCACAGGTTAAGTAGGTACCCATCCAAGTAAATAAGAAAACGGCGTGTTGTACTTATGTGCGTGTAAAAAGTATTTAAGGCGAGCTGTTGGATGAAAAAATCTCAAACGATGCACGCAATAATAGTTACATATGTAGTCAAATCGATTCGGAAAGAGACAAGAGAATGGAATGGAATGGATACCGTAAGGTTTTCACCGACTTTATCGGGTGCTGTCTAAGTAATAGGGTGAAACGCAACAACAACAACAACATTACCTACCTCTTCGTTCCATTCGTCCATGTATGTACGATGCTGTAACCAGCAATGCCATTACGAGAAGGGAATTTTCTTCAACAAATTTCGTGGCCGTCTTCCTTTCGGCCTGCCTTATTACAAACCTAACTAACTTACCTTACTTACATCCCTATTTACTTACCGCCTCTTCTATGTAACGCCGGCTCGTCCAACCAAAGCGACGCTGAGTAAGTATGTAAGTAATACTTACTAGTTAGCCTTTTTTTTTTTTTTT
>Ga0247782_1000466_pt1 | contig 24911 bp, 19 predicted proteins | sample UWRJL019104C5_FD_179928 | JGI IMG/M metagenome (GOLD analysis project Ga0247782, IMG submission 179928) | Plant litter microbial communities from Arlington Agricultural Research Station in Wisconsin, United States - UWRJ-L019-104C-5 | ecosystem: Environmental > Terrestrial > Plant litter >...
TTTATTTGTTGTTTTTTTTTTTCTTTTTTTTTTTTTTTTTTTTTTTTTTTTTTTTTGGCATATGCATGCATGCATGGTAGTGTGTGGTCAGGTTTAGACAAATACTAGAACTTCTTTGTCCGGAGCCAGTTATGTACAACCTATATTTAACCGTTCTTCTCCTGGTACTTAGGTAGGAAGATACCGGTGCTATAATAGTACTTCTATACAATTTTTTTGGTGAGCAACTTACTCTCATGTATCTACTCAGGGAGTACTATATATACCTACTTAAGTACTTATCAACCAGACAGGAACTGATAGACCCGACTACGATCTTTGTGTACAAGAGTCTGGATCAACAAAGGATCTTAAAATGTGACCTTGTATACCCATGTGGAACTATGGTATTGTTAGCTTTTAGACAAGGCCATTTCTTTGTCACGCTCTGACCTGGGGAGCAAAGTCCGCGGGAGTGAAAACAAAGTCTTTCAAAGACTGGCAACATCGTCAACGGTCTAGAATGGTCCTGTCTGGCTGTTTATAAACCACAAGAGGGATCAACAAGATTGTTACATCGACAACTTCTTTTTTTCTCTTCGAGTGTCACTTGAGTTCCGCGAGTACATATATTCGCCGCAGGAGCTTTTCTTTCCAGCCGTTCTCATTTCACAGTACAGCAGTCTTCTTCAACGACTCAGCTTTCTCTTCTTATCACTCGTTTTATTCTTCTGAGAACGATCGGAAAAGCTGAACAACATAAAAGTCTACTACCACACGCCAACAAGAGAAAAAAAGAACCCTTAACCTACACCCTTCATACGATAAACACATCCACTCACAAACCTATTAAAAATAAAATAAAAAAGCCAAAAATGTGTACCGGAATAACCCACAACTACCGCTGCCAAAGCTGCGACAACGTAATGTACAGGATCCAGGACGCAGCGCCGGGATACACATGCCACGCAGCGCGCCAGAACGGGCAGCGCGGCACATGCCGCAACGGGATCGAGTACTCGCGCTACGACCGGCGGGATACCGACGACTATTGTCTGTGGTGCGAGATGGAGATCGCCAGGGAGTTGTTGGGCTTGACTGCTGAGACTTGTTCCGAGGGTGGTGAACCCTGGCCTGAGGATGGCGATGCTTCTTCCGTCTATGCTTATGCTTATGGTACAGATGGTGTTGCTGCTGTGCTTGATGATGAGCAAGAATTCTACTTTGATGCTTCAGTCCTTGATGAGGAGCCCGACTTTGATGCTTCTGATGATTTTTATCAAGGCGATGTTGATGTTGCCGATGTTGCTGATCAGCTCAGTGTTCTGGATACCGCGAATGTTCAGGATGTTCAAGATGTTTCTGAGGATGCCGCTAATATCGATGTCGAGCGTGGTTTCTTCATGTGTTCTGTGGGCTATCGCGACGAGGAGTGTAGCTGCGGCAGTGATGACTTCTACTATAGTAGTCGTAGCTGTATCGGCAGCGACAACGCTAGCGATACCGATACCGATACCGACAGTGACACCGATGGCGATGGTGCTAGTCTATGGGAAGATGCTATGGATATTGTGGTGTCGACTGAGTCCACGGACAGCGAGAGCGAGGATGAAGATGAGGAAGATGGTGGTGCTAAGGTATGTTGAGCTTTGGTACGATGATTTACTAGACTAACGACTAGGTGTTACAGATTAGGGAGAGGTCATACAGCATAAAGCAGAAAATGGGAAGAAAAAAAATTGTTCTTTAAACACGAAGTCTAAGGTAAGTTAATATGGTAAGTACGCACTATCAAAGATATATGTAGTAATGAGAACTAAGGGGGTTCATATTAGATGTTGTCGAGGTCTTGAGTGATACATTGCGAGCATGAATATCTGTTGGGTATGTATTCGGGAACAGCGACGAAGACTGTCTTAAGCTAAAAAGAGTATGATAGTGTCGATAAATATCAAAAATCTCCTTGATCGTATCACTCTAACTATAGCCCTTTGTGCCTCTGTCTCTATGGTACGTTATTGTCTTTCATAGCAGGGCTTACTGCAGTTGTATATGCCCGACACTTGGTGTATGAACCAATTTTTATTGAACAGAAAAGCTTGGAAGATACAAAACGGCTCATGATAGGTGTCCTTGCCCACGATAGACGACAAAACACTACGAACCATATTCCACAAGAGTCTCGCATTTCGGGCCTTCCAGACTCCCAAAAAAAAAAAAAAAACTTCGAGCGCGTCTAGGATGACGCAGCAACTATGTTGGGGGCAGGGTTCGAGACGACCCGCGAGTATTATGCGGTTGCTTATCTACTACGTATTCAGCAATCCCAAGGCCCTCCGACGCCTACGGGCAGAGATCTCGAAAGCCCAAGGCTCAACCTCTAATAATAATAAAATATGATGCATATGGATGAGAATTTATATCCTAACCCAAAGGCCCTCGATCCCGACTGTTGGATAGACCTTATGCGAGAAAGAAGGCGGAGGGGATTTATACCCCCTTTTCGATAAGCACTAGTAGTTGTCTTGGTATGCAGTGAGTTCCCCAAACTCCCATCCCCTTACCCCTAGCGAAGATATGGCATTGCAGCGAACGAGGTCTTGCTAACCTGGTATCTAAATAGTCTTGCATAGGCTGAGCTGTACTTAGTTCTCGCTGCCATCGTTCATAGATTTGGCTTTTAGTTCGAGGGTGCGAGCGCGATCAATTTATTATTGGAACAAAAGACGGAGGGTCACTTATGACTTCGGCATCGCGATATCAGTGTTGATATCCGTGGTCCGAAAATATGAGGAGATTTACATGCTAGAATGCTATATCGTTGTCTATATGAATATCAGCAGGCATACTGCGCATATAATTTTTCTAATAATATAATTATCAAATTATAAACAAGCCTCCAACAACATGCATGCTCAAATAATAACCTCATTGTTCTAGGCGGGCCTGAAGGATAAAGTCGGCTTACGAAACCCTTTTCGAAACATCTCCTTGCTACGCCAGAATGTCTTCAAAGGATGTTCTTGGATCAATAGCCGGGAAGAAGCAACATGCTGTGTGGACACCCTAGGGTGAGCAGAAGGGCCCAGATATATCCTGCTATTATCAGCCGATTGGTTGCTGACTTATAACCGCATATTACACACAGATGTAAAGATGTTTCCTGGCTGTTGGAATAGGCTACATACTCACCGGGAGAAAACACCGATTGAGGACAATGGCGATACGATGGGAAGAGATATATTTATCCCCCCTTATTCTAGGATGCTGACAGCCCCTCTTCGAGAATAACTTGTCGTTTCTGCGTTCTCGCGTTCCCGGGTTTGACGCGGTTTGAAACGATGAATAGTCAACTTCGTAGTCATATATATTTTCTGTTCTTCTCAAGCATTGTTTTATTAATTCTTATCACCTCTGCGATCCGGCTTCTACCCGTAAAACCATATGTGAGACTCTACTCACTCTCGATAGGCCATATTGTGTCTAGGATCGCACCAAGAGATGCCGCTGCAAATGCGACGCTCGGTGTAAGTAATACATTGTGTTTAGTACCGATTCTTCGCTTTACGTACTATTTGGGCCTACTGACTTTGAATTTACCAGTTCCAAAAGCTCTTGGCGATCTCGGTTGGACCGAGCTGGCGCACGCGTGGACTCGCGGCTGCGGCTAACTTGACTGGACTTCATTTCGATATACCCCGACAGCCTCGAAATTCACAAGATTTCGTCTGGGCATTCGAAGAGATTGGCGCTCATAGCGGTGTTAAATCACCAGAGCGTGGCTCCGCGATGGCGTGGCTGGCGCATCTCGACATGCTCAAATACGTAGTGTCATCGGCGTTCGAGACGGCCTTGATTGTGGAGGACGACACAGACTGGGACGCAAGAATCAAGCATGAAATGAGACTTATATCCGACAACGTTCGGAAATACACAAATGCTGCAGAGGCGGACGAAACACCGTACGGAACAGAGCACTGGGACGTCTTATGGCTCGGGCACTGCGGCTCGTCTGTTGATGACGGAATGCCAGAGCCCCTCAGTTACCAGGACGATTCTAGGTGCGAGACCGAATTGTATTCCGGATGGTCAAAGTCGTATTTGAGAAGTAGCATAAAAGAAGGACAGCGCTTAGTCCAGACTTCAGGTCAAATGACGGTCTGCACTTTTGCTTATGGCGTGACGAAGAACAGCGCCCAGAAAATACTAGAACTTGTGGGGGACGGCAAGGGAGAGGCCTTTGATGTAAGCCTTGCTGCGCGGTGTAGCGAGGGGAAGCTGACCTGCCTGGTCATAAACCCGCAGGTCTTTAATCACTATGAGCCACCGGCTGATGAAGGCTATCAAAGTCTCGTGTACGTTGGGAATCAATTTGGAGAAGGAAGAGATGAACAGAGATTTGAACACAAAAAGGGAACAACTGGGAATATAATGCGGAGCGCTAGGTGTAGTGCCCTCTTCCATGAGACTTGTATGCGGCCACCGTCTGAGATATAATAGATTTCGTTATGTTTTCTGTTTTAAGACCCTATTTCAGGTAGACGTTCTCACTATAACACACTCTCTGGCTGTTGTGACTCTTGATATTACCCTTTTCCCTCAGCCTCAACATCTTAACACATGATCTTGCAGGAACAAACACAATTGATGGATATTCTTTTGGCTTGCCATAAATATAGGTTCCACCTAACAAGGAACTACATACGTTGGACTGGGGTTAGGAGACCAGCTTTGATAAGATAAAGCTACCCCGCCTTCTCCCGACAGCTTGCGCTGGGGACGGTCTGGAGTCACTGAGTCAGCTATTGGAGTCACTAGTACGGTATACATACTGTACCCTAATCAAATGATATGCTTAGATACCTTAGGCACCCGAAGAGGCAACAGCATGATGACATCTCTATATAAGAGACTCATATATAAAGACCCCCTCTAGACCGAGTATTCTACACCTGCACCCCAAATCATCTGTAACAAAGGCGGTTTATCCGAACACGTACATTTAAAAACATCCATTCCTCAGAGAGAAGCTTCGGGCATCTTGGAAGTCTACAACTGCTTTTCGACTCATCCTAACCAGCACCTCGTTGATCAATATGATTACGAACCCACTTAGTCCATCGGCTGTCCTGCAGTCGATGGCTGATGCACTGTCCACTCATGGGCCAAACGATACAACTTCGGACCTTAGCAGCTCCCATGAGGCCCTGGCTCTATTCACACATGCCTGCATGGCATCTCTTGGCTTCCGTTTACTCGGTTTCGACGAAGATAAGTCAAATGGTAAGCAATACGCAACTACACCCCACCTTATTACTATCGTATATATTCAAACATCTAATGCGGTTCTATGTATAGAGGCAGAATGTCATGAGCTGGCCCCGCGTTTACCCGCGAATTGGAATGCATCCTTCAACACATACGCTTTCGTGTATGCGCATCAACAATCCGCTTTGCGTTTTGTCATCAAGATCGATCGCATGGGCGGTAAAGCTGAGATTCGGGGACTGGCCGTTCAAGATGAGCGGATTGCGCGTGCCGAAATAACGATTAAGGACTATGTTTCGAATGCGGCACTTCCTATTCGGATCACTATGGCACAAAATGGGACGGAAGATCGCACAGACCTGCCGCAGAAGTTCCAGAATGTATTCATTTCCGAGAATCGCATTGTGGACCTCGCCAATTTGATCAAGGTCGGCATTATCCAGAAGCTCTTGCCCTCACTGCACAAGGAAGGATACGAGGAGTCTCCTGATGATGCGGCCGTACGCGAGGATGTACAAGAAGCCGCTCGCAGGCCACCTAGACAACCTACAATGCCCGATCCCATGCCTCAGCCAGCTCAACCGTACCCCTATGACGACCCTCTGCGCCCACAACCCCGGCGTCCAGTCCCGGCTGGTGACTTCCCCCCGCCAGACTTTGAAGACCCTTATGATCTGAATCGCCCCAGAGCACCTCTCGCGCCCGGCCGCACACCGTTCGGGAACATTGGGGCCGACGATTTGAACCCCCCAGGACTTGGGCCCCACGACCCATTGCGCCCTGGACTCGGAATACCTGGCGGGGGACTGCCTGGTAGACCTACAGGGGGAAGAGGCATGCATCCCACATTCGACGATCCTCTTTTCGGGGGCGACGGCGATATGGGCGGAGAATTCGATCCCCAAGTGCCCCCAGGGGCACGTTACGACCCACTTGGACCGGGTGGCGTTCCTAGATTGGGCGGCCGTCGGCCAGGAGGTGGCAATAACCCTTTCGGCGGCAATCAGGGCGGACCCAGAGGCTTTGGAGGTTTCGGCGGGTTCGGAGGTGACATTATTTAACAAGACTGTGTAGTATCTATTTGGTAACGGGACGGACCTGCAATCAAGGTCAGCTGAAAACATGGCTAGCTGTATGTGTTACGATTAAATGTAAAAGAATCTTGTATCATTACTAATAAAACTTGCACTTGTGACATGTAGAAATACCTAACCTAGAGATTGTGGCACTTACTCTCTGTATTTTGGGTGGTCTGGTATGGATGGTCGGCCTCACATACTTCAATGCATTATGATTCTTGGGCAGCCTTCATGCATTTGATGACGTTAACGATGATTCTAACTTGGCTTTACCTTCTTCAACCCAGCATTCAAAGAATAGGGGGCCGGCTTCAACAGCCCGCAGAGGGGTCGTCTTGGCACCGCCGACGTCTTTGCCGGGTGTCTGTCGATCCTCGGATGCGGGTTGAAGATTGGGCTGCGTGGGTATCCATGCTTGTGGGTGCTGTTTGTTGTCAGTTCGATAGTCTGACACACTAGACAGATCAGGCTGTTGTTGAAACTGTACATACCCCTATTGGTGCCTCGGCCACGTCCCGCAATTCAACAGCAACGGTAAATGTACAGCCTTCGGGCAACGGTGCCATCTTCTCACCTGTATAGGCTAGTCGTCTGACAGCAGCGCGCAGCTGTTCGTCGACGTCCGTCCAGTTGACATCTGAGGGACTTCGCTGCTGGCCCTCGGATCGTTCTCCAGTTCCACCACCAGGTGATTCATCGTCGTCATTGTCCTTGTCGCTGCTAGAGTCTTCCTCGCCATCTTCGGGATTCACAGCTCTCTCTTTGCCTTTGCCCTTGCTTTTGCCTCTGCCGCCGTCGCCCGTCGATAGCCCCTCCCATACGGGAAACCGCGCGAGGTCAAACATCCAGCGCTCCATAGGACGACCGGTGGCGTCGTAGATGACGACGGCCATACGCTCGACGGAGCCCTGGGCGATCTGTGCGCGAGCCGCGTCCACGGCGTCCTGGACCCAGGCGCATACTGCTGGGTGCCGCGACTGGTGGACTGGCAGATTATAGGCGCGGCTAGTGAGGAAGGTCGTGGCTGGATATAGACCCCGGTAGAACAAGATGTTGTGGATGCAGACTGTTAGAAACTGCGTAAAGGTCGTGAGAAGATGAGTCGCTTGCGGAGCGGTGATAGCCGGTCCCTGGGTCGGGGCAGGAGTTGCACTAGCTGGTGGAGACATATTGTGCACTCTTAGCAACGCATGTTCCTTTCTTTCTTTGCTATGTATGGTAGGCATACATCAAGTGCCCGATAATTAAGGACTTGGGATAGACTTAGTGGTGGTGAAGGGTCTTTTACGACAGGATGGTGCCCAGGCAGCCATTCGTGATTTTAAATTCGACTATTCTTTCCATTGTTACTAAAATTCGCTCTCCGCGTGGAGCCTCCCGAGGAAGAGGGCCATGCAAGGGACAGTGGTTTTGTGACATAAGTAGCACATGCAGAAGTTATTTCATTTCCACCGACTTGTTTGGTTTTCTATTTCTAGTAGATAGGATTTAATGCATGCAAGTCTAATGAATGTTTCTTACGACCGCCCTAATCGCAAGGTGAAGGTGAAAGAAACAGGGTCCGAGGAATTTCAGAGTGAGTAGAAATGCTTGACGCGTCAACGCGCCAATGATACCAAGGTATTGTGGTATTGTCGTGTCCACAAGGGTCCCCCGCAGGAGAACCCCACGTGTGTGTGTACACCCAATGCCCCTACCTCTATTAAGATACGAGCAACCCCGCCTGCCCATTCTGCCACCGAGGAGTCCAAACACAACAACGCCCCCCAATTGGTAAGGTACGGGTACCTATCTACCTACCCAGGTACCAAACACTGAACAGAAACACCGAACAAAATACTTAAGCTAACTTTTTATACGACTTTTGTTTCCAGAGCTAAACAAACCACACAACAGGCTCATCTTGTTAATCACCAAGCTGCAACAACACTTAACTAAATCCTTGCTTATTAATTACCGGCTACGAGATTCCCGACCAGACCGGAGTACTAGAATTTATAGCAGCATAAGGTTGCCCCGGTTTGGACTCATCGAAATGGAGGACCAGCTCGTCCAGGTCCTCGCCAACACTCAGTTGGCTGCCGAGGGCCCGAGGAAACAAGCCGAACTTGATTTAAAGCACGCTCGGTCGAACCCTGCTTTCCCCATATCGCTCATCAACGTTGCTCGGCATTCGTCGGTCGAAGTACAGATTCGACAAGCTGCCTTGACCACGCTCCGCCAATTTATCGAGAACAATTGGAGTGGAGAGAACGATGACGGGCCCGTCATCCCTATTCCCGACGATGTCAAAGATCAAATCAGACCGTTGGTGCTGGATCTCGCCCTCAACTCTGAGGATAGAAAGATTAAAACAGCAGCGAGGTACGTGTCTCCTATCCCGTACCGCTCCTTTCACCGCCCCCATTCATACCGCCTTGGTGCCTGATGCCCTCTGGATGTCTCCCAGAGTACTCTTTCCAACTCACACCGTCATGTCTTATTCTCGTCTTCAATTATCATAGTCTCGCCGTTCTCTCTTCGCTAACAAACCACAAAGCTTCGTTGTAGGCAAAATCGCAAACGTCGACTTCCCCGAGCAATGGCCCACCCTCCTTCCTACGCTACTTAGCATGATCACGACTGGCAGTGATAACCAGCTTCATGGAGCCCTCATAGTCCTTAACGACCTGGTAGAGGAAAGCCTGAGCGACGATCAGTTCTTCTCCATGGCCCAGGACATTGTCAAAGTCGTCTACGACATCGCTTTGAACGACAGTCGAAAGCCTGTCTTACGTGCGTTAGCAGTATGTGTCTTCCGAGGTTGCTTCGATCTTATGGATACGGTCAAAGACGAACATCCAAAGGAAGTCACTGCCTTCGCCGAAGAGGCCCTGAAAGGATGGCTCCCTTTCTTCCTTGATATTATAAAGCTTCAGATGCCTGGTTGCGATCCCCAGGCTGATGTCCAGCCCGAGTCCTGGAATGGCCTAATCGCCCTCAAATTCCAGGTTGTAAAATGTCTTTTGAAGGTCCGAAGCGTGTTCTCGGGGCTTTTGTTGCCTCATACACCCGTATTCTTCCAAGCTATCTGGCAAGAACTCTCTTTGCTCGAGCCTTTATACGAGCAGATGTATCTGGAGAATGAAGCACAGGGGCGATTAGAAGATGCGGATGGTCTGCCTTACACGCTCGACTTCCTTGTACTTGAAGAGCTCGACCTTTTTAACCATTGCTTGAAAGCGTCCCCCGTACGCAAAGAGCTAGAAGCCCAACTCGGCGGCCAGGGGTCTACGTGGCTACTCGATATCTCCAAGGTGGCTACGTCGTACAGTCGCATTACTCTAGAGGAACAACAACTGTGGGATATCGATGTGTCGCTATATCTAGCAGAGGAGCAATCTGTCAGCGCCAATTATACTCCCCGTACTGCTTGTGGCGATCTCTTAATCAAGCTCGGCGAATGGCTGGGGCCGAAGGCATTGGAGGGTCTCTATGCGTATACGAAGTCAGTCTTTACGGGTGATGTCTCCTGGAGAAGGCAAGAAGCGGCACTTTACTTGCTGAATATGCTTCTGAGCGACTTTCTTGATGTGGGAAGGACCGTTTCACCAGAACTTAGCCAAGCTTATTTAGAGCTCGTCAACTACGCGATCAACCAAAACCAAGAACCTTTGCTGCGGGCCAGAGGCTACTTGGTGGCCGGCCTCTTGTCGCAGTGTAACGGTATTGCCGCCAGTCTGATGGACCGAACGATTGATGCGATCACCTCTGAATCCTCAGAACTAGTTCAGGCTGCTTGTATCAAAGCCACCGAAGGCTTCATCAGAAGCGAGGTTGCCGGTGTCAAGGGAAATATCCAGCTCCAGACGAAGATTGTTGGTGCCATAAACCAATGGATATCCACTCAGGATATGACGGAAATCGAGGAAGCCGATGATCTGCTTGTCACTCTTGCTGAGACCTTGAGGGCTGCTATCAACATCGATAAGGTAGTAACTGTCTCGAGTGATGTGCCTGCTCTTGATCTCCTATTCCTCATCGCAAAGCACGGTTCGACAAATTGGCAGGTACGTTAAGCAACCACCTTCACTATCTGCATTTACTGACACGGTAAAACAGGTTACGATGTTGATCTGCGAGACATTTGAGGATATTGTACAAAACATGTCTGGCGCGCCCGCGTATCAGGCTTTATGCCAGAAAGTACTGCCTTCCCTGACTGGTGCCTTCAATGTTGCCGATGTTACCTCCGATAATCCTCTGGTCATCGTAAGTCTCAAACTCCATTCAAGCTTGAACGGGTTACTCATGCTGTCGTCGTACTAGTTCGCGGCCGAATTGATGGCGTCGCTTACCCAATACGGCCCCGAACCAATGCCTCAGGGATTCGTCGCGGCTACTTTGCCAAAGCTCACTCGGTTACTCATGGAAAGCAACGACGGCGAGATTCTGCGTCCTGGAGCCGAATCCGTCAAGTACTTGCTAGCTCACGACCACGAGCAGGTATTCAACTATCACGACGACAACAATAGATCCGGCCTAGAAGTCTGTCTTCGTATTATCGATCGTCTACTAGGAACGGCGATTGAAGATAACGCTGCTTCTGAAGTTGGCGGTCTTGCTGCAGAGCTTGTCGAGAAGGCCGGCCATGAACGTCTTGGTCCCTTCCTGCCTCAGCTTCTGCAGGCCGTGGCCAACCGTCTGGCTACTGCCCAGGCCGCTCCTTTCATCCAGTCCCTCATCTTGGTCTTCGCGAGGCTATCCCTTGTCGGCGCCCATGATGTCGTTGAATTCTTAGCCACTATTCATATTAATGGCGAGAGTGGTCTACAGGTTGTTCTGGTTAAATGGTTGGAGAACTCGGTTAACTTTGCGGGCTACGACGAGATTCGACAGAAGTAAGTATCTTGTCCTTCTTGCCCTGCTCGCCCTTGGCCTCTTCGTTTGCGACATCGTACTAACAGGGTACCAGTGTCATTGCACTCTCAAAACTATACACTCTCAACGACCCCCGCGTGGCACAAACCATGGTCAAAGGTGATATGATCATGCCTACAAGCGACCGGATTATGACACGATCCCGCGCTAAGCAAAGTAATACTCCACCCGGTTCGTATTCTGCCCAACATGCGCTAAACGTGGCCGCAGATCCCGACCAGTACACAATCATCCCTGCGCCTTTGAAGATCATCAAGGTGTTGATCGAAGAGCTTCTATCGGCATCTGGTCTGGCTGGCGCTGCCAACGCCGCGGCAGCGGCGGCGGCGGAGTTTGCGGACGAGGACCTCGACGACGATAGTTGGGAAGATGATCCGGATACCATCGATCTCAACCTCGGTTCAACCAAGAATGACCTTATGGGCTATCTAGATGCAAGCAACATGCGGCACCGTGACGACGAGACGCAGCAATACCTATCCGAGTTCTTCGTCACCGTTGCACGGGACAACGTGGCCGGATTTGGAGAGTGGTACAATAACCTGACAGACGAAGAGAAAGGGAAGCTAAGCGAGATGGCAAATGCTCAGCAAGCCTAGGTGGACGATGGACTCTGCCATGACGTGAAGTTGGGCGTTGAAGACACGTCCGCGCTGCTCCGTGCGGCCGAGGTTTGAGGACAACCCGTCCAGCACAAAATGAACAAATACCAGTGGCAGCATGTGAAGTTTAAGCAGTGAAGGTTCTCGAGAAGTATATTTATGGAAAAGGGCGAGCAAAAGTATACAGGAGCTGGGAGTGGACATCCCCAGAGAGCTATGGCTATATATCCCAAAGAGTAGGTAGGTGCAAGGGCGTCTTACAGCAACAATGATTACTTGCTTGGCGTGGGTGGATATCTGTTTATATCGTTAAGGTGGACTTTGCGTTGCACCAACTACAGAGTACCGGGTAGGCTAGATGGCTACGCAGGCTAGATGGCATTTGCCCGAGATACGTGGGTAATGAGCACCTATATCTATTGATTCAGAAGAGACATAAAAATGATACAAAAACAATAAAATTATAATATTCAGAATACTCTTTACGACTTCAGATTTACACCCGCCGTGATCACACCTCAAGGACCTACCTTAGTTAGGTACGTAGTAAGAAGGGAATTAAGCAAGTAGTCAAGCCGACAAACAGGGAGGAAGAAGATCCACTCAAACGAACATGAAGTGTTTAGTATTCGTAGTGTCTTTTCTGTTTCATATCTCGTAACGAGTTACTAAGTAGCTGGATACTTTAGTAGTAGTAGTAGCAATGAAGCTCAGCCTTGCGAGATAAGCAAGCACGTAAAAGTATGAGCAAGACAGATATGTGCACATTCTTCTATAATCATTTCATCAGACCGAACCGGACCAAACCAACTCAACTCGACCAACATCAGGTACCTAGACAAAGTGGGTAGGTATGTAGGGTTGCGGGTTGGTCTGTCAGCCTTGTCTTGTCTGTCGTCTGTCGTCGGTCGTCTGTTGTCTGTTGTCTGTCTCATCCATCTCAACCTCTCGGCCAGATGGCACAGACAAAAATATTCGTGCAACCACGCACGAGACGCCACGCGCATCTTGCAAGCGTGTACGTATACTTATGCGTATGCGTGGATATAAACAACAGCGGTCTTTCCGACAAGGTGGTATACAAGCGGTCCACTACGCCCCAATCCCCTCTGACAACGAGTCGTTTTGCTTTGCCAACAATCTCGTTCATCAACGACAAGGCCAGACCGCCGATCCATACTCCAACACCAACTCCAAATCCGATCATTTGCGAGTTCATGTTCACATTGGCGTTCGCGTTCGCGTGCGAGCTCCAATCCCGCCCCCAAAGCAACCAGAACGCCAGCCCTCCGAAGAACCCTAAAGCCCGTTCTATCAACAACGCTGCCAGCGCCGACCTACGGGCGCTCTCTCTCTAGGCGTCGCCTGCGCCTGCGCCTGCGCTTGTTCCGGTGTTTGTATTTGTGTTCGCATGCGTATTTATGGTTGTGCTTGTACTTGTACTTGTACTATTTGCGCTTGTGTTTACGGTGCTGCCGCCTTTAACTAAGGCGCGAAGACTGATCATTTCTCTCTTCAGACGCGCATTGTCTTTCTTCACCCGCGCCGTCTCCTCGCTACACTCCTTCATGCGTCCTATGAGCTCCTCCTTGTCCTCGCGCGATTTACCCCTGAGTGCCTTGACGATCTTGCCGAGCTCGCTGTTGAACTTCTCGTACAGCAGTTCGTTCTCCGCCATTGTTTCCTTGTAGAGCTGGTCGATGGCTTTCACCTTGGCTTCACTGGCCTTGAGTGTGGCCTCCATGTCTTTCTGTAGTTGGTCTTGGCGGTCTGCGAGCTGCACCAAGACGCTAGGCAAGCGCTCCTCGAACGCCTGCACACTCGATGATAATTTCCGGATGTCCACCGTCGCACTGCGCGGCAGATTGGAGTTAACCCTAGCCATGTCCGCAGAGATTTTGGACAGTTCAGATCGCAGATTGGCATCTACCTCGTCTACTGCTTTCTTTTCTACCTGAAGACGTTCTCGCAGCTTTTGCGGCGACTGTAGCCGGAGCTTCCCGGGCGCTTTGGTAGGGCTGGTTGCTGGTCGTGTAGGGGACTCGACTAGGTCGGCTGGTGCATCTTGCGATGGCTTTAGAGTAGGGATGTTGGAAGTGGATAGCACCTTGAGATGTGTCTTTGGCGTCTTCGTCGACGATTCGATTGACGGGGATGCAGAATTAAACACGTCTTCGACGTTCTCTTTTTGCTTAGACGAGCGGAACGAGTTCGGACTAATGGGAATCTTGGAGGGAGAAGGGACGCGTGGTGTAGAATTGAACTTGTCGGACGTCTCCTTCATATGCGACAATGGTTGTATTGGCAACTCGTCATCGAGGCTTGTTGCTTCCATGAGTCTCTTAAGGTCCGATAGCGAACTACGGCGCTTCCTCCTGGAAGGCTTATGCGTAATTTCGTCGGCTGGCTCGCCAATCGTCTCGAGCTTTTGTGAGCTTGTCGGCCGGCTGAAGGCATCATCGAAGGCACCGGCAATAGGTGGCCTATCCCTTGACCCTGGCCGTCTCATCTTGTGGGTCCCTAGTGGTATACCGGCGTCGATCGAGTTTGTTCTGGTTACAGCACTTCTTGATAGGCTAGACGGCTCCCCAGTTGCCGGATGTCTGGCATGTTTACTCAGGCTACGCCAGACAGACGGACGGTTGTCCGTATCCGTCTTGCTATTTTGACGTAGCAACAAGTTGTCAAACCCAAACTTCTTCCTCAGCGACGATGTATTCGACGTCATTGAGCCTGTGTAAGACTTCGCACCGCGGGTTGTTGAGTTTATCGATTCAAACACTGAGGCACCAGTACCGATGCTGAAGCTTAAGCCGCCCGGCCCGTCATCGAAGATCCGATCACAGTCTTCCACAAGCCTATCAAGCAGGTTGATATAGAGAGCAGCATTGCCGTTGTCGACCAATACCTCGGCGAACGCAAGTGTTAATCCGCCTCGATCGCTGTCATTTCCACAGCCATCAAGCAGCTCGGCCAAAAGCTTGATGAGTGCAGTGAATGCTCTGCGGTTCTGTGGTGCCATATCAGCGAACAGGTAATGAACAAAGTCAGCGAAGTCACCCGGCAGTCTTTTAGACGCTCGTTCCTGCAACGCGTCAAGGGCCTTGGCTGATATTATCGGCCCCATCTGGTCCCGCCATGCAATACGTATAAACTTCTCAAATGCTACGAAGACAACATCGGCGCCCACATCCTGGGCCGTCTCGAGCTCGAATGGGTTCTCAATGAGTTTGTTATAGAGGTAATTAACCGAGAGTTCGTCGACAGCTGATCTGTTCAACAATGTCCGCCCCGTGAAGCTGCCTTTGCGGGCCAGGAGACTAGCCATGTAGCCCGTAAAGGTCTGCTCCAGCCTAAATATTGGGTTCTCAGCTCGATTCTCCTCAATACCGACTCGAATCCCGTCTCTACTTTTCGCCGATCCATACAGAGAGGCAGCATCTCGCGTGCTATTCGAACGGCTGATCTGTCCGGGAAGGAAAGTCGAACTGAGACTGGAGCTATCTCCTGTGAGTGTTCGCTGAAGCTTAGAAATGGTGGCTGTCTCCGAACTAGATCCGCCGAGGAAGCTTGAAAGATACTTGACGGGGGAAGAGTTCAAGAACGACCTTGTCTTTTCGGCTCGGTTCGAAGCGTTCAAGTTACGGAGTACCTTAGTGTTAAAAGAGACCAACGCCGGGGTCAGACCTGGATTGGCAATGTTAAACTGGGTGCTGAGGAATTGTATGACTGCCAGAATGTTAGTGTCTCAGGAAAAAAAAAAGAAAAAGAAAAAAGCCTTTGTTGTGACCAATCTTACTTCTTCGAGCGAGGGTGGGCAGGAAATCTTCGAGACAAACTTCGTCCGTCGCGCGTTTCCCATGAAGCCCGACCGTGATCATTACCACTTTCCTCAGGTCTCCAGTCTTGACATCCGAGCATATTTCCACACCGTAATGCCCAACTGGAGATCCCTTAGTACCCTTCTCGTGGTCGACGATGATGCGAATAGGAGCCGGCTCTTTTCGTCCTTCTATAAGTTGGTCAATGCCTTCCTGGAATACAGCGGCAAAGAGACCCAGTCCCGTGTCGGCCATTCTGACAGATCGCAGAGTCCAGCAAGGGTCTTCACGCTCTTTTTCCGAAAATCTATTCTCTATCCTTGCCTTGACTATATCTTCACTCCATTTGGCGGCTTTACCCTCGTACGACTCCTGTAGCACAAAGCACCTCGAGGTAGTTGCCGTGTTTGTGACAAAGTCTCCTGCATGTGCGCCTCTCATTTCCTTAGCTGATGTCATCCAGGTCATGCGGCCGTCGGCGGACTCGGTGAATCGGACGTCAGCAAGTTCGTGCCACCCTGCGAAGGCCAGCTCATAGGAGCCTTGTCCACCAGCAGCGTTCGTCATGGATGCCAGCAAGCCCGCCGCCGATGGTTTGTCGATTTCACGCAAGAGATCCCGTGCTGTCGTATGAATGCCAAACATCTTCTTCACTACAACAATGCAGTCGGAGAACACTAGGAACATACCGGCTCGCTCATCCAGCTGGGTATCAGATACATTCGTGCCCTGATAAGGAGCAGGTAGTTCGTAGAAATCAGCCGCAGTGACCAGGCGGCCCTTCGGGTCGAGATCGCTGGGCCAACTTTCAATCATATTTCGGAGTCGCGTGCTCACGTGCGGTTTGTCTGTCAGAGGGTCATCCATCGAGCAGATGTTTGCAATAATATCTCGTGCTTTTAGCATGAGCTGAAGCGCGGGATGCGTAATCGGTAAGCAACCAACAATTTGGTCTATCATCAAGCTGTAGCGTGGGAGACGTTGCACAGGCTCTATTACCGTGGAGCGGAGATGCTGCTCGCCGGTGAGCGCCACTCGCTCGGTGAATGTTGAGTGCTGATTGATGAATGAGGTTATGAGCTGGGGGAAGTTTTGGCTTGCTCGAATGTAGTCTTGGTAGCAGTCGGTAAACTTGGGGAACCATTCCAACATAACTTTTGCTATCGCTACGGCGCCGCTCGCATCCTTCGTCTTCCCTAGTAAGCTGCCCGAGACACCAACCCTCGATGATGAAGTGCCCGCCTCTGCGTCCTTCTGCGCACTATCTTCCGTATCATCCAGCACTTTACGCAACTGTTGCATGAAATCGGTGTTGACTTGGAGTATCTGATCGGATGACTTGGGGAAGAGCCTGTCCACGTCCTCGGGTGAGGGGCTGAAGCTATCCGGCTGCCGGTCATTGGCCTTTTCCCGGTATTCTTGGGCGACGTGGTTAACCAACTCATCCAGTTTCTTAACATAGCGTTCCTCCGTCTCCACTAGCTCAACCATCTTCCTCCTCAACTCCAACTTCTGATCCTTGGAAAATGATTTGGTCCGGTTCAGCGCGCTGGGTTTGGATGGGGCACGACGCAACCGCGCGGTTGGCAAGAATATAGGCTCGCCAAAGAGCTTGATCAATGGAGTGTACATGCCATACTGCCGCAAAGTAGGGTCTAAGATATCATCTTCGTCGTCAGGAACCTCCTCAAAGTCCGTAGGTAGCAAAGGTATGACGGAGTTCGGAGGCAAGACGATATCGACATCGACATTAGTGACATGTTGGGTTTGCAAAGCGGTCTGAAGCTTTCGAATCGCTTCAGCGGTGTTGTCGGCGCGGACCATAGACTTCGCAATATCGGCAGCATGCTGTTCGCCGAAGAGGGCCGGGGAGGAACCGGGGCGGCGGCCTCTGGTGGTCGGATACTGCTGTTTGATATAGTTCTTCACCGGCTCCGACAACTCATGGAAATACTTGGACAGACCAAAAGCAAGAGCGCGGTATATCTCGTCGCCCTGAAATTCACGAGGCAGGTGGTGGACGACATTGTAGTAGGGAGAATTTGGGGATATGGTAAGACGTGGAAAGGATTGGAAGCCTGCCGGTGTATAGATGTGAACTTGGACTCGTGAACTGTTGAAGGTGTAGTTGGCAGTGGTGGAGGAGCCATGAAAGATGAGGATGGGTAGGTGGCCGAGTAGCGGGTCGGTAGCCTGGTAAAGAATGACATGATCTGGCGATAAGGCCAGCTCCTCGGTAACGCGGACCATGGTCGCTCTAATGGGTCATGTTGGACTGGATCTACTGGGTAGGAAGTAAGCGAGCGTGGGCAGACAACAATGGCCTGGAGTATGGGCCGTCTCCAAGAAGCCCGTTGACAGGAAAGTCCAGGTCGAGCTAGCCGATAAGACGATCAATGGTGACGACAACAAATAATGTTCGCATAAACAACCGGGTTCCTCAGCGTGGCTCATGCAGGGTGTTGGCTTCGTTGCGCGTACTGCCGCGACTTTGTTTACTTTGCGACGGGTCAAATAAACACAGAGCTGCAACACAAGCACACTCTTAGCTGGGATGACCTAACCCACAGTAAAAAAAAAACAGGCTTCCAAAGCACGCCAGAAAGAAGAAGGAAATACAAGAAGCAAAAAAGAGACGGTATAGGTAGCTCAACAGAGCACAAAGTCTCCAATTCAATGAAGATGTAATATATAACAAGTGTGGTGGGCTGTAATTTAGGTACAATACCCGAATTGAATCATTCTGAATCTGGGTGTTCAGGACCCATTTCTCTGGGTCGTTGATTTATTTTTGGTTGATAGTACAAGTGCCTATCGCGTTATAGGCATAATACAACCATATATAATGGGGTTATGTTTTTACTAGATTTAGACCCCACCTACCATGACAGGATAGTGCTCTGCTAGCACTTAGTACTGTCGGGGCTAATACCTACAGGTGGGTAGGTACATACTAGGTAGTAACTAGTAGATACCTATATGTACCTACCTACTTCCACACGTCATGGTCGGCCCACATCAAAAGTCAACATAAACTTTCCAGTTCCTTTGGCACCCGATCTTCTCATTGCTTGTTTATCGGACAACATGTCGAGCCAAAATGATGCCGGCATTCCTGTATCCCATTCTCCCAACGATGTCGGGTACAAGTTGATGGAGCTGCCGCCTGAACTTCTTGAAGCTCTTGAATCAGCTAGCCCTCCAGAGTCGGTTCTCAATCCTTTCAATCTGAACTCTCTTTCGGTGTGTCCTAACGGCAGTATCTTACGGCTAGGTTGAGATTAGTATCCTCTGCGACTTCCGCTATTCTAAAATGTGGACCACGATCATGGGGTCTTCGACAGAAAAATACTTCCAACGCATTGATTCTCCTCCAACCCAGCGACAATACCCCCGTATCGTCCCAAATGCCCCAGCCAGGCCTCAGGGTCATCTCGACAATCCATGACACCATCGAACTGGTTCCAGAGTCTGCAGATAAGCCCGCGCCCGCGGCAAAAGGTAAATGGCATGAAAAGTTCGCCAGAGGCAGATGAGGACGGCTCGGTCTCGTGCTAGTCTCCTACCCCTTCTGACCAGAACCTGTTGATCTGGTGCGCTCACCATGACTGCAACTTTAAAATGAATATCTGCCTGTGTTCCAGGCCGCATTTCCTGCCAATGGCTAGCAGCCTCAGTCTTTCTAATCCACAAATCATGACGAAGTTGTTGATGTGTAGTGGTTGACTGTGTGCTCTCGCAAGAGTATACAGCGCACACAGTAGGTCGTACGATCACCAAAGAGATGGAGAACTGAGCGAATCATGCGATGTGCTGGACCAAGAAGAGTCAGTCTCTAAATATTTCAGACATACGTAGCAAAGCGCTACCCAACGCCTTATTTCATAGGGCAACTGTAAAGTAGCTTTTGCTGTGATCATAATTGCAACAGTAAATGCGCATTATAGGACTGGCTTTGTGTCAGGCAGGGATGCGTTTACTCCGTCCAAATCGCTTGCGGGCGTACACACAGTTGAATGAGATATATCAATAGTCAGTTCTACTAAAAGCCTGAAGGCACGGAGAGATTACGTTGTCTTCCCCTGATCACACACATTGTCTACCTTCATAGTACTAATCATCTTTGAGCAACATCCCAGTGTATCTACACTTGTACGCATGTTTAGCAGTGGGTACTTGGCAACGTAGAGCTATGATAACTTGAACGGACTGGCTGAAGCACCAACAATCCAGTACACATGATATAGGTATCAATTTGAACGATGCTTAGCTGTACCGGCGCCTGAACTACTAGAAGCCCTTAACCAGAAGCCTTATCAAAAACCAGCTTCATGCACACATCATCTATAAGTAGGACGTAAGTACATTCCTAGGTACATGGGTAATTTACATACAGTACCTGATATGTAGCCAGGCCTGTATGTAGGTAGCTATATATCTTGGCTAAGCAGGCATGTGTAGATAGGTACCTAAGTATGTACATATGTAGGCGTGTAACTTGAATAACTGCAGCATAGTACCTAGGTTAGGTAATATACTCTCTACAAACATTGAGTTCATGCATACTAAGTATAGTACGACTTAGCAAACTCTGTGGTTTGGATTCTATGTTGCACAACCCTTTACCAGTCTCCCAAAGCCACCAATCTCTCTTACGTGCATGTGCAAGTGCGTAACAACAGCCTGAGCTTACTACTGGGCAGCCGATCACCACGATTTGTCCCATTGTCCTGGATAGGTACGTTATTGATCGTATAACGGTAGAAGGTCACGCTGGCCATCAAAGCCCGACAGCTCAAGAACTTATTAGACGGCCGGGCCCCGCATCACTAATTGCTGTGGTAATTTATCTATGTTGTATATCTACCAGTTTCTCAATACTGTGTAGACGCGTTGAGCTGGTCATGCTTGCTTGGTAGGTACTGAGTCGGCGATATGAGCTGAGCTTTTCCTTCCTTCTTTTTTCACCTATTCAATCAATACACGTATCGGACCAAGAATCATCTCGGATCTCGGCTCGTTTATCTGCCTAACCTAGATGGTTTAGATGCTAGACAAACGATCTTGCGTCGCACAGGAAACGCACTGGTAAGTCAATATCCTTGTTGTCTATCTCGATCCGATTCCAAGATTCCCCTGGGTCATAATATTGTCCTCTCTTGCACAATATGACAACCTACAAGTACAAACGAACTGCCTAAGGTTGTTGCCAGGCAGTCAGCCACCGACTGCGGGGTCGCGACGGGCAAAGAATCGAGGCAGCGTACTTATCCGCCTCGTGAATGTGTTTTTGACCCAAAAACAAAAATGTATGATGAAGTTACGAGCATCCCCGCCTCGATGAGAGACTGCAGAGGCAGCAAACAGTTAGACAGACACATTGTGTTCGGCGGCACCCTACCGTCTCATCTGCTTGTCTAAGCTACAGTTGCGGCCAACTCGTCGGATCGGGGGCTTCTGACGCCGATGCCACCGCCAATGTCACGAGTTTCTTCATGCTCTTGATCTAAGCTTAACTCCCGACGTATCTGGCCACAGAAGTTAAAAGCATTCTTCGTTGAATATCTTTTACCTCTATTCCACTTTCATGTGCTTTCCCGATATATGAAGAAGGGGAGACACATGAAAGAAAGCAAAAACCCTACCTTCCTTCTGACTTATATACCTGATTCTGATTCATACTGCACTTGTGCAACCCGATCTCTCACATGTATGCTGCTGACTTCTGCTAACTTTTCATCATTCCAAGTTTTGGCTGCCCAAAGTTGATAGGCCCGCCCCTGCGGTGAATCATTCTTTTTATCACGTTCGGCCCGGAGTCGCACCGGCTGCACTTGATTGCGGACATGGACGACCTGGAAGAACTCGACTTTATTGAGGTGTTTGCTCCCAGAGGTAGCCCGGAACCACCGCCATCTCTTCCCCATCTCTCCATGTATGCGAGCAAAATCCAACCTGAGGTTATCACGATTGATTCGGATGACTCTGCCGGCCCTGAAGATGGCAGAGCGCCCGGCAAAGACGAGATATGGACGCTTTTCCCCAATATCTGCCCGGATTACGTGACCCAGCTTCTTGCAACGCATAGAAACGACATCTGCGTAATTATATCTGCCATCCTAGACCAACAAGAGGCAGATGGAAAGTACCCTACCCAACCCGACCCCCGCCACCTGTCTCGAAAGCGAAAACGTTCCAGCGAGGGTAGTAGATCGGGACTCGACCTCGACAATGGCGATGGCGATGACGATGGCATAGAAGATCACTCTGGAGATGAAGACGGTGATCCAGATTACGTGAATGCCGTACAGTCTAAGATAGCCAAACCCGACTATGCTGCTTTACGAGGTTCAAAACGGTATACTGTCTTGGCTAAAGAGTTGCTTAGTCAAGAGTTTCCAAAAGTGCCTCTGATTGACATACGCAATCAATTGACGCTGAATAACGGATCCGTTTTCGAGACCTACACCGCGATGGACGAGCAGCTGCGCAACGCAGACCAGACCCCCGCACCCTGGGGAGAGAAGAAACGGGCATCCAAAATAAAGCACGAGTTTACGCCTGATCAGCTCCCTCACCTCGACATGAGCATGTACAAGCCGGACGAGCAAGCAGCGTTGGCCGAGTTTTCCGCCGCCAGGAAGCTTCGCGCAGAGAAAGATGGCAAGATCGCAGCAGAAGCAGAAGAACGCAACAACCTTGCCCGTGCACGAACGCAGAATCAGATAGCCGAATGTGGGATATGTTTTGAGGAATGTGCAATCAACCGCATGGTGGAATGCCAGGGTGAAGCCACACACCGGTTCTGTCGTAGCTGCATGAGATCTCAAGCCGAGGCACAGATAGGCATGGCGAAACACCAGCTGACTTGCATGTCCACGGATGGCTGCTCAGCCGGGTTCTCTATGGCTCAGAAAGCGCTGTTCCTAGACAAGAAGTTAAATACGGCCCTCGATCGTATAGAAACAGAGGAAGTCCTTCGGATGGCTGGCATAGAGAATCTTGAAACATGCCCGTTTTGTCCCAATGCTGCGGAGTACCCTCCCGTCGAGGTCGACAAAGAGTTTCATTGCGATAACCCTAGTTGTCTACAGGTCAGCTGTCGGCTCTGCCGGAGGCCCACCCATATTCCCAAAACCTGTGCCGAAGACGAAGCCGACCGTGGTCTTGACGCTCGACATACTCTGGAGGAGGCCATGTCCGAAGCCTTGATCAGGAGATGCAACAAATGTGAGAGCCTAGCCCACTCTCTTTCCCGCCAAGGGTCCGATGCTAATAGTGGTACAGGCAGCTATCCATTCGTGAAAACAGAGGGCTGTAATAAGATTGTATGTGTCAAATGCTACACAATACAGTGTGATGTCTGTCGTAAGACGATTAGTGATTACTCCCATTTCGACGACGAGAAAAGAGGAGGCAAGAGAGGACAGTGCCCTCTCTTCGATAAGTCGGACGAGCGACATAAAGAGGAGGTCTCCAATGCAGAGACGGAAACGCGGAAGAAAGTGTTGGAGAAGAACCCGCGAGTGGTGAGACCGATGCCAAAGCTTCTTTTCTAGGCCTTGAGGTGCACTCTCCTCTAACGGTATTCTAGGATGAGAACGCTCTGCGTATGGAAACGCCGGGCACAACCAAGGAGATAGGAAGAGTACCACTTGGTGCCATAAGGCAAAACTTGTCTCCATGGCGTCGTGCCCATAACAGGCCTCGCGCCCGGGTAATGCAGCCGCGTCTGCCCGCTATACCTCCTCTGGCTGGTCGCCCCATGCCCTTAGAGCCCCCCAAGTATGAGGAATATAATATGGTACGAGGCCCGAACCACGTGGACGCTTTGAATCCCCTCCGAGGACACGACAATCCTATGTTACCTATGATGCCGGAACCCGTAGGACAAGAACACCCTCAACCAGGCAACCGAGTAGATGGGTTCGTGAAAGTGTTGGAGAATGTAAGGAAGCGCTTAGGGAGACCGGGTCCTGGTCTTGACCTGTCCGAGCCCGTCGCGCCCGACATGCCTTTATCACTACGGTTACTGGAGCAGAGACGGAAGAACGGTAATCATGAAGTTAGAGGACCAAATAGCTGTTTCCTCGGGGCGCCTCACTTCGGCATGGGCAACGCAGTTGAAGGATACTTCCAGCCCAATATTCCACGACCCCGGATCCCACCGGCTGGCATGCCACAGCCCGGTGCTCCACAACATGGTGTTCCGCGGCCCGGTACCCCTTCGCCCCCAGGCCTAAGAGCAGCTCCCGAGGTACCAGTAGTAGCGCCCAATCGGCTCCAACTGCATGGACATAATCTCTTCCGCGCCCCAGTGCACGGTATACTCCAGCCTCGGGGTTTTAAGGGCTGGCCCATCAACGACGGCTCTGGGTTTAATGAAATCAGGTAGAGAGGGTTCGATACCTCCAATCTACTGTTCGTGAAGTGGAGACGGCCGTTTCTCCCCGGGAGGCGGGAGATACATGGAGTTTGTTTTATGTTATACTCCACCCTAGCTTCACGATTTGCCTAATTTCTTCTACGCGGGCGCTCAGAGAGAAACAGGCACATAACCTACCTATAAGGCGTAGTGTTGCAAATGGGTGCATCGCTACATTTAATGGAAATGTAAATAAGTACGTGTGCGTCTCTACGAGAGCAGGACCTCATAGTCAGGTTCGCATAAGGTAGATACAGATGCCTAGATACCTGATAGCGGATAGCGAAGCGTTATGAACTTATTTTCCCATAACCCATCTATTCCTATCGCGCTTGATCCATTCATTCATCTTGTGTATGCTGCATGGTAGTTTCATTTTTCAAGACTCGCTCCAACGAAGGATAGAAATACGGTAACCTAGAGCATCCTCCTCGCGTGCGGTCGTGCTAGCTTGGTCTATTCCCATATACTTGCATCTAGTTGTAGAGAGGGCGAGCCCTTAGATGTTATATGGCATGTTGGATTGCGGAGTTTGGGTATTTCTACCTAGCTTAGGTTACATATCTGTCTACATGTCCGTCCATGTAGCAAAGAGAGAGAGTCCTCTGATCAGACCACCTTTCTCCCCCCTTCCTTTTTTCCCCCTTCTTCTTCCATGCAACGAGGCGCCGATAAAGTTCCCTAAACCTCAATCCTAAATCGAATCTAATCTAATCTAATTTAAACCCTCCAGAAAAGAAAGGAAAAAAGGGACAAGGGAAAAGGGGGGGGGGGGGGGGGGGGGGGGGGAGGGAGAGGGGGGGGGGAGGGGGGGGGG
>Ga0247782_1000467_pt1 | contig 24756 bp, 2 predicted proteins | sample UWRJL019104C5_FD_179928 | JGI IMG/M metagenome (GOLD analysis project Ga0247782, IMG submission 179928) | Plant litter microbial communities from Arlington Agricultural Research Station in Wisconsin, United States - UWRJ-L019-104C-5 | ecosystem: Environmental > Terrestrial > Plant litter >...
TATTATTTTAAATAATATATAAAATATAATATTTTAGTTTATATTTATTAAATATTTTATTATATAATATTAAAATAGCTTGCTAATATATATTATTAAAAATATATAGCAAATTATATATAATATAATTGCTATTAAATATTGTTTAGCTTTATTAAAAAAATATTATAACTTTTTATATAGCAAATAATTAACTTAGTTAATATTGCTATATAAAAAAAATATAAGCTGCTAAAGCAGCTGCTATGCAAAAAATAGTAAAAAGGTATATAAGTAGTAGTTATATAAAAAAGCAAAAAATTTGTGCATAACGCTATAAAATATATAGCAAGCCTAGCTATAATATATAAACATATTAAAATAAACAAAAAACATTTAATAAATTACATTTTAAATAGTTTTAATTAATTTTTTGTTATATAGTTAAGTTATAAAAAATTGTTTATATAAAAGTAAAAAAAAGTAGCAAATATAGCTATAAAATATATTATACTTTTAATAATATATATTAGCAAGCTATTTTAATATTATATAATAAAATATTATATTTTATATATTATTTAAAATAATAAATTATTAAAATAAGCTATTAAATAAAGTTCTAATTATAAAAGTAGTTAAATAAAAATTTGACTAAGTAATAATATATTTTAAGTTATATAATATTAAATTTGCTTTTTAAATATTTTTTTATATATTAGCTTTTATTATTAATATATTAAATATATTAAAACATATAAATAAAATTTTTTTTTTAATATATATATAATATATACTTATATTAAGTATTTAATTTTTTTAATATAATTATTTTAAAAAGCTAAAATAGCTAATATTAAAAAGTTAAAGTTTATATAATAAATATATGTTAGGCCACACAGTAGCGGTGCATAGTGTTAGGTAGTAGCATACTATATATCTTATAGCAGATCTTTTATTAATAGCTTTTTTACTTTTCTCTTTTTTTTTAGCAACAATAACAAATTAAATACATTTTATAACATTATTTTTATAATTGCTTAGTAATTAATAGCTAGCAATTTTAAAATTAACTTTTTAAATAAAGGTTTACTTTAACTATAATAATAATAATGCTTGCCTTAGCCTAAATTATTTTTTTAAGCTAGACAAACGCTAACACTATAAATATAAATATACGATTTAAAAATATAATATTAACTATGTCCGTTTTTTTTTTTTCTTATACGCTTATTTATAGCTTGTTACCTTTATAGCCTATTATATTAATAATATTATTTTGCTTAAATAGTAACATGCATATGTCTAATTTAATACTATATACTCTTATTATAATACTTATACTAAGCTAATATTATTATTTTTAAACTAAGCACACTTAATTTTAAAACATACTAATAAAGCTATTTTAGTTATTATAAAAAACATAAAATATTTTTTATATAAATAAGCAGTTGTCTTTTTTAATTAAAAACTTTTTTTTTATAAGTAATAATATAATAATAATACTATAACTATATAAACACTATATAAATATATATTTAAGCCTAACTATTTATATTTATAAATTATATTTATAAATATGCAAAGCAAATTTAAATTTATTACATTGTATACTTTAAACATTATTATTTTTTAATATAAATATTATTAACTACTAATAGCAAAGCTTGTTTATAAATAGCTTAATAGCTAGAAAGTATTGATTATATATAAAAGTAAATATATTTTTAAAAAATAATTTTAGCTTACTTTAGGTTTAAAAGCTATTAATTACTATATAAAACGCTATTTTAAAATTTATAAATATATTATTATAAAAATTATACTTTTTAAAACTTTTTATTAAATAATAATATACTTAATAATTATATAATATAAAAAACAAAAATTATTTTTTAAAGTAAATAATAAATTATTTTTTGCTAAAGTAAATATTTTTATTACTTATTATTTTATTTAAATAAAGCACCTTAAAACACTTAAAGTTTTTATTATTTATTTTAATTTACTTTTTTTATATTAGTATACTATAATAATAGTTATTAAAATAGTATTAAAGTAATTAATTATATTTAAAACGCTAAAAATATTATTTTTTCTTAAAAATATTATTATAGCTATTTTTATTAAATTTTTATATGCTTTAAATAAATTTACTAAGTTTATTTTTTAAACTAATAATTTTTTATTAGTTTTTTATATTTTTTAATAACTTTATTTTAAACTTATTTTAATTTTATACTTTTTAAAATAAAATATTTAAATTTACTTAGTAAACACTTAATAAATAAACTTTTAATAAGTATATAAAGCTATTATATTAATAATAAAAAAAGCAATAAAAAAACTTAATTAAAAATGCTTATTCAATAGCTGCTTAAGCTATATAAAAAGCTATTGCTAAAGCTTATGCTTAATTAAAAAAATATTTATTAAATATTTTTTAAAGTATTGTATTTAAAATAAAATTTTAATATTGCTAATAGTTAGCATTAAGCTGCTAAAATAGCTTTAGCTATTAAAGCTATATTATAAAATAATAATATTAAAAATTTTTTAATAATATTAATATGTTTATTGGTTAATAAATAGTTGCTATATTAAATTAAAAATTATTATTTATTTATTATTTTAATTTAATATTATTTAAATTATTTAATACTAATAAATATACTATAATTGCTAATTATATTTATTAGCAAAATATATATTTATTTATTATATATATATATTAATATGCTATAAACTTTATTAAAAAATTTATAATTTAAAATAACTTTTTATAATTATTATAAAGTAATATTTAAACTTAATATATAAATATATTTAATAAACTTATTAAAAGAGCTATAAAAGCTAGCTTAAACTATTTTTTAACTAAACTTAAAAAAAAAATTATTATAATAATATTAATGCTATAAAAATAATATTTAGTATACTGTTTAACTATAATAATATTATTATAAGTATATTATGTTATATTTAAATAATTAAATAAATAGTTTATAATATATATATAAAATTAAATTTATGTTAGTTTTTAGCAATTAATATATTTTATAGCTATATTTACTACCTAGCTATGTTTGCTACTTTTTTTTACTTTTATATAAACAATTTTTTATAACTTAACTATATAATAAAAAATTTATTTAAACTATTTAAAATTAAAGTTATTAAATATATTTTTTTTTTACTTTAATATGTTTGTATATTATAGCTAGGCTTGCTATATATTTTATAGCGTTGCGCGCAAGTTTTTTACTTTTTTATATAACTATTATTTGTATTTATTTTTGCTATTTTTTGCGCAGCAGCTGCTTTAGCAGCTTATAACTTTTTTATATTTTATATATAAAATAATTTTTTATTTTATAATCTTATTTTTTTTATATAGCAATATTAACTAAGTTAGTTATTTATTATATAAAAAGTTATAACTTTTTTTTAATAAAGCTAAATAATATATAATAGCTGTTATACTACATATAATTTGTTATATACTTTTAATAATATATATTTGTAAGCTATTTTAATATTATATAATAAAATATTTAATAAATATAAACTAAAATATTATGTTTTATATATTGTTTAACATAATAAATTATTAAAATAAAAACAGGCTATTAAATAAAGCTTTAATTATAAAAGTAGTTAAATAAAAATTTAGCTAAGCAATAATATATTTTAAGTTATATAGTATTAATTTTGATTTTTAAAAACCTTTTTATATATTAGCTTTTATTATTAATATATTAAATATATTAAAAAATATAAATAAAAAATGCTTTTTTAATATATATATAACATGTGCTTATATTAAGTATTTAAATTTTTTTTTATATAATTATTTTAAAAAGCTAAAATAGCTAATATTAAAAAGCTAAAGCTTATATAATAAATATGCTAGCATATAAAACATAATAATATTATTATTTTTATAATACTTTTTAAAGTTATATAAATAATAGCTTTTATAGCTATTAAAAATTAAAACTTAATATATACTTTTTATATAATTATTTATATATTAATTAAAATATTAAACTTAATTAATACTTTGCTTATTTATTATTTAGCTATTTTTTATAGTTATAATAACCTAACTATTAAGCAATAAAGTGTTTTTATACTAAAACAATAAATAGTTTTGTTTTATAATAATAATATATAGTAAAATAATATAGCTATATAATAAAATAGCTTAAATAATTATAGCTTATTTATAATTGCTTTACTATATTACTTTTAAGTTTTTTATATAATTAAATATAGTTATAACTATTTTATATAAAATTTTGTTTATAATAAATTTAGTTTTATTAAAATTATATATATATTTTTTTTAAACTTTATATTTTGCTATTATATTTTATATAAAAGCAAACTACTTATAATATTTAAATAAATTTTTATATAAAACGTGCTAGTAATTAATTTAGCAATTAAAATATATTATAAAAGCTAATTACTATTATATAAAAATAAAAGTTTAAGTTTTGCTAATATATTTTTTATTATATAACTTTAGCAATTAGTTAGCTATATTTTTAATACTACTATGCTTAAGTAAAAATAATTATATAATAAAGTTAAGTATATATTATATAATAGCTTATTTTTAAAGTTTAATAAGTTTTTAATTATTAGTAAACTTATTAAATATTATTATATAACTGCGTTTTTAGTTAAAAAAGGTTATATATAATATATTATAAATTATAGCTGCACATTAAATACTTAGTTTTAAGTTTATATAAATTGCTTAAAGCGCAAAAATAATAATAAACTTTTTTTAAAGGCCTGCTATAGTAGGTAGTAAAAATATAGTAGATCAAAAGTTATGCGTATAAAGGTAAGGAAAAGTGGCAAATATGGCTAGGTAGCAAATATAGCTATAGGATATGTTATATAATAAATTTAAAAACATAATATTATTTAATATATTTTTAATATATATTAAAAGCAAATTAATTTTATATAAAGCTATACTGATAAGTAATAATAGTTTTATATAAGTTAACTTAGTACTTATTATAATAGTTTTAGCTATTTTAGCAGCAATTAATATGCTAGTTTTTATTTTTAAGCTTTTACTTATAATAGTATTTACTATAAATATAATTAATAATAATAATATATTTTAAGTTAATAATTATTATAGCAAATAATTTAGTTATAGTAATAATAATTAGTTATAAAGTAATTATAATAATTTTTAAACCTTTTAAAAATGTTAATATAGTAGTTATTATTTTTTAAGTATAATTTTCTTATAAAAAAATTTTTTCAAAATTTTTTTTTAATTAATACTAAAAATATAAAACTTATTATAATAATAAATAAAGTTATAATAATAAATACTTTTAATAAATATAGTAACTTTATATTTTTATTTATTAATAATAAGTTAAACTTTAATATTAACTTAATAAAGTATACTTTAGTGTTAATAATAACGTTTTTTTATTATTAAATAAATATACTATAAAACTATAAATAACTAAATTGCTTGCTTAAAAATATATTATAATAAAAAAAGTTAAAAATAATATTAATAAAAACTTTTTTATTAAATATTTTAATAATAAAAATAATAAAACTTTTGCTAACTATTTTAATATTTTTATTATAAAAAATATTAGTTTTATTATTTATAAACTTAAACTTAAACTATATAAGCTATATTATATATTATTTTTTAATAATATTAAATAGCTATAGCATTTTTTAATAACTTATAATAATTTATATTTGCTTTAATTAAGTATATATGCTTAAATAGTAGTTAATAATATTAAAATATTTATAATAAATAATATATTTAATATTATTGCTGCTTATTTAATTTTAATTGCTTTATTTATTATTAAAATAACAATATTATTTATATATATAGATATTTAAATATTAGCTTTTTAAACTTTAAACGCAATGCTTACTTTAGTTTGCTTTAATATAAGCTATTTTATAATAATAACTAATTATAATTAAATTACTCAGTATATGCTTTATATAAAAAATATTATTAAATATAAGCTATTAATTTATAGTTTAAAAAGTAAAATAAAACTTATTAAATAAATTATATTTAAATTATTATTACTTAATATTATTAATAATATTTTTTATATAAAAGTATTTATAATAATAGCATAGTTAATATTAAACTTTAAACCTAATTTATTATTAAGCCCTTTTTTTTAAATAAATATACTATTTTTATTAACTTTTTTTTATTTATAATTATATTTAAATTTTATTTTAAGTTATAAATAATAATAATAACATTGTAAAAAAAGCCTTTAATGTTTTATTATATAATAGTAGTATAAAAAATAATAGTTTTTTTATTTATTGCTATAATATTGCTAGTAGCTTATTTTAATTTATTTTAAATAAATAATATAAAAGTATAAATTTACTTTTTTAGCTTATATAAAATAATATTATTACTATAATAATAATATTAAATATTTTAAAAGTAATATTATTCTTTAATATAATAAATTAACTAATATAAATTTAATAAAAAATATGCTTAAGCTTTATTTTTAATTATATTAAAAATAATAATATTATTATTAATTAAGTTAACTATAGCTAATATAGTTATAGCTATTTTGCTTTTGCTAAAAATGCTAATAATATTTTTTATTTATTAATAAATCTTAACTTTTTTAATAAAGTTATAGCTATATTTTTAATATTAAAAATTAATAATAATAATATTTTTAATATACTTTAAAACTAGTTATATTTTATTTATAAAAAAATTAGCAATATTAAGTACTAAAAAGCTATAAAATATTTTTAGCTAGCAAACTAAAAATAATATTTAAATATATATAGCAAATATTAAATTAATAATATAACGTATCTTATAAGTTAATTGCACACCTAGGTTAATTGTACATTTTTTTTAACCTTTATATAAATAATTTTTTATAACTTAACTATATAATAAAAAATTAATTAAAACTATTTAAAATTTAATTTACTAAACATTTTTTGCTTATTTTAATATATTTATATATTATAGCTAGGCTTGCTATATATTTTATAGCGTTGCATACAAGTTTTTTGCTTCTTTATATAACTACTACTTATATACTTTTTTTTATTATTTTTTGTATAGCAGCTGCTTTAATAGCTTATAACTTTTTTATATTTTATATATAAAGTAATCTTTTATTTTATAATTTTGTTTTTTTTATATAGCAACGTTAACTAAGTTAATTGTTTATTATATAAAAAGTTATAACCTTTTTTTTTAATAAAGCTAAATAATATATAACAGCTATTATGCTATATATAATTTGCTATATACTTTTAATAATATATATTAGTAAGCTATTTTAATATTATATAATAAAATATTTAATAAATATAAACTAAAATATTATATTTTATATATTGTTTAAAATAATAAATTACTAAAATAAAAATAAGCTATTAAATAAAGCTTTAATTATAAAAGTAGTTAAACAAAAATTTAGCTAAGCAATAATATATTTTAGGTTATATAGCACTAATTTTACTTTTTAAAAACCTTTTTATATGTTAGCTTTTATTATTAATATATTAAATATATTAAAAAATGTAAATAAAAATTTGTTTTTAATATATATATAATATATGCTTATATTAAGTATTTAAATTTTTTTTTATATAATTATTTTAAAAAGCTAAAATAGCTAATATTAAAAAGCTAAAGCTTATATAATAAATATACTTGCATATAAAGCATAATAATATTATTATTTTTATAATCTTTTTTAAAATTATATAAATAGTAGCTTTTATAATTATTAAAAATTAAAACTTAATATATATTTTTTATATAACTACTTATATATTAATTAAAATATTAAACTTAATTAATATTTTGCTTATTTATTATTTAGCTATTTTTTATAGTTATAATAACTTAACTATTAAGTAATAAATAGTTTTTTTTTATAATAATAATATATAATAAAATAATATAACTATATAATAAAACAGCTTAAATAACTATAGCTTATTTATAATTGCTTTGCTATACTATTTTTAAGTTTTTTATATAATTAAATATAATTATAACTATTTTAAATAAAATTTTGCTTATATTAAATTTAGTTTTATTAAAGTTATATATATATATATTTTTTAAAACTTTATATTTTATTATTATATTTTATATAAAAGTAAACTACTTATAATATTTAAATAAATTTTTATATAAAATGTGCTAGTAATTAATTTAGTAATTAAAATATATTATAAAAGCTAGTTATTATTATATAAAAAAAAAGTTTACTTTTTATTAATATATTTTTTATTATATAACTTTAATAATTAGTTAAATATATTTTTAATACTACTATACTTAAGTAAAAATAATTATATAATAAAGTTAAATATATATTATATAATAGCTTGCTTTTTAAATTTAATAAGTTTTTGCTTTTTAAAGTTGCTATTATATATAGTTATATAGCTATGTTTTTAGTTTGATAAAGTTATTAATAGTATATTATAAATTTTAGCTACGCGTTAAACATTTAGTTTTAGGTTTATATAAAGGGCCTAAAGTGCAAAAATAATATTAAACTTTTTTTAAAGGCCTACTATAATGTGCGGTAGAAATATAATAAGTTAAAAATTGTTTGTACAGAGGTGTCAGGACATCATCATCATGGCACAGTGTTGAGACACAGTGCATGTGGTGGTGATATACTGTATGTACTATAGAACCTCTCTACTCATAGCTTTGCTAGCCTGATCTCTCTTCTTAACAACAATGATACAATCTGCACTTACGACACTGTCTTCCTATCTCATCGATGTCTTCGGGAACGCCTAGCAAGAGGTTAGAAAAAGTGTGCAATTGACCTAGGTGTGCAATTAACCTGTGGGATATGTTATTTTATTTAAATATTAAAATAATATAAGCTTTATTATGCTATAAATATAATAAATATGCCCAAAAAAAATATAAATTAAGCTAGTTAAAAGTTAGCAAAACTAAATTGCTATAGCTATATAACTTTATATGCTAAATATTTAAAACTAAAAAATTATTAATAACTTTTTAATAGCATATATAACAAAAGTAAGCTAAGATATGTAAACTGCTTTACATTATTTAATTGCTTTATATTTATAGCATAATAAACTATTTATAATATTTATAAAAATTAAGTTATTATTAATTTAAAGTTTTTTAATAAAGTTATTTTGCTTAATATTTATTTACTACTTTTATAATAGTTAGTTATTATTAATTAATTTAAGTTTTTTTAATACTTGGTTGTATAGCTTAGCTATTAAAACTATATAGTAATTATATTTTTTTAACGTTTTAAACTATTTAATGTTATACTTATTAAATTTTAAAATAGTTTTAAATTTATATAGCAATTTAAAAATAATTAACTTTTTTATTATTTTTAGTATGCTATAGCTTATATTAATAATAATAATATTTTTATAAAACAATATTTAAATATTATAATTATATTAAAGCTATACGTAATATATTTAAAAGTATTAAATTAAGTTTTAAACTATTTAAATTATTTATAATATATTTAATAATATATTTATTAAGCTTTATAATAAAGAGTTTTAATATTATAATTATTAATAAATATATTATAACTATTTATAAAATTGCTTAGCTTTATATATTAACTACTTTTAAAATATATATTAGTTTAGTTAGCTTTTTATATAAATTTATTTTATAATATTAGCAAAATCTATTATTTATGCAAATATAAAAAATAAACTTATTAAATATAATATATAAAATATAATTAATTATAAAAAAATTAATAATATAATAATATTAAACTATTAAAATTATATTTAACCTTTTTTTAATTAAAATATAAAATTTATAAATTTTATAGTAATAATTAATATTTTTAGCTATTTTATTTATTAAAATTGTATTAAAATTATATTTATTAAGCTTTATATATTTAAAAAGCAAAAATATAATATAATAGTTTTATATTTTAACAGTGCTTAAAATAAATATTATACTTTAATTAACTTTATTTATTTTATTATATTTTTTGATAAATTATAAACTAAAACTAAATTATATTATAATATAATTAAATTAAAAGTAGCTAGTTTAGTTTAAATATATAAATAACTTTATATTTTAATTTATTTTAGCTTATTATTTATAATTATACTAATAAATTATAAAGCTATAAAAAATTTATTCATTAAATAAGCTTTTAATTAGTTAATATAATTAAGCTTAATATTAAAATAATAATAATATTTGCTTACTTATTATAGTTTTAGTTAAATATTTAATATATTTTTAATTATATTAATTTAGTTTTAAATATTTTATTATAGCTTTTAATAATTTTAAATATATAAAAAGCTTTTTTTTAAAATAATAATATTATAATACTAAAAAATATTATATATATATAAATATTATTATTTTTAATAAATAATAAAAATATTTTATTAATAGTTATACTAATAATTTTAAATTTATAAAAATTATTAATAATATTTATTAATGTTTATAATTTAATACTATTAATATTAGTGTTACTAATTATAATTATATTTTTTAAAAAGTTTTTATAATTATGTTTTTATATAATTTATTTAATAATAATATTTTATATTTAGTTTATTATAATAAAAAATATTAACTTTATGTATTAATATTTTATTATTATTTTATTTTTACTATAGCTTATAATAAAAAAAAGTATTTTAGTTTTAAGCACATATTTTATAAACTTTAAAAATTTATTATTTATAATATTAATAAATAAATTATTAATTATTATGTTTATTAATTATAGTGCTTTAAATATATTATAAACTATTAAAAATTATTAAGTAAACTTAACATATTTTACAGCTATATTTGCTACCCGGCTATATTTGCCACTTTTTCTCACCTTTGTACGCATAACTTTTAATCTACTATAGCTTTACTACCCACTATAATAGGCCTTTAAAAAAAGTCTAATATTATTTTTGCGCTTTAAGCAATTTATATAAACCTAAAACTAAGTATTTAATGCGTAGCTAAAATTTATAACATACTATATATAACCCTTTTTAATTAAAAATGCAGTTGTATAACAATATTTAATAGGTCTACTAATAATTAAAAACTTATTAAATTTAAAAAGTAAGCTATTATATAATATATATTTAACTTTATTATATAATTATTTTTATTTAAGCATAATAATATTAAAAATATAGCTAACTAATTATTAAAGTTATATAATAAAAAATATGTTAGCAAAAACTAAACTTTTATTATAATATAATAATAATTAGCTTTTATAATATATTTTAATTACTAAATTAATTACTAATGCGTTTTATATAAAAATTTATTTAAATACTATAAATAGTTTACTTTTATATAAAATATAATATTAAAATATAAAGTTTAAAAAAAAATATATATAACTTTAATAAAACTAAATTTATTATAAGTAAAATTTTATTTAAAATAGTTATAACTATATTTAATTATATAAAAAACTTAAAAGCAGTATAGCAAAATAATTATAAATAAGCAATAGTTATTTAAGCTATTTTATTATATAGCTATATTATATTACTATATATTATTATTATAAAAAAAAACTATTTATTATTTTAATATAAAAGCACTTTATTGCTTAATAGTTAAGTTATAATAACTATAAAAAATAGCTAAATAATAAATAAGCAAAGTATTAATTAAGTTTAATATTTTAATTAATATATAAATAATTATATAAAAAATATATATTAAGTTTTAATTTTTAATAGCTATAAAAGCTATTATTTATATAACTTTAAAAAGTATTATAAAAATAATAATATTATTATGTTTTATATGCTAGCATATTTATTATATAAGCTTTAGCTTTTTAATATTAGCTATTTTAGCTTTTTAAAACAGTTATATAAAAAATATTTAAATACTTAATATAAACATATATTATATATATATTAAAAAAAAATTTTTATTTGCGTTTTTTAATATGTTTAATATATTAATACTAAAAGCTAATATATAAAAAGGTTTTTAAAAAGCAAAATTAGTGCTATATAACTTAAAATATATTATTGCTTAGCTAAATTTTTATTTAACTACTTTTATAATTAAAGCCTTATTTAATAGCCTGTTTTTATTTTAATAATTTATTATGTTAAACAATATATAAAACATAATATTTTAGTTTATATTTATTAAATATTTTATTATATAATATTAAAATACCTTGCTAATATATATTATTAAAAGTATATAGCAAATTATATATAATATAATAGCTATTATATATTATTTAGCTTTATTAAAAAAAAAAATTATAACTTTTTGCATAGCAAATAATTAACTTAGTTAATATTGCTATATAAAAAAATTAAAATTATAAAAAAAAATTTTATTTTATATAACTATAAAATATAAAAAAATTATAAGCTACTAAAGCAGCTACTACATAAAAAATAGCAAAAAGGCATACAAGTAGTAATTATATAAAAAAGCAAAAAACTTGTACACAATGCTATAAAATATATAGCAAGCTTAGCTATAATGCACAAACATATTAAAATAAAAAAAAACATCTAGCAAATCTAATTTTAAATAGTTTAAATTAATTTTTTGTTATATAGTTAAATAATAAAAGATTGTTTATATAAAGGTAAAAAAAGGTAGCAAATATAGCTAGGTACCAAATATAGCTATAGAATATATTAAGCTTATTTAAAAACTATTCATTTTATTGTATATATTAGTTATAAGTTTTATTATTAGTTTACTAGCAATACTTTTTAAAAATATATTTTAAAAAGTTAATAGTTTTAATAAATATAACATTTTAATACTAGTAATATATAAGCATAGTTAAAAAATATTATTTATTTTTAATAATATTTACTACTTTATTATAAAATAAGCTTGTATATTAATAAACTTTTTAATTTTATATAATTAAAGTATAGTAATTAAAATTATTTTAAATTATAACTTAAAATTTATATTTAACTTTTAATAAGTTTTATAAAAGCATATAAAAATTAAATTAGCTATATTTATTAGTTATTACTTTTAAACTAATAGCTTTAGCAAATAATGTAATTTTAATAATGCTTTTTTATTAGCAATTAAATAAAGCTTTAATAAAATAATATTAAGTTTTAAGCTTTAATTTTTTTTTTTAATTTTTAAAGTTTTAAGTTAAGCTTTTAACTTGAATATACAATAACATTTTTATTAATATAATATAATATTAGCTACTAAATTTATAGCTAATAATACTAAAATTTATTATAATGCTAAATAGAACCTTATATAGTTTTAAGTTAGCAATTAAGTTTATTTTTATTTTTATTAAAAATATAATTTACTAAATAAGCTATTAAAAAAATAATTATTATAACAAATAAAACTTTTTATAATAACTGCTAAAGTAAGCAAATTAGCATATAAATTAAAATTTTTTAATTGTTAACAAATTAATTAGGTTATTTTTATTATATATTTATTTAGCAACGTTTTTATTTTAAACAAGTAATTATAAAGAAAAATATAAATAAATAAATTTTTTATAAAATTAATAAGTTATTTAAATAGTAGTTAATATGCTTTAAAATATAATTAGTATTAAAATATTTAATTTATTAAAAAAGTTTTAATAACTAGTTTAATAAATAATATTTTTAAGTACTATTAATTAAAAATATATTTAAATTAATAAATATATTTAATAAGCAACAATTTTTTTTTGTGCTAAAATAGTTGCTAAAATTATTTATACTTAAAATATAAACTATAAACTAGCTAACAATAAATATATATATATTTTTTTATAATAAAATTTATTATTATTTGCTTATATTATAAAGTACCTAACTATATTATAAAGTACTTATTTATACTTTAAAATATTTACTTATACTTTAAAATACTTATTTATACTTTATAAAGTAAAGCTTTTAAAATACTTAATTTTATTATTATTATAAAACTTTTTATAAGTTAGCTTTTAGCTATAACTTTATTTATCTTATTTACTTAATATATTATTTATTATGCTGCCTTATTTTAATTTTTATTAATTTTATTTAAATATATTACTTTAAATATTATTATTATATTTATTATTTTAAGCATGTTAATAATAGCTTTAGTTATAATAGCACTTAATTTATTATTTATTATTTATATAAATATGTTTTTATTAAATTATTGTATTAATTAATATATTAATAAAAATATATTAAAACTGCTTTTTAACTATAAAAAGTAAGTTTAATATATATAAGCTAAATATTGCAACCTTATTAATAAAGCTAACAAAAGTTAATAAAGCAATAAATTAAAATATTTTTTAAAACAAATTTATAATAATACTTTTAAGCCTTTTATAGCTAATTTAAAAACTAAAAACTAAAGCTATATTATTAATAATTTAACTAAAAATAATAATTATAAAGTTATTAATAATATTATGTTTAAGCAAAAGTATTAAATATAAATATTAAAATAATATTTTATTTATTTAAAAATTAACTTTTATTAATTTTTTTAAAGCTTATTGCTTATAGCTTTTAATAAATAGCTTTTAAAGTTATATTTATATACTAAAACTTATAATAAGTTAGCTTTTATTGCTTAATAGTATTATTATTATTTATTTTAATTACTGAATAAACTATTTAATTCTTTTAATAGCGCAGTAGTTTTGTGCCTAGCTACTGTATGCTTTTTTTGCGTACAGTTATTAGTTTAAATCTAGCTTAAGCCTTTTTTGCAAGTTTAAAAACTAGGCCTTAGCTATTAGTTTTTGTTTAGCAAAAGCAACTAGCTTTAGCATAGTGCTTTTTATACTAAAGTTAAAGCTATAGCAACTTTGCTTACTGCTATAAAACCTAAAAAAAAAGCTTGTTTACTAATTGTAAGCTATTTAAGCTAAATAATAATATGCTTATTTATTAATATAGCTAAAAATAGTGCTTGCTTTTTTTAACTACTTTATATTGCTAAACCTTATAATAATAATTAGCTAACAAACTTAAAGTAAGCTTTTTTTAAACTTGCTAAGTATTAGCTTTTATACTTAGTAATATTAATAAAAAAAAACCAAATTTATTTAAGTATATATTAGTTAAATATATAAAAGCTTTATAAATATTTTAAAATATTAAAAGCTAAATTAAATCTAGTTATATAATATTAATTTTTAAAGCTAACTATATATATATATAATAAAGGTTTTTTAACTTTAAGTAAAGCAGTAAGAGGCTATATAAAAAAAAGCTTAATAAAAAAATATAAAAAAAAAAAAAAATTAAAAAAAATTAAATTTAAAACGTTTTGCTAGCACGCTGCTAGCCTACTAAGATAACTTTTTTTTAAATATAAAAACATTATTATAATTTAAAATACTAGCAAAATAGTTATATAGCTTAAGCTAGCTTTGTAAATAAATAATATTAAATTTTTTAATTTTTTAATAATATTTAAATTAAAAGTATTAAAAATTTATAGCAATGTAGCTTATAAATTTAGTATATTATTAGCAGCAATTAAAAAACTACTTATGTAAGCAAAATTAGTATATTTTATAGTTTTTAAATATAATATTTAAATTTTAAACTATTAATAACAATATAATTATTACTTTAAAGTTAAATAATAATGTATTTAACTAGTTTTTATTTTAGTTAATAATAATAGCTTTAATAATTTAACTAACTATATTATTATTTATTATAATATAATGCTAAATAAGCAAAAAAACTTTAACTAAAATAATTTAATATATAAAAAACAGCATAAAAAAAGTATAAGCAGTACTATTAATAAAATACTTTTTATTAATAAAATGCTTTTTATTAATAAAAAGCTTTTTAGTTAATTATTTTTTAATTAATGTTTAATAATATTAAGTTTTTATATTATAGTTTTTTTTTGTTATAATATAATTTTTATATAACCTAATAAATAACTATTATTTATTTAAAAGTTTATATTTTTAAATATTATAAATTTTATAGCTAAATATATTAATAAGTATAACTTACTAGCTATTAAGTTTATATTTACTATATTTTATAACATGTAAAATTTTAACATTATGCTTTTTATAATATAGTACTAATATATTTTATAGCTATATTTGCTACTTTTTTTACTTTTATATACATAATTTTTTATAACTTACTTATATAATAAAAAATTAATTAAAACTATTTATAATTTAATTTATTAAACATTTTTTGCTTATTTTAATATGTTTGCATATTATAGCTAGGCTTGCTATATATTTTATAGTATTGTGTGCAAGTTTTTTGCCTTTTTATATAACTATTACTTATATGCTTTTTGCTATATTTTATATAGCAGCTGCTTTAATAGCTTATAACTTTTTTATATTTTATATATAAAATAATATTTTATTTTATAATTATGTTTTTTTTATATAATAATATTAATTAAATTAATTATTTACTATATAAAAAGTTATAACTTTTTAATTTAATAAAATTAAATAATATATAATAACTATTGAATTATATATAATTTATTATATATTTTTAATAATATTTATTAGTAAGCTATTTTAATATTATATAATAAAATATTTAATAAATATAAACTAAAATATTATATTTTATATATTATTTAAAATAATAAATTATTAAAATAAAAGTAAGCTATTAAATAAAGCTTTAATTATAAAAATAGTTAAATAAAAAATTAGCTAAACAATAATATATTTTAAGTTATATAGTACTAATTTTACTTTTTAAAAAAGAATTTATATATTAGCTTTTATTATTAATATATTAAACATATTAAAAAATATAAATAAAAATTTTTTTTTTTAATATATATATAATATATGCTTATATTAAGTATTTAATTTTTTTTTTATATAACTATTTTAAAAAGCTAAAATAATTAATATTAAAAAGCTAAAGCTTATATAATAAATATGCTAGCATATAAAGCATAATACTATTATTATTTTTATAATATTTTTTAAAATTATATAAATAATAGCTTTTATAGCTATTAAAAATTAAAAGTTAGTATATACTTTTTATATAACTATTTATATATTAATTAAAATATTAAACCTAATTAATATTTTATTTATTTATTATTTAGCTATTTTTTATAGTTATAATAATTTAATTATTAAGCAATAAAGTGCTTTTATACTAAAATAATAAATAGTTTTTTTTTATAATAATAATATATAATAAAATAATATAGCTATATAATAAAATAGCTTAAATAACTATAGCTTATTTATAATTACTTTATTATACTGCTTTTAAATTTTTTATATAATTAAATATAATTATAACTATTTTAAATAAAATTTTGCTTATAATAAATTTAGTTTTATTAAAGTTATATATATACATATTTTTTAAACTTTATATTTTATTATTATATTTTATATAAAACTAAACTACTTATAATATTTAAATAAATTTTTATATAAAATGCGCTAGTAATTAATTTAGTAATTAAAATATATTATAAAAGCTAGTTATTATTATATAAAAAAAAAGTTTAGTTTTTATTAACATATTTTTTATTATATAACTTTAGCAATTAATTAGCTATATTTTTAATACTATTATATTTAAATAAAAATAATTGCATAATAAAGTTAAGTATATATTATATAATAGCTTATTTTTTAAATTTAATAAATTTTTGCTTTTTAAAGTTGTTATTATATATAATTATATAGCTATATTTTTAGTTTATTAAAGTTATTAATAATATATTATAAATTTTAGCTATGCGTTAAACGCTTAGTTTTAAGTTTATATAAAAGGCTTAAAGTGCAAAAGTAATATTAAACTTTTTTTAAAGGCCTACTATAATGTGTAATAAAAATATAATAGGTTAAAAATTGTTTATATAGAGGTTAAAAAAGTGTGTAATTAAACTAGCTGTGCAATTAACCTATAAAATATATTAATATATTATTATTATTAATATATTTTATAAGTTAATTATACACCTAGGTTAATTATATACTTTTTTTAACTTTTATATAAATAATTTTTTATAACTTAACTATAGTTATAATAAAAAATTATTTAAAATTATTTAAAATTTAATTTATTACACGTTTTTTGCTTATTTTAATATGTTTGCATATTATAGCTAGGCTTGCTATATATTTTATAGCATTGCGTACAAGTTTTTTGCTTTTTTATATAACTACTACTTATACACCTTTTTATTATTTTTTATATTATAACGGCTTTAGCAGCTTATAGCTTTTTTATTTTATAATTTTATTTTATTTTTTTATATAGCAATCTTAATTAAGTTATTTATTTATTATATAAAAAGTTAAAACTTTTTTTTTTAATAAAGCTAAATAATATATAATAGCTATTATATTATATATAATTTGCTATATACTTTTAATAATATATATTAGTAAGCTATTTTAATATTATATAATAAAATATATAATAAATATAAATTAAAATATTATATTTTATATATTATTTAAAGTAATAAATTGCTAAAATAAAAATAAGCTATTAAATAAAGCTTTAATTATAAAAGTAGTTAAATTAAATTTTAGCTAAATAATAATATATTTTAAGTTATATAGCATTAATTTTGCTTTTTAAAAACTTTTTTATAGCTTAGCTTTTATTATTAATATATTAAATATATTAAAAAATGTAAATAAAAAATATTATTTAATATATATATAATATATATTTATATTAAATATTTAATTTTTTTTAGTATAAATATTTTAAAAACTTAAAATAGTTAATATTAAAAAGCTAAAGCTTATATAATAAACATGCTAGTATATAAAGTATAATAATATTATTATTTTTATAATACTTTTTAAAATTATATAAATAATAGCTTTTATAGCTATTAAAAATTAAAAGTTAATATATATTAATTAAAATATTAAACTTAATTAATACTTTATTTATTTATTATTTAGCTATTTTTTATAGTTATAATAATTTAATTATTAAGCAATAAAGTGCTTTTATATTAAAATAATAATTTTTTTTTTATAATAATAATATATAGCAAAATAATATAGTTATATAATAAAACAGCTTAAATAACTATAGCTTATTTATAATTGCTTTGTTATACTGCTTTTAAATTTTTTAAATAATTAAATATAATTATAGCTATTTTAAATAAAATTTTGCTTATAAAAAATTTAGTTTTATTAAAATTATATATATTTTTTTTAATTTCTATATTGTGCTATTATATTTTATATAAAAGTAAACTATTTATAATATTTAAATAAATTTTTATATAAAAGGCACTAGTAATTAATATAATAATTAAAATATATTATAAAAGCTAATTATTATTATATAAAAAAAAAAGTTTAATTTTTGCTAATATATTTTGTATTATATAACTTTAGCAATTAGTTAGCTATATTTTTAATATTATTATGCTTAAATAAAAATAATTATATAATAAAGTTAATTATATATTATATAATAGCTTACTTTTTAAATTTAATAAGTTTTTATTTTTTAAAGTTATTATAATATATAATTATATAGCTGCATTTTTTGTTTGCTAAAGTTATTAATAATATATTATAAATTTTAGCTGTGCGTTAAACACTTAATTTTAAGTTTATATAAAAAGCCTAAAATATAAAAATAATATTAAACTTTTTTTAAAGGCCTACTATAATATATAGTAAAAATATAATAAATTAAAAATTGTTTATATAAAGGTTAAAAAAAGTGTACAATTAACCTAGGTATATAATTAACTTATAAGATATATTAAAGCAATTTTATAAAATAATTAAAAAACTATAAACTAAAAACTTAATATTTATTAAATTAACAAAAGTTATATGCTAATAAGCTAAAACATATAAAAAGTATTATGTTAACAATTAAAAAGTATTATACTTTTTAAAAAAACTAAATATTTTAACTTAAGCAATATTAATTAAATAGTTAATATATTAATATTATAATAACTTAAAAGCTAGCTATATAACAAGTAATAAAATAGCTAAGTTTTTATAAAAAATGTTTTATTAAAAAAGATTAAATTAAAGTATTTATAAATATATTATTATATATATAAAGTATAAAAAACTTAAAAAGCTAAAATATAAGCTATTTAAAAAACTATAAACACTTTTGCAACTAAATTAACTATAGCAAAAAATTAGCTTAAACTTTATTATAAAGTTTTTATTTTATATTAAAACTAATAGCGTAGTATATTATATAATTTTAATAATTATTAGCTGCTTTTTAAAAATAGCTTTATTTATACCTATAATAAAAATGTTAAATATAACTAAATTTATAACTATATTTTATAAAAAAATAAAATGCTAATTTAAATTGTTAAAAAGTATAGTAAGCAATAAAAATAAGCATATTAATAACAAGTTTTAAAAAAAATTTTATAATAAGCAAAAAATTTATAAAAAACTATTAACTATAAAATATTTATAAACTAATAATTAAATAAAAAAAGTATATTAAATATTAAAAAAGTACTTATAAATATATATTATTAATAAGCTAATAAAGTAAGCAAAAGTATTGCTTAAAGCTAAGTTTATATATAATTATAGTTAATATATAACTATAAGTTATTTATTATTTAAAAATTATTAAATATATATTAAAATAGCTTTAGTTTAAAGTTTAAAAAATAAAAAAATACCTATAAAAAATAAATATAATATAAAAAGCATTATATAAACATTAAAAAAAAGCAATAAAAACTATATAAAAATAATATAATATTAAAATTATTATAAAGCTATTAATTATATATTTCTGTTTTAAGTATAAAAAAAAACTAGCACTTACTTATATTAAAATAAAATTTTTAAAAAAAATTAAATTATAAATATATTATATTTAATTGCTAAAAAAATATATAAAAGTATATAAAATATTTTTTATATTATTATTAAAGCTATAAAATAATTATTAAAAAAGTAGTAAGCAAGCAAAATTATTAAATCTAAAAAATAAATAAAATAAATAAGCTATTAAAATATTATATAATATAAAAATAATTAAAAAAAATTAAAAGTACTTAGTAAAATAAAAAAGTAGCTAGTAAAATATAATATTTAAAAACTATTAAAATATTTAAATAACTTAAAAAAGTTAATAAATAGATATAAAAAAAAATAAAAAATTATATTTTAAATAAAATTATTTAATAATATTATAATTAAAAAAAGCTATAATTACTTGCTAAAAAACTATTATTTATATAATAAATAAATAATTATATTAATAAAAACCTAAAAAAAAATTAGCATAATAAAAAGTTAGCAAGTAAATAATAATATTAATAAAAAAATAAAAATAAAATAATAATAATTATTATAGCTAGCTGCAACCTAAAAAATATAAAACTAAAAAGCAAATAAAATAGCTACTAAATAGTTAGCATAAATATAATAAAACTAAAAAACTATAATAATAAATTTAAATATTAAATAAAATTTTAATTAAAACTTAAACTTTATTATGGTCAAGCTAGTTTAAAAAAGGTAAGGCTCCTTATAAATACTGCTTTTATTATATAAAATCTATAGATGAGGAAGAAAAGAAAAGAAGTGCTAATGTAGCCCCATAGGCGTAGAAGTAAATACAATGGTGGGGGTGGGGTGGGTGCCCCAACCCCAATGAGACCAGCCCTATCAGTGGCAGTGAGTAGTACGGGCCGTCAACCCGTAACTAACTTAAATATTTAATTATAAATAAACTATACTTTATTATTTAATTACTAGAATTTTAAAGCTTTTATTTGCTAAGTTATTAATATAATTAGTAAAAAATATTAATAATGTTATAAAAAATAAAATTAAAAAAACCAATATAATAATTTTTATATAAATATTTGCTATGCTTATTTTAAGCTTAATTATTAATATAAAAAAAAGTTTTTATTAATAAAGTATTAAATTTTTAATAATAACTATATAATTTTAATAAAACTAAATTTATTATAAGCAAAATTTTATTTAAAATAGTTATAATTATATTTAATTATATAAAAAATTTAAAAGTAATATAGCAAAATGTTATAAACTAATAAGCAGTGGACTGTTAGCTATGTTAAAGGCTAATTAAAAGTAATAAGAGCAAAGTAGTTATTAGACTAAAAAATATGCTATAGTTAATATTATATAGTTTAATTAGTTAGCTAGTAGCTGCTAAATTATAATAGCTACAACTTATACTTATTTTAAAAAAGAAAATTAAGTATATATTTTTTTATATATTTAGCTAGCTATAGTTATGTTTTTTATTTTTAGTAATTAATTTAAGCATATACTTAGCATATAACTAAAACTACTAAATATATAAAAAAAACCTTTTAATAATTAATTAAAATATAAGCTTTTTTATTTATTTATTTTTAATAATAATAAACTATAGCTATTTAAATTATTTTAAATAGTAAAAATTATTATATTTTAATTACTTGTTTATTAGTAAGTAAAATAAACTTATGTTTAAAAAATTATGTAAATTAAAACTAAAAATTAAACTAAAGCTAAAACTAACTTTTAAACCTATTTTTAAATTTATTAAATAAAAATTAGTTACTAACTTAATTAATTTAAGCATTAAAGCAAAAAGCTTAGATTTAAAAAATAAAAAGTTAACTTAAAAATTGTTAGTAAAAATTTAAACTAAAGTAAAAGTATAAGCAAAAAAAAAATAATAAAAGTAATAATTTATTTTAGCAAAAAAACAAATTAAAAAAATAATAGTAGTAATAATTTAATTTATTGCTAAACTAACTTATTTAATAATAACTTAATAAGCTTAAGCAAAACTTTTTAAGCAGTAAAAAAAAAAAAAGCTTTAACTTATTTTTAAATAGCAAGCAATTAGTATATTTAAAAATATAGTAAACTAACTTAAAAATAAAGTTAAAAATGCTAACTAAATAAAAGTTTTTAAAGCAGTACAACTTTTAAAGTATAATAAAACTATTAACTTAACTTTTTTTTTTACTTTAATTAAAATATACTTAAATATAATAAAAAAATTAAGCTAAAAAAAGTTATAAAAAGTATAAGCTATAAAAAACTTTTTAAATAAAAAAGCTTTTAAATAGTTTAAAACTTATTAAAAAAATTAAACTAAAAAATTTTTTAAAAAAAAGATATAAAAGTTATTTAGTAGCTATAAAAAGTTTAAAAAAAAGCTAGTTATAATATTTAAAAATTTTAATAAAAAATAAAAAGCTAAATAATAATTTTAAAGCTTTAAATAAACTAAAAGTATATTAGCTTATATAGTTTTTTTTTAAAAGTTAGCTACTAAAGCTAAATAGCTAATTAATAAAGCTTTTATAAATATATATTATAAAAAATTAAAAGTACTAATTTAAATAAAACTAATTAAAGTTATTTTATAGCTTAAAAACTTTATTATATTTATTAAGCTAGCAATTATTATTAATAATTAATTATTTAATTTTGCTTAAAAATAAAAAAAAAACTAATAAACTAGCAAACTTAATTAAAAAAAAAGTAATAATAATTAAAAAAGCAAAAAAATATATAATAACTTTATTAGCATTAATATAATTAATAAAAACAATAAAAATAATAAAATAAAAAAAAATAATAAAGATTTTAAATATTTTAAATATTATAAAAAAAAATATTATATTAAAAATTATTATAAAAAATAAAAAAATATACTAGTTTTAAAAGCTAAAAAGTTAGCTAGTATAGCTAAAAAAAATAAAAAAATATACTAGTTTTAAAAGCTAAAAAGTTAGCTAGTATAGCTAAAAAAAATAAAAAAATATTTATAATAAGCTAAGTAACTTAATTAAAGTTATTATTAAAAAAAGCTTAAAAATAAAAATAAAATTAATAAGCTTACTTAAAAAAAATTAAAAAAGTTTTAAAAACTTAAAAAAATAAAATTTTATAAAAAATTATAAATAAATTATTAAAACTACTAAAAACTTTTAAATAAAAAAAAGTAAATAAAGTTTTATAATATGTTTATAAACTATACTTTAAATATATTAAATGCTTATATTTAATTATAAAAATTATAACTAAAAAAAATAAAAATATTATAAAAAATATTATAACTATACTAGTTACTTATTATAAACAATTTTATATAAATTATAAATATAAAACTTAAAAAAAATATATATAATATAATTAACTTAAAAATATTATTATATATACTTATAACTATAAAATTTTAAAACAATTATTAAATTTATAAACTATTAAAAATTATATTAAAAAAATAATAAAAACTTAAAATAACTTAATTAAATTAAAAAAATATAAATATATTTAAAGTAAACATTTATATGCTTATAAACTATAATAAAAATATAATATATATAATTAGCTTTACTTACTAATAATAATTAAAAAAGCTAAAAAATAATAGTATATAATTTTTAAACTAGTATAAAAATATATTAAAAAAAAACTATTTTAATAAAAAAGTATTTTTATATACAATTATAAAAATTAAAATAAATATAATTTTTATAAACAATTTAAAATTAACTTAATATAAATAAATATAAATAAATAAATTATTATTAAATTAAAACTAATTAATAATTAAAAAAAATATATAAAAAACTAGTAAAACTAATATTTAAAGCAAAATTAAAAAAAAAGAAAAAATTTAAAAAAAAGCAAAAATTTTAATAAAAGCTTAAAAATAATAATATAAAAAAAAAAA
>Ga0247782_1000468_pt1 | contig 24748 bp, 3 predicted proteins | sample UWRJL019104C5_FD_179928 | JGI IMG/M metagenome (GOLD analysis project Ga0247782, IMG submission 179928) | Plant litter microbial communities from Arlington Agricultural Research Station in Wisconsin, United States - UWRJ-L019-104C-5 | ecosystem: Environmental > Terrestrial > Plant litter >...
TTATATAAGCTTTAGCTTTATAATATTAGCTATTTTAGCTTTTTAAAATAATTATATAAAAAAAAAATTAAATACTTAATATAAGCATATATTATATATATATTAAAAAAAAAATTTTTACTTACGTTTTTTAATATGTTTAATATATTAATAATAAAAGCTAACATATAAAAAGGTTTTTAAAAAGTAAAATTAGTACTATATAACTTAAAATATGTTATTGCTTAACTACATTTTTATTTAACTACTTTTATAATTAAAGCTTTATTTAATAGCTTGCTTTTACTTTATTAATTTATTACTTTAAATAATATATAAAATATAATATTAAAATAGCTTGCTAATATATATTATTAAAAGTATATAGCAAATTATATATAGCATAATAGCTATTATATATTATTTAGCTTTATTAAAAGAAAAGGTTACAACTTTTTATATAGCAAATAATTAATTTAGTTAACATTGTTATATAAAAAAAATAAAATTATAAAATAAAAGATTATTTTGTATATAAAATATAAAAAAGTTATAAGCTGCTAAAGCAACTATTGCGCAAAAAATAGCAAAAAGGCGTGCAAGTAGTAGTTATATAAAAAAGCAAAAAACTTGCGTGTAACGCTATAAAATATATAGCAAGCCTAGCTATAATGTATAAATATATTAAAATAAGCAAAAAATATTTAGTAAATTAAATTTTAAATAGTTTTAATTAATTTTTTATTATATAGTTAAGTTATAAAAGATTGTTTATATAAAGGTTAAAAAAAGTGTGCAATTAACCTAGGTATGCAATTAACTTATAAAATATGTTAAACTAATTAATATAATATATTTTATAGCTATATTTAATACCTAGCTATATTTAATAGTTTTTTTAACCTTTATATAAACAATTCTTTATATATTAACTATATAATAAAAATTAATTTAAGCTATTTAAAATTAGATTTATTAAATATTTTTATTTTATTTTAATATGTTTATATATTATAGCTAGGCTTGCTTTATATTTTATAACGTTGCGCATAAGTTTTTGCTTTTTTATATAACTATTGCTTATATACCTTATTGCTATTTTTTTTATAATAGCTATTTTAACAGCTTATAACTTTTTATATTTTATATTTAAAGTAATATTTTATTTTATAATTTTGTTTTTTCTTTAATAAAAACGTTAACTAAATTAATTGTTTGCTATATAAAAAGTTGCAAGCTTTTTTTTAATAACGCAAAATAATATATGATAGCTATTATATAGCATATAATTTACTATATACTTTTAATATTATATAATAAAATATTTAATAAATATAGTTAAACTAAAATATTATATTTTATATATTATTTAAAGTAGTAAATTATTAAAATAAAAATAAGCTATTAAATAAAGCTTTAATTATAAAAATAAGTAAATAAAAATATATTTAAATAATAATATATTTTAAGCTATATAGTACTAATTTTACTTTTTAAAAGTTTTTTCAAAAGTTAGCTTTTATTATTAATATATTAAATGTATTAAAAAACGCAAGTAAGATTTTTTTTTTTTAATATATATATAATATATGCTTGTATTAAGTATTTAATTTTTTTATATATAATTATTTTAAAAAGCTAAAATAGCTAAAATTAAAATGTTAAAGCTTATATAATAAATATGCTAGTATATAAAGCATAATATTATTATTATTTTTATAATACTTTTTAAAATTATATAAATAATAGCTTTTATAGCTATAAAAATTAAAAGCTAGTATATATTTTTTATATAATAATTTATATATTAGTTTAAATATTAAACTTAATTAATACTTCTTTTATTTATTGTTTAACTATTTTTTATAATTATAATAACCTAACTATTAAATAATAAAATGCTTTTATATTAAAATAAAAAATAGTTTTGCTTTATAATAATAATATATAATAAAATAGCTTAAATAATTATAGCTTATTTATAATTGCTTTATTATATAATTTTTAAATTTTTTATATAATTAAATATAGTTATAACTATTTTAAATAAAGTTTTGCTTATAATAAATTTAGTTTTATTAAAGTTATATATATTTTTTTTAAACTTTATATTTTACTATTACATTTTATATAAAACGTGCTAGTAATTAATTTAATAATTAAAATGTGTTATAAATGCTTGTTATTATTATATAAAAGTAAAAGTTTAGTTTTTATTAACGCATTTTTTATTATATAACTTTAGCAATTAGTTAATTATATTTTTAATATTATTAACGCATCTTACGGGTTAATTGCACACTTTTTTTCCCTTATAAAAAACGTCCGTGCGCAACATTATAACTTGGCCAATACTAATGCTATAATAATATAAATAGTACCAGTTAATTCTTAACTAAATAACGAGTTCAAATATGATTTTTTTATATTTAAAAAATTTTATTTAGTAAGTTATTAAGTAATACGCTAAGCAAGGATTATATAATTTTTAGCAAGGATTATATTATAGTATAAATACTATAATACTATATAACTAGTATAATATTTAAGTAATTAAAATAAAAAAATTACTACTAGATTTTTTATTTTAATAGAAATCTAATGGTTATATTTTTATTATTGTACAACTAAAATTAAGAGAGTTATAAATTTACGCACAAACATTTTTGCTAAGATCTTTTTAATAATCCTTGTTTATTTACTACCTTAATAACCTACTAAATAAAAATACTATAAATATAAAGAAATTATATTTGAACTTGTTATTTAATTAGTAATCGACTGGTGCTATTTATATTATTATAACATTAGTATTGGCCAAGTTATAATGTTGCGCACGGACGTTTTTTATAAGGGAAAAAAAGTGTGCAATTGACCTGGGTGTGCAATTAACCCATGGGATGCGTTATACTTAAATAAAAATAATTACGCAATAAAGTTAAATATATATTATATAATAGCTTACTTTTTAAATTTAATAAGTTTTTAATTATTATTAAACATATTAAATATTATTATATAATTATATTTTTAGTTAGAAAGATTATATATAGTATATTATAAATTTTAGCTGCGCATTAAATACTTAGTTTTAGGTTTATATAAAGCGCTTAAAGCGCAAAAATAATATTAAACATTTTAAAAGCTTATTATAATAGGTAGTAAAAATATAGTAAATTAAAAGTTATGCTTATAAAGGTAAGAAAAAGTGTTAAATATAGCCAGGTGTTAAATATAGCTATAGAATATATTATATGTTTAACTTATATTATTTTTAATTTCCTTTTATAAAGTTATAGTTTTTTAAAAACTTTTAATATCTTTATTATTAAACTTTAATATAGCTTAGTGTTTAATACCTCGTTAGATAGGTTATTATATATTATTGATTAAAAATGAAAAACATAAAAAGAAGGCCTTAATGATTTTTAATCTCGTAAATATACATTTATTAATTTACAACTATATACTACATGGTATATCACGAATGTTTAAACCTGCGTACAACGCACCGCTGGCAATGGACCAGGTAGGTCTTTCGTCAAGGCATCAAGCCTTATGGTGGGTGGGATCGGTGGAAAGAGGGCTGAAAGAAGAGGTGCGGGGTCACAGTCTTAATTAATGTGAGGGGCGCTCTCCCGCCGTCGCGACTCGAATCATCCTTTGGTAACTGCAGCATCTTATTAAAGTGCAAATATCTCAAGTCTCAGCTATCCCACCGTCGGGAGGAAAGTAAGACAAGCATAGGACGCGAACCACTGGTGCGTAGGATCTTCATTGGAGGCGTCTTCCTGCCTTGATGCGGCGTAATATTGGCCCGCGGATGAGCCTGCAGTTTCGCTCCTTGGCAGGCAGATAACCTGTAGAACCGCGGGTTGGTCCATACTTTCTCTACTGTTTCTTAACAAAGATCATTTGCAATGGTCGGTGAATCGAACAATGGACAATTGGTCGCACCCGGATCCGCCAGGGACCATCAATCCGGCCAAACTCACTAGGCCAGGCGGAACAGGAGGGCCTGACTCCTTTGTAGACTCCGGCACATCATTTATGCCTACGGGTGATGCGCTGACGGCTCCAGCGCCCGCTTGCCAAAGCGTTTTCCCGGCGCCACAGACCCCGACAAACCCCCTTCCTATCGCCCCGCGCCTCCCTCGGATATCTTCCGACTGGGATATTGAACACGATATTGTGATGAGGGGGAAATTGAGATATGAAAATATTCGGAGCGAGTTTGAAGACGGTTATGTTGAGAAGCGGCGCCTAGCTGCTGTTAAGGCGAGGGCGAGGGCGAGGGTGAGGCACAGGCACATTTCACATCATGGTTATTTTCACAGCCAGATTGGGGATGGTGCCAAGATACATGTCCCGGTTGATCCGATGGCAGATCCCGATACCACTGTCCTTATACATCAGCCTACGGCATCAATATATGATACTTACCTCCTCCGGACGGATATTCAGAGGAACGTAAACATCTTCCGAAGGCATCAGGTATGTTCATTGTTTGTATATACATTGCCAAACCCGAATCACTGAGAAGGATCTTTCAATTAGGTTGTAGTTCATGCAATGTCCAACACGTATAGTCTCTTGGTCCGAGAAGGCCGCGTTGGACTCCAAGGCGTAGGCACCTGTGTAGTGAAGTCGTCCGATCGGAGAGCCGTTACTGCTAAGTTCCGACAGCTATTCCGTAATGCGACAGGCCTGCTGTGGGATCGAAGATACGACTTGTCTCCCATCCGGGAATTGAGTTTTACGTTCGTCGGTCTAGACTATCACGGGACCATTGCACGTCCCAAGGAACTACCAAACTATGCAATGGTGGACGCCAAGGTCAAAGAAGAAGTGAGGGACTTGATGGAGCTGATACTCTACGGCGGTTATGCACCGAAACGTAACGATGGCGAGGATGTAAGCGTGCGTGGGTCCTGGTCAGAGTTTAGCGCGCCGTACGAGCAACTCAGTCCTTGGACTATATTCTCGGCGTTTAAGACATTAGAGTATATCTGGAAATATCTCGAGTCCGGGCGTGTTATCCAGTGGAAAACCATCCTCAGAGCGTCGTCGCAATACTACAGCCATATCCCCACCTGCATACACGGTCGGATCCCTGTGCTATCCAGCTATCATGCCATCTTCCTGGAGCTCAAGTTCCTACACTCCCTCTGGCCGCGGCAGGAAATGGCCAAAATGCTAGCCGAGATCTACCGACGGGGTTCTCTCCAATTGAATGCGTTCAAGACCCTCGCACAGCCGCTATACCAAGGCTACAGCTCTCTGCGGCACGGCTTCCGCCGCCTAATGGACCCCCGGACGGTCGAGTTCCGGGAGCTGAAGTACTACCTGGAAAACTCCTGCCAGTCCACGCATCGTCTGGACCTGGAGCTTCAGGACATTTACCGAGTATTCGTCAAGGCGAACTTGCCGAACCCGTACCACGACTGGATCAAGTCGAAACGGGGCAATGACCCCTGTGGTGAGGAGAGGTTCCTACTGTGGCACGGCACACCACCTGACTCGCTGTTGGGCATCCTCGACCTGGGGCTCCAGATACGTAGGCGAGGTGCCAATCTAACGGGTTCCATGTTCGGCAACGGCATCTACCTCGCTGACGCGGCGAGCAAGTCGGCGGGCTACTGCAGGCACGAATTGTGGGACGGGGAGGCTGTGTTGCTCCTGTGCGAGGCCGACGTTGGGGCGAAGCGGGTCTTTAGCCGGCGAAGCATGAACGACGGACACGATGTCATCGAGAAGTCAGGCGGCCGCCACAGATGTATCGAAGGGCTTGGGAGGACCGCGCCCGCGAAGTGGAAGGAGGTTGAGTGGGATATGGGAGGGCGGCTCTGCACGGGCGAGGGCTCGGTTTTCATGGTATGCTATTTCTGGCTTGTAGTTTTGAATCTCTCATGGGAATACTTGCTAACTCTCTTGCGTGGCTTCGTAGCCAGATACAGCATTCCCATACGTTAATACGTTTCTAGACCGGAGCCTTGCGTTCAATGAATATGTCATATATAATCCTTTGCATGTGCTTATACGGTACCTGTTTCGCGTGAAGATTAAACCCAAGACAATGAGGTAACTAAGTCAGGTTATATCAGGTTTACTGGACAATTCTATTAGAGAGTATTAATAGATACCAGGTATCCCTAGATGTGTTATTAGCTTCCTTTAACTTTTCTCTGTTCTCTTTATGCTTGGGTCTTTGATGTCCCGGCGCAAACCATGTAACGGTCATTGGGTGCAAGTCGTGGAAGATCTGCTAATCTAGTTGGGACAACACAGAACTAGGCATCTATGTTTAAAGCTAAAGGGCATCAAAATATAACCCACTACCATATTTAAATTAGCGACAGCAGCTTACAATTATAACATCTCCTTCCGGTTTCCTATTTCTTAAGGACTAAAAGTTGCAATCTGTTATTTGTTTTCTGACGGAAGAAATAATAGTGTATTGATCACGTAGAAGGTTTTACTAGGTGCTATAATACAACAGCGAACTAGTGACCTACGTGACAGATGATCTAAGGTTTAAGTTCTATATTAATTTATGGTGGGTGGAAAGTCTCCTTAAACAGCTGTGAACACTGGAGGCTGGTTAGGCCGTTCCGACTAGCACTCCCGGCTGTGAGCCACCTGTTTGGGATCTGCTTGACATTTTTTCCATAGTAACTGTGAACTATACTCAGCAGCTGTTAATATAGGCTACTTAAGCTATAAGAAATGGTCGGCATGACAAACCGTTTGTTTTCATAATGAGATTTACTGCCCGGGCATGTATTGCTGGATTTGGCCGCTCGCGCCTGGCAACTTAAAAATTTGTCTAATCCTTTCCTTACTAAAATTACTAGCACTATAGATCAACATTCTCTTTTTTTTTCTTACACTACAAAGTGTAAATTTAATATTTTTGCCCTATATTTTTAAGCAACTGCTTACTTATATACCTATTTATTTACTTTTATTTTTTATTATTTACTTACTTATACTTACACCTTTATTACTTATTTTTACTTTTTATATATCTTACTTTTATTTTTATAATAACTACTTTTTATATTTAAAATATTATTATATATTTTTTTGCACCTATTGCAACGCTTTTTAGCATTACTTCTAGCCTTATACTTTGCTTAATTAAGATGCTGCTAATTTTTAAACTATTAAAGATAGGCTAAAAAGCAGGTCGCTAGCGCTTAATATGCAGACTTTATATAACTTTTTGCAGGCGTTTACCTATACTTATAGTTTTGCAATTGCTTGCTGCTAAGCTTATAACAAACAAACTATAAATACTTCTTTAATAACAATACATATAACTTACACTATAGTTTTTGATTAAAATAACTTTATAGCTATAAATAACTATGTTTAAAAAAGCTAGATTAAAGTTTATTTTAATATTAATTAAAAGTAAGTATTTTTAGTTTTATTTAGTTATATAAAATATAATTATTTAAGTATTTTATTGCTAGCTTATTAAAATTTAAAAACTATATATTAAAAGCTTAGTTTTTGCTAGCGTTAAGCTTTTTAATTTATTAAACTATAAAAATGTTTATAATTAAATTAAGTATGCTAAAATAAAAGCTTTTAATAGCTATATTATTATGTAAGCTTTTATATGCTAACTTTAAAAGCAGCAAATTAGCTATTTTATTTTATATTATAATAAAATAAACAAGTAAAATATATAATTTAAACCTATTTTTAATATGAAAAAAATAAAAAAAGTTTTTAATATTATAGCTGCTAATAATATTTATAAAATAAACTAATATTATATATTATTATATAATATTGTTAGTTTTACTTATATAAAGCTATAATTTTTTTTTATGTTTAGCTTGCTTTTTAATAAAACTACTGCTCTTTTTATATAAGCATTAAATTAAGTTTTAGCTTAAGTTAAAAGTTTAAAAATTTTATGTTTAAATATTATAATTTTAAATTATAATTAAATTTTTAAACAAGCTTTTAATAACATTATTTTTTTTAAAAAAACTTATAGCAGCAAATATATATTTTTTATATTAACAAAAATATTATTATATAAACAAGCTAAATATTACGAAGTAGTGGGCCCTTAGGCCTTATATACTACTTCGTACGTAGTGCTCCATTATGTAGGCTTGCCTTAATGGCAGCCATTCACCATTGTGCGGCCACCCATTATTGCCTAATTGGGTCACCGCCCGGCAAAATCTTGCAAAAGTCTATATAGTGAGGCCTTTAGCCCTCACCCTTGCACTCATAGTTCGTACTTAGTCCATTACCTAATAATTAACTAGTGTTTTTTATACTTACTATTTGGCCTTGTTAAGCACTTGCCGTGACACTAAAAATAAATTAGCTATAAAAACAACTTTAACTTTAAAGCTAAAAATAAATTTGCTAGCAACTTTTTAACAACTTTTAAAACGTACTTAATTTAACTAAATATAATGCTTAAAATAATGCTTTTAAATACTATAAAAGCTTGCTTAATAGCGTTAACTTTATAAATTATAATAATTTAACGCTTAAGCTAATTAAAAAGCTATATTTAAGCTTTTAAGCACTTTGCTAGTTAATATTTTTTAAGATTAGTTGCAAGCACGTCACTTTAAAGGAAACAAGGCTCCTAGGTATAACTAATCTATTGCCGAAGATCTATAGATAAGGAAGTAAAAGGAAAGAAACTCTACAATACATAACATTATGGGATTTTCTTATTATAGAAGGGCAGGTTAGGTGACTACAGGTCAATGAGTACTTAGGCTCAATGAGCTTAATGAGCTCTCTAGCTTATTGAAGCTATTTGCATGGCATGGCTCTGCCATTGTAGCTCTAAGCCATTGATTGACCTAACCTAGGCCTGCACCTTTTGTAACTAGATTGCGCAAAACTTATATTATATTAAAAATATATAGTTTATGCAAATATAAAAAAAAAACTTTTATTTAGCTTAAAAGTAAATTTTTTAAAAGTTTACTATAAATTAAAAGCTTATAATATATTATTTATAAAAACCTTATATACTTTAAAGCAAACAATAGTTAAATTATTTTATTATTAAATATTACACTTAAAAAGTTTATATTATTATAAGGGGTAAGGTTTAATATGTTGCAAGATAATATGTTAAATTTTAAAAAGTAGCTATAAAACATTATTTTTATTTAGTGTGTTAATTATATATAGCCATAAAGCTTTATTAAGCTTTTAGCAAGCTTGCGCAAGCAATATATACCTTTTTAATAATTAGCTTTTAAATAAAGTATGTTTTTTTTATACTACCTTTTTTTTTTTTACTACTAGTTTTTAATAATAACTAAGTATGTATTTATTTAAGTAAGGCTTAATTATAAAATTTTATAATTAACCTTTTAGTATTATATTTTTATAATTTTTATAATAATTATTACTTTATTTATTATTATAATAATTTTATAAAGCTATTTGCTTATACTTTTATATTTATATTTTTATATTTAATTGCTAACTTTTTATAAAGCTTTTGCTTTATATTATATTTTTATATTTTTTTATTGCTTTGTTAGCGCAGTAGTCATGCGCCTAGCTACCGTACGCTCTTTTTGCGCGCAGTTGTTGGTTTGAATCCGGCTTAAGCCCTCTTTGCAAGTTTAAGAACTAGGCCCCGGCTATTAGTTCTCGCTTAGCAAAGGCAACTAGCTTTAGCGTAGTGCTTCTTACGCTAAGGTTAAGGCTATAGCAACTTTGCTTATTGCTATAGGACCTAAAAGGAAAGCTTGTCTACTAATTGCAAGCTATTTAAGCTAAATAATAATATGCCTATTTGCTAATATAGCTAAAAATAGTGCTTGCTTTTTTTAACTACTTTATATTATTAGGCTTTATAGCAGCAATTAGCTAGCAGATTAAAAGCAGGCCTTTTTTAAACCTGCTAGGTGTTAGCTTATGCACTTAGTAGTGCTAACAAAAAACAAAAATAAAATTGCTTAAGCATATGCTAGTTAAATATATAAAAGCTTTATAAATATTTAAAAAGACTAAAAGCTAGGTTAAAAGCTATACAACGTTAAATTTAAAGGTTATATTTATATAAAAAAGGTTTTTTAGCTCTAAGTAAAGCAATAAAAAGCTGTATAAAAAAGGGCTTAATAAAAAAAAATATAAACAAAAGAAAAAAAAGTTAAAAAAGGTTAAATTTAAAGCGTTTTGTTAGCGCGCTGCTAGCCTACTAGGTTTACTTTTTTTAAATATAAAAACACTATTATAATATAAAGTACTAGCAAAATAGTTGTGCAGCTTAAGCTAGCTATGTAAATAAATAATATTATTATTATATTTTTTTATTAGTATTATTTAGTTTTTTTATATACTTTTACTAGTTAATTATTATTATTATTAGTTTAGTTATAAAGTATATATATATAATAAATTAAATAAAATCAATATATAATAATATATTTTTTATTTTTTATGTTTTTTATATAAAAGATATAAAATTAAAAGAGTTAGACAAGATATAAAAACTTTGCTTTACTATGCGAGCAAGTTCCTTGCTTATATGGTCTTAATGTGTTATATATAATAACCTAGTATTAAATACTAGCTATGTAGGCCTTACTTACTTATATTATTTAGTATAAGTAAAGGAGGCCATGTTTATATAACTAGTATTTTAACACTAGGAATTTTTATTTTTTTTATTTATTAGTTAAGTAATTAGCTAAAGTAAAAAGTATTATATAATAAAAACATGTTTATATTATATAATAGTTTAAATAATAAATAAAAAAAAGGACTAAAAGGTTTAAATAGGTTATATTTTTCTTGTTAGTAAATATAAAAAGGGTGTTATAATTATAGTTATATAAAAGATATAGTTTGCTATATAAGAATATAAAAGTAATAGCTTATAAAAAAAGTTATATAAAAAGAAAGTAGTTATATAAAATAAAATATAAAATAATATGTTTTATATAAACAAAAAAATATATTAAATAAAAAGGCTATAAAAAGGTATAAAGTTTATGTTAAAATGTTTATTATATATAATTAGCTAGCTTAGCAAGGCTATTATATAATAGTTAGCAGGTTTATAATTATTATATAAAAATAATTAGGTCATAATAATTTATTATGTATAGGTAGGCTAAAAGCAATAAAGCTAGTATAGTTATTAAAATAAAATTATATATTAATATATAGGTATAATAACTATAGTGCAAATAAAAAAAAAGTAATTGCTTGTTATAAATAAATAGGTTAAATTTATTATTTAAGTGTTATATATATAAGCAGGTTTTTGCACGTTTATAAAAGCGTGCGTTAATTTTGCCTTTGTATGTTTGCTTTTTTTTTTTTTTTTTCCTTTATATTAGATCTTGCCCACGCCCTTTGCCCTTGCCTCTTGCCTTTGTACTACTACTTATACTTGTACATATTAGTATTATTTGCTGTTACTATTATTATTATTGCCCTTGCTATTACTTTTACAGCTTCTTTAAAATAGCTAGATAATAATTATTTATAAATATATTTAGTAGTACTGCTTTTTATATAAACAAAAATAATGTGCGCTAGCTAACCTTATTAATTGTAAGCTAAAAGAATTATATATTAATATAAGCACTTTATATTAATATATATATTTGCTATTATATATAAGTATATTATTTAATGCTAACTTTATATTATAAAGCAAAAAAAGTATAGCAGTAGCTTTGCTGTTGCATAATATTAAAATCTAGCTTGGTTTAAAAAAAACAATTTTTAATATAGCAGCAAAAATTATTTATTACAAAAATTATTTTTATGTAGTTTTTGTTTAAAGCTATAATATAATATAGGCTAGTTGTTTAAATAAGTGCTAGTTTGCGCATAGCTTGTTAGCGCTATTTAATAAGTATTGCGCTTTTTATAGCTTTTAGTTTAGTGCGTATAAATTGTATATATAGTTATTATATAATTGTTATTGCTAATATTATACTTAAGAATATATATAGTAAAGTAATAGTAGTAGTAGTAGTTAAAAAAAATAGGTAGGTAAAAAAAAATTAAAATAACATTATAGTTTAATTTATATAATAAGTTTTTTATATTTTTAAAAAAAAAAGTAATATAGCATAGCTTTTATAATAGCTTTATAATATTATAATAATTTAGTTTTTTTTTTGCACAATATATTATTATTTTACACTTATTTCATATAATAGTTTTTATATATGCTTTAACTTATATAATAAGCTTATTTGTTAATATTAACTTTTTTAACGTAAAGTTTAAAGTTTTTTATGTATACGTTAGCTAAATTATTTTTATTATTAATTTATTATATTTTTTAATGTTTTAGTTTTTATACGCTTTATAAAATAATATAATATTAATTATTAATTTTGTTTTTTATGTTATACTTTGCTTAATATAGCACTTATATAAAAACTTTAAGTTTATATAAATAATAATTAAAATTATTAGTAGTTTAAACATATAAGTAATTTTTTAAATTATTATACTAAAAATAATAGTATAAATAAATTTGCTAACTATACTATATAGTTTGCTTGCTAGTACACTTTATATAACTTTTTTATATTTAACTAAGTTTTAATAAATAATATTGTTTTAAATTATAAAGGTTACCATTATATAATTTTTGTTTATTAATATAATAATATATTTAAGTTAAAAACTAAAGTTTTTATTGTTAGCAAACAATTTATTAGTAAAAATAAATAGTTTTTTATAAGTAAAATTAAGCAAAATATATTAAAGTTTTTATTATATATTTTAAATTTGCTAATTTATTTATATATTTAATGTTTTAATATTTTTTAATATTAGCTTTTTAACTTGTATAGCAATTTATAAGTTATAAAATATTTTTAATTAATATATAAAAGCAATATATACTTTTTTAGCTTGCTATATAATATATTACTATGCTTTATTTTTTGCGTAGATATTAATAAATATAAGTTGCTATGCTTGTTTTTTTTCTTAATAAATTAGTTTTATACAAAAATAATTTTGTTTTTTATATAAAAAAGTAATTTTTTTTTTATAAAAGCTTTTTAAATATAATACTTAATATATTATTTGTTTAAAGTTTTATTATACTAAATTTATTAAGTATTATTTTAGTAAACAATAAGTATAGATTATATATTAAAATAGTTATACTAAATTTTATATAATAATATTTATAATATATTTTAAACTAATATAGTTTTAATTTTATTAAGCTATATAAAGGTTATATAATTTTAAATATTAGGCTTTTAAAATATTAATTATATATTTTTTAGGTTAACTTGTTGCGCAATTATATATATGCTTAAAAAATATTATATAATTTGCTTTATATACTATAGTTTTAAATTAATAATAGTTTTAATATAAAAATAAGTTGTTAGCTTATTTTTTAAATTATTAAAGACTATATAAATATTACTTTTTTACTTTTGTTTTTATAGCCTTATATAATCAGCTTTAACTTTTATATAGCTTAGTTGTTTTTTTTAATTTTTTTTTTATATAAAGCAAGTATTAAAAATTAATATATTTTTATATTGTTTTAGGTTAACGTATCCCACGGGTCAATTGCACACCCAGGTCAATTGCACACTTTTTTCCCATATAAAAAACGTCCGTGCGCAACATTATAACTTGGCCAATACTACTGCTATAATAATATAAATAGTACCTATTAATTTCTAACTAAATATTAAGTTTAAATATGATTTTTTTATATTTATAATATTTTTATTTAGCAAGTTATTAAGCAATAGGCTAAGCAGGGATTATATGATTTTTAGCAGGGATTATATTATAGTACAAAAACTTTAATACTATATAACTTATTTAATATTAAAGTAATTAAAAAAAGAAAATACTTCTAGATTCTTTATTTTATTATAAATCTTATAGTAATATTTTTATTATTGTACAACTAATATTAATAGAGTTATAAATTTACGCACAGACCATTTTACTAAGATTTTTTTAATAATCCTTGTTTATTTACTACCTTAATAACCTACTAAATAAAAATACTATAAATATAAAAAAATCGTATTTAAACTCTTTATTTAGTTAAAAATCAATTGGTACTATTTATATTATTATAGTATTAGTATTCACCAAGTTATAATGTTGCGCACGAACGTTTTTTATATAGAAAAAAAGTGTGCAATTAACCCGTGGGATACGTTATTATTATTTTTAATAATTTAGCGCTAAATATATTATATATATATATATTATATTTATTATATTATAAGCTTTTTAAATACTTAGGAAACATTTTTATCTTAATTATTTTAAGTTTTAATATTGCATTTAAGCATTGGTTAATTATTTAATAAAATTTAAGTTTAAATTAAAATTTAATAAGCTAGTAAATATTATAAAATAAAAGTTAATAAAAATAGCTTGCTAATATATTATAATAATATTATTATATTTAGTTACTTATTTAATAACTTTATAAAAACAAAATATAGTTTAAGTTAAGCTATTTAAAAATAATATTTAGCAATTATTTAATATAAAGCATAGTTTACTTGCTGCTTATTAACTTTTAATATAAATTTTTTTATTATATATATTATTGCTTACTATTAATTAGATGTTTAGTAACTAATAAATATATATATAAAATATATAAGCTAATAAGTTTATTAATTTAAAAAATATTTAGTACTAAGTTAATTATATATAGCTATTATATAAATATAATCTTTTGCTTTTTTTTAATTAAATTATATATTATAAGCTTATAATAAACTGCTTTTTATTTATAAATAGCTTTTAAATACTAACTTAAAACTAAACTATATTAGCTAGTATTAAAATTAAAGCTTTAAATAGTTTTTTTTAGCTAAGCTATATTATTTAATTTATTAATAGCATATAACAAGGAAGCCGCTACTAGGTACATACTTGCAGCACGCACTTATAGGGTACGTACCTTAGTATATACCGTAGCAACCACTCCTTAAGAATTAGCTAAAGGCCTAATAAGGCCTTACAGCTACACACAATTAGCACACTATATAAAAGTAATCTTTTATAGCTACTTTTTAAAATCTAGCATATTACTTTATAACATACTAAGCCTTAAACTTTATACTTTTTTATTTTTATATTTAATAAATATAATATAAGATTTAAACAAAAAGTATTATTTATAAAATTTGCAACTATTAAACAAATAGCTATTGCTAAACTAAAACTTTATTTAAATAAGTTAAATATAAGTCATAATTTAAATATTAAATCGCTTATAAGCTTAAAGCTTATAATATTTAATAAAAAAAACTTTAAATTATTAAAGCTAAATAATTTAAATAGCTAATATAAAAGTTTATAAAAATAAAAAAAATTAAAGTTTGCGTTAAATAAAATGTAATTGCTTAGCTAACTAAATGTTAAACTAATTATAATTATACTTGTAGTACTATAAAAGCAAATTTATAAAATATAATAAACTGCTAGCATAAGCAATAGCTATAATAACTTAAACTTGCTAATTATTATAACTACTAATAAATAAGCAAAAGCTAAAAATAAAAAAATAATGCTAAAATATTTATATATAACTATAAACAGTTTAAATAAAATATTATTGCTATAAAATTTAAAAATTAAATATTTATAATTAAAAAAAATAATAAGCAAAAGCTTAGCTAATTAAACATTATTTAAATAACTTAAATATTAATTTAAATAAAGTAAAATTTATAAACTAACTAGCAAATATATTATAAAACGTTAAATTATAAAAACTTAAAAAATAAAACAATATTTAAAAATTTTTAAAAGTTTATTTAACAAAAAAATATAAATTTTAAGCCATTTAAAAAAACTTTTTTAAAATAAAAATAAAATTTAAAAAATTTTTTTTTTATAATAGTAAGTTTTAATATATAAACTAAAAAGCTATTATTAATTTAAAGATAATTTATAATTACCTTTTAATTATTAGTATAAATTTTAGCTAAGCTTTAAGCAAGTTTTAATTAAATAAAAAATAACTTTTAAAAATATAATTTTAATATTAAATAAAGCTAAGCAATAATAAAATATTTAATAAAATATTAATAAAAAAGCTAAAAATAACAAAAAGCATATATTTTTTAATAGCTTATTAAAAAATAATTAAAGCATAAATAACTTAAAAGTAAAAATATAAAGCTTAGTTTAAAGCTATACTATAAATATAAAAAATTAATATATAAATAATAACTAAAACTAATTATAATAAGCTAAAATATATAGCTATAAGTTATTAATTTAAACTATAAAGCAAGCAGCTAATAGCTATATAATAATTAAAGCATAAATAACTTAAAAGTAAAAATATAAAGCTTAGTTTAAAGCTATACTATAAATATAAAAAATTAATATATAAATAATAACTAAAACTAATTATAATAAGCTAAAATATATAGCTATAAGTTATTAATTTAAACTATAAAGCAAGCAGCTAATAGCTATATAATAATTAGTAATATTAAAAAAGCTAAAAAATAAAGTTTAAAATATAATTGCTATTTAATTTAGCTTAAAATTAAAAAAAAAAGCAAAAGCTAAGCTAAAATAAAATAATATATTTAATTTATTTTAATAAAAACTTATAAAATATTTAATTTAAAAAAACTTTTTAAAAAAGTAATTATAATTTTATTAAATAATAAAAGCTAAAAAAAAAATATTATTATAAATATAAATATAAAAATGCAAATTAATATAGTTTATAAAAATTTAGCTAAAAAATGTTTATAAAAAATAATATTTTTTATTTTAAAGCTTATAAAGCTAAATAAAAAAATATTATAATATTATAAAATATATAAAGCTATTTTTTAAATAGTTAATATAAAAAGTTAAGTAAAAGTTTTTATTTAAATATTTTATGCTATAAAAAAAAAGCTTAATATTTTTAAGTTATTATTATTAAAGCTAAGCATAAACTATTTAAATATTATTTTAAATATAGCTTTTATAATATAATATTTTAATAATATTAAAAAAGTTAATTTTAAAAACTTTATAAGCAAAGTAGTTAGTAGCAAATAAATATATATTATAAACTTTATTAATATAAAGTTAAAAAAAAAGATTTTTTTTTAAAAAAAAAATTAATAATAATAATCTTATAAATATTATTATTAACTTTGTTAGTTTAGCTATAGTGTATATATATATATAGTAAAACAATTTAAAAGCAATGCAATAATAATATATTTAATTTGTTTGTTTGTTTTTATAAAAGGTAAAAAACTAGAAAAGGCAAAGATTGCAAAAAAACTTTGTCTAATTATGCAAGCATGTTCTATGCTTATACGGTCTTAATAAAACATGTTACGTGCAATAATGCATGTATAATAACCTAGTGTTAAATACTAGCCGTGCAAGCCGTACTTATTTATATTGTCTTAGCATAAATAAGTGCAGTTATATTTATATAACTAATATTTTAATAAATATATAGTTAATAGCTTTATAATATTTTTAATACTATATTGCTTAAATATATAGCGTTTATTATAATACTTTTATATAATTTTTATTACTTTTTTTAATGTTTATATAATACTTTTTATATTGCATTTATTTTTTGCAGCTATTTTTTTATTTTTTAAACTTTAAACTAAAGCTATTTTAATATATACTGTTAGGTTCTTTATAGGCCCGCCCTTATATAGCGCACGTTATGCATACAAGTTAGCAACCAGCCAGCTTTTATGCCTTTTAGCATAGTAGTATAATTTAGATCCTAACAAGTAGTGCCTACTATCTAGGTCTTATTAACTCTTTATTACCACACCGCCTATATCCTATTAGCAAGGGCGCATGCAGTTGCGCATCGTACTAGCTAGCCACAAGGCCTCACTAACTTGCGACTGCATAGGTAATGCCTTAAAAAATGTAACTAAGACCTTAAAAGGCTCTTGGTTCAAAACTAGGCGTAAGCGTTATAGTTTCTCTTATACACATAGCGAGGTGCGGCCTAAAGAGCAAGTTAACGTATATAATGTGCAAAGAGACCTGCATTTTTTGCTAAGAGGGGGGGAGACTTGTTAGGTTCTTTATAAGCCCGCCCTTATATAGCGCACGTTATGCATATAAGTTAGCAACTAGCTAGCTTTTATGCCTTTTATCATAGTAGTATAATTTAAATTTTTAAGTAATAGCTATATAAAGCTTTAAATAATAAATAATTTATAATTATATATTAATTATTATTATATATAAACTTAGCTTTAAGCAATACTTTTATTTATTTTGCTAGCTTATTAATAGTATATATTTATAAATATTTTTTTAATATTTAATATTTTTTTTTATTTAACTATTAGTTTATAAATATTATATTATTAATAGTTTTTTATAAATTTTTTATTTATTATAAAAATTTTTTTAAAACTTGCTAGTAATAAGCTTATTTTTATTGCTTACTATATTTTTTAGCAATTTTAATTAGCACTTTACTTTTTTATAAAATATAATTATAATTTTAACTTTATTTAATATTTTTATTATAAATATAAATAAAGCTATTTTTATAAAGTAATTAATAATTATTAAAATTATATTATATATTAAACTATTAGCTTTAATATAAAATAAAAACTTTATAATAAAGTTTAAGCTAATTTTTTATTATAGTTAATTAAATAATAAAAATATTTATAATTTTTTAAATAGTTTATATTTTAGCTATTTAGTTTTTTTATACTTTATATATATAGCAATATATTTATAAACGCTTTAATTTAACTTTTTTTAATAAAACTTTTTTTATAAAAGTTTAGCTATTTTATTACTTTTTATATAGCTAGCTTTTAAATTATTATAATATTAATATATTAGCTATTTAACTAATATTATTTAAGCTAAAATAATTAATTTTTTTAAAAAATATAATATTTTTTAATTATTAACATAATACTTTTTATATATTTTAACTTATTAATATATAATTTTTATTAATTTAATAAGTATTAAGTTTTTAATTATAGTTTTTAACTATTATATAAAATTGTTTTAATATATTAAACTTAAATATTATTTTATTTTAAGCTAACTTTTTTGCTATAAAATATAAAATATATTAATTATAAATAATAGTTTTAATACTTTTTTTATTTTTTAAAACATATTTTTTATTTTTTTAATAATTTATTTTATTAACTTAATTATTATTATAATTTATACTATTTATAATTAATAAGTTAAACATATATATTAGTACTTTTTACTTTTTTTAAATAAAACTTTTTTTTAATTATATAGTAAAAGTTTAAAATTAAATTAGCGCATAGTTTTACTATTTGTTTTTTTACTATAAAAAATTTTTTTAAATAAAGTTTTAATAATATTATTTAAATAATTTAAATATTTTATACTAATACTTTTTACTTTTTATTTTTTTGTTTTTATTATTATATTATAATAGTTTAAACTTTTTTTAGCAGTTTATTAAATAGCTAAAAAAAATTTTAAAGTATAAAAATTATATTTTTATATTTTATTTTTTTTATTATATAATTAAGCTTTTATAATAGTTTGTTTGCTAAATTTAAAATATTTAAATAATATTTAATATTAAAATTAAACTAAGCTAGTTTATATATTTAGCATGCTAACTTTTTTTAAAAATTAAGCGCTAGCAAATTAATAACTTTTTATAATGCTATATAGTTTATTTAAACTATAAAAAGCTTATTTATACTTTTAAAATATTATTAAAAGTTTTTATTAGCTAGTAGCTTAATATAATTTTATATTTATTAGTTTATATAATTAGTATGCTATTAGCTACTATTACTTTTTATATAATTAAAATAAAATATTTAAAATAGCTTTTATTAATATATTTATTTTTATTTTAATTAAAAGTTTACTATTTTAATATTAAAAAATAGTTACTAATATAAATATTTTTTTAAAGTTTTTAAAAGCTTTTTTTACTTTTTTAGTTTATTTAAATAAATAGCTATGTTTATTTTGCTTTTTTAATAATACTATAATTAATATAATAATTTTAAAAAATTTAGCAATAAACTTTATATAAAAGTTTGTAAATTTTAAAAATACTTAAATATTATATACTAATTTAAAAAACTTTTATTTTTAAATTATAGCAACTATTATAAATTTATTTTAATATTTTTAATAATAATAATAAACTTTAAAAATTTTATTTTTGTTTTACAAAATTTATACTTTAATAGTTTAATAAATAAGTTATATTGCTTTAAGCGCTTATAAATTAATTAAAAATATAATAATATTATTTAAATAAACTATGTAAATAAAATTTATTAGCTTTGCTAATATTTTATAAATATAGCTTTAAAATATAGCTAGCATATTAATTAGTTTAAAAACTATAATAATATATTTAAAATGTTTATATTATATTATATTTAAAAAGTAGTTTTTTATTAATTGCTAGCTTTAATATATATTTTATAATATATATTTTTTAGATTTAACTTAAAAAATATTTTAGCAAACTTTAAGTAGTTTATAATTTTAAATATAAGTAGTTAAAAATATTTATTTTTTATTATAATTTTATTTAGTTTTTAATAATTAATATAAAGCTTTATTATATTATTTTTTTTAGCTATAAATAAAATTAGCATGCTTATAGTAGCTTATAATTAGCAAATTTTGCTTATTTATAAATTTGTTTTTAAATATTTTTTAAATACGTTTTTTAAGCTTTTAAAGTTAAATATATTAGCTTAAATAATACTTTAGCTTTTTTAATTAAATTAATTAAATGCTTTACTTTTTTTAACATAAAATTTTTTTTTGCTACTTTTTTAAAATATATTTAATAAAAGCTTTTTAAATATATTAATAAGTTTGTTAAAATATTAGTTATATAAATATAACCGCACTTACTTGTGCTAGGACAGTATAAGTAAGTATGGCTTGCACGGCTAGTATTTAATACTAGGTTATTATATGTGCATTATTGCACGTAATATGTTTTATTAGGACTGTGCAAGCATAGAACATGCTTGCATAGTTAGGCAAAGTTTTTTTATAATCTTTGCCTTTTTTAGTTTTTTACCTTTTATAAAAACAAATAAACAAATTAAATATATTGTTATTATATTGCTTTTTAATTATTTTACTGTACGTATATATATTATAGCCAAACTAATAGCATTTTTATTTTAAGTGCAAAAAAAAGCTAGTACTTATTTATATTAAAGTAAAAGTTTTAAAAAAAATTAAATTATAAGTATATTATATTTAGTTGCTAAAAAAGTATATAAAAATATATAAAATATTTTTTATATTATTATTAAAGTTATAAAATAAATGTAAAAAAATTAGCAAGCAAACAAAACTATTAAACTTAAAAAATAAACAAAATAAATAAGCTATTAAAAATATTATATAGCATAAAAATAATTAAAAAAAACAAAAATATTTAATGAAATAAAAAAAATATTTAATTAATTTAAAAAAAATAATAAATAAATATAAAAAAAAAATTAAAAAGTTATATTTTAAGTAAATTAATTTAGTAATATTATAATAAAAAATGTTATTTACTTAATAAATATAAAACTAAAAAGCAAGCAAAATAGCTATTAAATAGTTAGCATAAATATAATAAAATTAAAAAACTATAATAATAAACTTAAGCATTAAGCAAAATTTTAACTAAAACTTAAACCTAAATATTTAGTTATAAATAAACTACATTTTATTATTTAGCTATTAAAATTTTAAAACATTTTTTTATTAAGTTGTTAGCATAATTAATAAAAAGTGCTAATAATATTATAAAAAGTAAAATTAAAAAAAGTAATATAATAACTTTTATATAAATATTTACTATACTTATTTTAAGTTTAATTATTAATATTAAAAAAAGTTTTTATTAATAAAGTATTAAATTTTTAATAATATAATATTGCTTAAAAAGCGCAAACTAGTTGCTTAAAAATAAACAAATATAAAATAAAAACATTATTTAAATAAATATATAAAGCAAAGTTGCTTTTATAAAAAAATAAAGCTTTAGCAAGTTAATAGTAAATATTAACATAATTAATAAAATTGTGTTTAAAATTATTTTAAAATAATTGTTAGCTAGCAAATATTTAATAAAAGGTTAGCATAGCATATATATAACTAAAAAATTAAGCTTAATTAAAAGTAAGCACTAAATACTTTATATTTTATATTAAATAATAAAAAAACGCTTATTTTAAGTAGCTTTAATAAAAATTTTTTTTTTTTTATATAAGTGCAAAATATAAAGCAAGCGTTTTAAAAAGCATAATAGTACTAACTAAACACAGTAATATTATAGCAAATAAAAACAATATTTTGATTTTTTAATTATTAAATATAGCTTTTAGCTAGTTTTTAAAGTTAGCGCTAATAAATTTTAATAGCTTAAGCAGCACTTTTAAAAAAAAAAAAATTTTGCAAAAAAATAAGCTAATAAAAAAAAACTTAATAGTTAGCAAACGTTTGTTAATAATACTACTTATTATATAATAAGCATAATAATTAAAAAAATATATAATATATTTTTGTTAAAAACGCCTCTGCGTTTTTACCAACTGCATTTTCTACCCTTCAGCAGCCAACACCTCACTGGCCATACCCTCACTTGGCCATAGGCCTTACCCTTACATAAGCCACTCACTCGTTGCCATATGCATCCGCCTCATGCCTCCTCGAGCCACCATGGTGGTGCCATGCCTCCTTGAGCCACCATGACGATGCCATGCCTCTATGGGCCACTATGAAGGTGCCATGGCGCCATAGCTATTCATAGAAGCCTTGTATCGACTGCCAGGCCCCTGCAGGCACTATAGTAGAGCCACTGCATGCCCTATAACCTATGTGGTAACCATTGCGAGGCCTATTACGATTATAGCATTAGTTACGGCACTAATTAGGCTCTTATGCACACTAATGTAGGGTAGGCTAGGCTAGTATGCAGGGTAACTCCACTTATATGCAGGGTAGCTCCACCCACTATGCAGGGTAGCTCTACTTACACCTCTCTCTGCCAATCTTAAGCCTTTACGAGTTGGCTACGCCTCGGCCCTGCCTCGGCCTTTGAACTTATAAGCGCCCATCCTTCGGGCTTTGCTATTTGCAGCGCTCTTAGTGGCCTTTGGGCCCTTGAGACCTGCTATATTGCAGTGGACCTAGTGAATATATCTACTATAACCCACTGTAGATTTTTCTATTGGTTAAAAGGGCCTAACCCCTTGTTATACCGACAATTATGTACGGCAGTTCAACTGCCAAATATGCCCTATGATTTTGAGCATATATACGAGGGCACTTGCTTACCTACCTTTGTTAGATTTTTAGATAGTTAATGGCAATTACTTCTTTATTGCACCTATATACTATGCCTACAGCCTACTATTAGTTGACCTCTTAGCCCTACTATTGCAGCCCTAAGCCCTTACTATATCACCTGTAGCCTACTGCTATATTAGCTGCTTTATAGGCCTTACACGCTCTATACCCTCCGTATCGAGCCTGTAAGTCTTCGCTAGCACTTCGCCACCTATCCGCTATTTGATAGGTTTAGCGCTTGCCAGCCCACTTCACCTGTTCCCTTTGCATACTAGCCTACTTGGCCTGCTCCCTAAGCATACCAAGTTGCCTTCCCTGCTTACTAAGCATACACCTTCACCTATAGTGCCTTACAGGGACCTACGGCCCCTATATTCTACTATATCCCCTGATCCAAGCCCTATACCTGGCGAGCCTCCGCTAGCTTATACTTCCATTGAGCACTAAGTACTACCCTCGGCTACACCCAGCTATATGCCCTGTAGTCAGGCCTACTTTTAACAATTTTATTTAAGCTTAGCAAAATAAAGCTTAATATAATAAGCAAAAGTTTTTATATATTTTGCTTATATACTATAAACATAAAGTATACTTTATTATATATATATTTTTTATTGCTATTAGCAAGCAGGTTTTTAAAATTTTTAATAAAATAGTTGCTATAGTTTTACTAAAACTTTTTATTAAACTAATATTTTAAAATAAACTAGTTATAAGTAAGTATTTTTAGTAAATATATAGCAAATAAAATATAAAAATATATATATATATATATAATTAAGAAGGTGTAAAAATAATATTTATAAATAATATATTAATAAAGCAAATAATAATAAAAAAGCAATAGCTTAGCAAATAGTTAACAGCTAAAAAAAATAAAAGTTAAGTTAAAACCTACCTAACTAGTATAAGCTACTAAAAACTATCAGCTTAAAAAAAGAAAGCAGTATAATAAAAAAGCTGCTACTAAATACGTACTTATAGTACGCACTTATAAGGTATATACTTTAGTATATACTATAGCAACTACTTTTTAAGGATTAGCTAAAGGTCTAATAAGGCTTTACGGCCACATATAATTAGTACACCAAATAAAAATAATCCTTTATAGCTACTTTTTAAAATCTAGCACATTATCTTGCAATATACTAAGCTTTAAACCTTATATAGCAAGTATTTAAAAAGGTTTTATATTATTATTTTTTATATTATTAAACTAAGTTATAATAGTTTATTAACTAGTTGCTGCTTTATTAGTTTTTTTTATTTTTATTTTTTTATTTTTTTTAAATAATTGCTTAGTATATATTTTTATGCTACTTTTTTATTAAATATACTTATTTTTTATTTTAGTTTATAGCTAGCTTTTATAATAATAATTATTTTTTTTTATTTATTTTTTTTATACTTAGTTTTTTTTTTTTTTTTT